>JACCDP010087916.1_pt1 | contig 11008 bp, 8 predicted proteins | sample 7445841 | NCBI WGS metagenome assembly JACCDP01 (sample SAMN15323441, study PRJNA562643) | freshwater metagenome | isolation source: river surface water | place: USA:Blue River Watershed | collected 2017-08-17
TAAGAATCTATGATGAAAACATCAATCGTCTAACTGTTATTGCTAATGAAAGTTATCAGGACTTTGTAGACAAACTTCAAAAAGAGATGAAAGAAGAGGGAGTAGAGTTTGGTAATGTGAAAAAGCTAGCGTTCGCAAAAATTATTCAAGTAGTCGATGGAAAAGATGTGGAAATTGGTAAAAATATTTCTGAAAAGATGTGGGAGCAGTTACGGTCTAAAGGACATATTGATAATAATGGATATGTTCAAGCTAGTTTTGACCCGAACTCTGAAAGCTTTGAACTTGGATTAGATTCGTCCTTCCCGCAAGATATACAGAGGAGAGTTATCGATATTGTTGAGGGGACTAAGATTAGCAACCACATTGTTGATAAGAAGCAAAGAAAGCCAATATATTTAAACAAACAAGTAATGTTGACAGAGGATTTTAAAGAGCTTTGGAGGCAAATAAGCCAGAAGACTAGGTACTCTGTTCAATACTCCTCAGATGATCTTATAAAGGCTTCTTGTGAGGCCATTAATGGCATGGAACCCATACATTCCCCTAGAATTAAAACAAGAAGAGATAGGATTGATATTAACACCAAAGGGTTTACTCGAGAGTTTTCGGCTAGTTATGATGAAGAAGTGCAATTTTCTGGGCCACTACCTGATATTTTGGGTTATCTACAACGAGAAACAGAACTTACCAGATCCACTCTTGTTAGGATCCTAACTGAATCTGAAAGACTTGGAGACTTCAAAAAAAACCCTTCTAGATTTATGGAACTTGCTAGTAGTTGTATCAAGGCGAAGCTTCACAGTTTCATGGTCAAAGGTATCAAGTATGAAAAAATTGACGGACAATCGTGGGATATGAGTTTGTTTGAAAGGGATGAAGAAAAAGAAATCACTCGATATCTCCAAAATCTTTGGGAAGTACGAAATAAAGAGAAGAGTATCCATGACTTCATTGAGTATGATTCACATGTTGAAAGAGAATTTGCCAAGGGGCTAGATTCTCGTGATGACATCAAATTGTTTTTGAAACTCCCTCACTGGTTTTACATTGAAACGCCTATTGGAAATTATCGTCCAGATTGGGCTATAGTAAAACAAGCAGTAGGTGAAGAAGAGAAGCTCTACTTTGTTAGAGAAACTAAGGGTACAACCGATGCAAATGAACTTAGAGGGACAGAAGCAGAGAAGATTCACTGTGGTGAAGCTCACTTTAAAGAAATCAAGGTGGACTACAAAGTTGTAAGTAGTGTGGAAGAAGTTTAATTGTAAAGCTTCCGACTTGAAGGGACAATGACCCTAATTGACCTGAATGAGTTGAATGTCGCTGTAAGTTAAGCTCAGCATCTTTTTCCTCAGTATCTTTATCTCATCAATGAAGGAAGTTACTGTCTTTTTGCCATAACACATCTTGCCTTGGTGGGTGCACTATGTCTGTGACCCCGCCTCCCGTTGCTTAAGCCGCCGTCTCCCCCTTCTCCACTCCCCCCACAACCGACTGCACCACCCGACAAAAAAAGTTAAGCTGCCGCATCTGCTCCGCCGTCCGCACTTTCCCCCTCGCCAGATTCGGATTCCCTACCACCAACGCCATTATCTTCGCCCTGCTCAGCGCCACATTCAATCGATTGATATCCAAAATAAAATCAATCCCCCGAGGAGCCTCTTCCAAAGAGCTCGCCGTCATAGACAGGATAACAACCGCCGCTTCCTGCCCCTGAAGTTTGTCCACCGTCCCAATCAACAAATCTTGGTACCGCTCACCAATAGTTTGCTTGAGCTTATTCACCTGCACATTAAACGGAGCCACAATCACAATATCCCGCTCCGTAATATCCCGAGGGCTTCCCTCTGGTGTGAGGCTATAGCTAGTGCCATGCAGGAGTCTATCGAGGAGGCTTTTAATAGCCTCGATCTCTTCTGTACTAGAAGTCGTGCAGCCTTGATGGTGAACCGGAACAAAGTGTATACCAGGCTTCCACTCCTGTGTATCCGAGGCAGCTCGGTAAATCGCATGGTGTTCGGTAGCACGGGCATACTGGAGGCGCCCCTCATAGACATGTTCGCTAATGACCCGACAGATATCGGGATGCATGCGATAGCTGGTCTTAAGGAAGATGCCGAGCTCTGGCGGTATGGTAGCTCTGCCATCTAAGTAGTAGTCTAGGCAGGATTCGCCACTTTGTCCTGGATGAGAGGCGCGGCTTGGGTTGGCAAGTTGCATTTGATCACCCAGCAAGACAAAGCTTTGGCAAGACTGTGCTACAGCAGCGAGGTTGGCGAGGGAGACCTGACTTGCCTCGTCGATAAAGAGGAGATCTATTTCTTTCTCGAAGGTTTTTTTTGAAAAGGTAAATGCTGTCGAAGCGATGAGTCTAGGCCAGCTTCCTTTGTCAGAGCGTGTGCTGAAAAGATGTTCCTTTTCAAAAAAGGTGATCCTTGAGTCTTCGGGATCTGGACCAGCTATCCGAACACACTGGCTTGGTTCTAAAGCTCGACCAGTCACAGCCTCATAGGCCTTGAGGCTCGCAAAGAAAAGATTGTCGATGGCTGCATGCGAATTGGAAAGGATGCCTATGCGAAAGTTCTCAGCTGGTTCATTGAGCAGGCGTGCAATGACCTTGCTTGCTGTCACTGTTTTTCCTGTGCCGGGTGGGCCTTGGATGATCACAGAAGAGTAGTGGAGCGAGCGGATGACAGAATAAATGTGTTCAATATCGACGGTCTCTGACTTAGGTAATGCGCCTGAAGTGAGCACAGGTGGCGTCCGTTTCAGAAAGCGTTCGAAGGCAAGGGGGGGATGGTTGCCACGAAACGCTTCGGCTGTGTCGCGGACCCCTTCGGAAAGGCTTCTACCATAGTCGCTTGGGACTTTGATGAGGTGCAGAGTCCTGTGTCTTGAAAGATCTCTCTTCGAGGACTCCAGGATCAGGCGTCCCTCGACGAGGTTGACCTCTTTGACCTTCAGCTTGATATCCTGGTATTGCCAGACGGCCATTGTTGATTCTTGGTCTAATTTAACATCCTGATTCGGGTCGAAGGAGTAGATGTAAAGATTGGTATCTTTGGGTCGCTCTAGGAAGCTCAGGTAGGCCAGACACTCAGGATCATCCCATAGCTCCTGGGGATCGCTATATTGGAGACGCTGCCGATATTCGCGCTGCAAGACTTTCATTTCGCGCTCATGATATTCAAGCAGATCAGCCATAAGACCATAGATCGGCTCTTTACGTGTCCTGAGATCAGTTTGGAGCTTACCCAGTCCCTGGTCTTCGCCGACCCGAATGACTTGACGAATGACCTTGGGGGCTTCTGCTAGCATAGGGGCGAATTTGGTCCTCAGCCACTGGGTGAGGGCAAAGGTAGAAAAGCACCTGTCTTCTTGCGATGTGCGCATGGTCTCGAGCCATTCTCTCACTTTAGGGTCGTTGCTATGAACTCGGAGGTAGGCCTCGAAGGCAGCGGCAGAGGCATGCTTCAGGCTAGCTTCGGATCGTTCCACGTGATTATACAGGGGGGCAAGTGTTTTGAGCGTATAGTCCTCGGTGCCTATGCAAAGGTAGTTGCGTACAAGGGCGAGAAGGTCCACAAAAATTTGCTCGTTTACCAGCGTATCTAAATAAGATGCAAATTCTTTGTAAGTTTCACCGAGCGCCTGGAGAATTTGGACCACACGATCCGAGAAATAGTAGATGTGGAACGTCGGGTCTGCCTTTTTTTGAGCAGCCACAGCGTTTCTGAAGCTTTTACATGCTGCGCTGAGATCTTTTGCTCGGAATGCTAAGAGCTGGGTGTAGCTTTGGTTGTCGGGATCTACGACAAGCCACGTCCATAGGGTTCCTAGCTCTGGCTTTCCAGGACATAGACACTCGATATCCAAAAATATATCAGATGGTGCCTCGGGAGGAAGCTTGTCTGAACTTAGGGATGGGTTGGCTAGGGGCTCAAAGCTGAGACGCCCAAGTTCTTGGCTGCGGATCTGCTGCTGACACTGCTGCTGGAGTCTTGCAAATGACTCGCTTTCGATGCCCATGTCGGCAGACCAAGCCGCATCAACTAATTGCCTCATGGTTTTGATATTCTTTTGGTAAAGCTTCTCGATCTGAGGCAGCCGAATAAAGGCTACTTGAGCGATACTCTCTTGGGAACGCAGCTGTTGCTGGGCGTGCTGGGACCAACGGCCATGTTGTGTTGTCAGGGCAGGATCAGGACAGTTCTGGGGATCAAAGGTGTTGTGAAGCTCGAGAAAGCGCTTTTTAAGCTCCTGAAAGACGTACATACCATCGGTAATTCTTTGGTTGAGCTTTGCCTCTGCGTTATTGAAGAGCGGCAGAACATGTGGATAGACCCCTTGGATCTGATAGAGCATATCTGCATAGGCTGCAAGTACGATGGTATTCTGCTGAGGATCGGAGAGCTTTTGTTCTGCGTCGCTGAGGCCGTAATGATAGAGACCAAAGGATGTGCGTCGCTCAGGGTCATCAACGCGCAACAAGACGGGAATGCGTGCTTCGATGGTACTACCATCAGCCTTAGTTTGGAGACAGCCTTGATAAATGACTTTGTAGCCTTGGCGCATGGCATTTTTTGTGGTTTCGAAGCCTTCTGCGATGAGGTTGATGCAGTGTTCTGGGCCATAAGTCTCGCAGAGAGACTGCCATAGGTCCTCGCTGTGAGCTTTTGTATCAGTGCCCCCTGGACCCTTTTGAGCTTCTTCTTGATCTGGTGTCACCTGTTGTGGATAGAGCGCATAGAAGTGATCCATCCAAGAGACGTAATCACTCTCAAAGCTTAAGATATCGTCGATTGAATAGATCAGGGAAGACGAATGGGGGCTATCCTTCCGCATATCAGGCATGTCCTCATGCAAAGTTCGAACTTCCTATCGGAAGTGATTCCTTGGTTTTAAATAGGAAAAAAGGTAGTAGGTAAAAACTGTCAGCTAGAAGAATGGGGCTGGTTTACCTAGGATTTTCCTCATTCAGCTGACTTTTACTTTTGGACCCTGTCACCAAAAAACGTCTGTCTTTCGGCTTGTGAGAACAGTCTCAGGAGGAGTGAATCTCAGTTAGAAAGATCATGGAACTCAAGACAATGTAAACACCTCGATGATCCTCTCTTTCTGATCTTCCACTTACGTCGAAGCGCTCTGACCAAACATAGCCCGATACTGCAGCGCAGCCTCTCTTAACGCAGGGACTTCAGCATCAAGACACTCCTTCAGGACGTCTTTGACAGAAGCATCCTCATCAACCCTCTTTACCAAAAACTCCCAATCCATTCCCCACCAAGGTCCTGGGTTGTCACGTATGGCTTCGTATGCTTCCGCATAGCGAGCTGTATAGATTTCTGTCTTGAGCGCTGCCCATTCGTCTGCCGTCTCATCGAGTGTAGCCATGGAAACGCCTTGCTTTTCAAGATAGGGTTCAAATATCTGCCTATAGGGCATAATCCCTATGATCTCGGCATCGAGGGCTAGTTGTGGAAAGTTCTTGAGCTCCCAGTTCCGTGATCGCTGGACGATGATACTTAGAAATTCTAGACAGCGTTTGGCAGCGGACGCACGCCCTTGCTGCACATAAGCCCGGAATAAATCGAGGAAGATGTGAAACTGCTGAGAGAGGACAACCTCAGCATAGAGAACCTCAGGGTAGTCTGAGGAGCAAAGCTGCTTGTCCACATAGAATCTGATTTGACCATCTTCTTCTGTAAGGCGTAACTCGCAAGAGATGATGATAAAGACGGTGTCGAGCTCAGACTCTGTAAGGTTTTGGCTGACATACTGAGAGAGGATTTTAAGAGATCTTGCATTGAGTGACATAGGCGAAGGTCCTTTCTTGGAAAAGGAGAGGCCGGTTTCGACCTCTCACAGGAGATTGATAAGGCGCTTATTCGGAGAGCAATTGAACTTTTGTAGGGGGGGGCGATGACGACTTTGGGACTAAGACCGACAGGGGGAAGCTTTGATCTCACAGCTGGCTAAAGAGATCCGGAGATCCTCGAAGCCGCATTGTCTTCTTTGTTCTTAGCGAGCAGCTCAGCACTCTCTTGTGCGCTTAATGGCTTGATGTCCGATTGCTCTCTAAGCTTTCTAAGCTCTTTTATGCCTTCTAATGTCTTCATTATGGCATTCTCCGATATTAAAAGGTTAATCATCTTTTTTGGATTTAGTGGCTAGGGACATGCTGCTGAAGATAATTTCTTATCGCCACTGTGCAGAAATTTCTTAAGCAACTTTCTTGCATCTCCGCTCAGTGTTTTTGATGCCAGTCGATGAGGAGGTCTTAAATGTTTTGAGGTGGGGTAGTTAATCGTAGTTAATCGGTGTTTCCGAAACTTCACCAGCCAAGGAAGACACGGAAACTAAACCCTTCTACATATTTGCCTATAAATTCCCAAGAAACGTCAATTTGCTTTAAGATCGCGTCGTAATTCATTTGTTTTTGGAAAAAATCTTCTTTTGAAGTCTCCGATAGATACTTCGTGATTCTGATTGAATGTTGAACGATTTTAATAAGATGCGGATGAGAGCCTTTGTTTTTAGACATCTTTAAAGTCCTTTTCGGCCGAAGCCCTGACGCTCGGGTCCATTTCCTTTTCTATGACAATATCGATTTTTTTATGCCCCAAGACTTCTTCGAAAATTTTTTCCATGCGAACGATTTCCTTGAAGGTCAGGGGTCTTTCGGGAACTAGGATTACGTCGACGTCGGATTCATCTTTGGCCTCACCCCTGGCATAAGAGCCAAAAAGCCTGATTTCTTTGATGCCGTATGTTTTTGAGATGGCTTTTTTAATGGAACGGAGTCTTTCCATAAGCTCTGGGAAAGGAATAACCCCTGCAAGCGGCTCGGAAATGGATTGATTATCGATGAGTGTGAGCTGAAGCCCAAAATAGGCCAGGATTTTTTTCAATGAAGCGACCGTGACGTTTTCCTCCCTCCCCTGCTCAATCTCTCTTATGGCTTTGAGGGAGACCCCGGAAAGCTCGCCCATGTCCTTTTGGGTAAGTCCCGCCTCGATTCTTTTTTCTTTGATGATAGCGGAAAGGTGTCCACGGGCCTTGCCCGTCCGAGGCATCGTTCTGTGGTTTTTTATTTCATGAGTCATTTTAGGCTTTTGTGTTAGGGTGAGGTAAAATCAGTCTCTATTGTACCTATAAGGTATAATAAAGACTACTCTTTAGTCAAAGACATCTTTATTATACCTATTGGGTATAATACAACAGTCTGTCCAAAAAATGCCTTCGCTCATAGCCAGGGGCTTTAAAAAATTCATAACCAAAAGAGCATTACAAACACCGACTAACTACCCCAGCTGATAAATGTTTGTTCTGCACTGGATCCCGAAGGATCTTCTGTGAGCTAAAGTCCAACTTGGACAAGTATCGCTTTGAGCTCATAGTTCTCTGTTCTTTATTGAAAAAAGGGAGGTCGTCATCGACCTCCCCCCAAAAAAAGGGGACTACTCCGAGAGCAGTTTTTTTGGCTTTAAGAGATCAGTGCAGGCCTTAGTAGGGCGTGGAGCCCTGCTCTCCCCCCATCGAGCCACAGATGCTCTCACATGTTGAAGGCGAGCTATTGTACTTACCAACAATGAGATAATGAGAGGGACTGCCTGAATTTCGGGGATGGTGCCCGCAGGTGAGGTCAGACCCATTGGTTTGGCTACGGCAGGCATGGAATGCGGCGTCACGCTGGCTAGAGCTATAGAAGAAATAGTATACATCAGACATAAAGACTCCTCTGTCGGTTGATTAAAATCCTAGTTGATTGGAGAGAGCTAAGGCTCTTGTGAGCCCATAGCTCAGTGCTTTGTTCTGATCTCTATTCGGATAGAACCTGGACCCGTTCGATAACCTCTCTTATTTCTGTATCGCTGAGCAGTCGTAGTGCCCCCTTCAGATGGGAACGATCGTCGAGAGCCCGTAGGAGGACATCGAGGTAGTCAAGATCCTGCGTTACGGTGATGTCGTGGGCTAGATAATATACGGTGTGCCAGTCGATTCCAGGCTCAGCGGCCTGCGTAGTCTTGGAAGCGATAAAATCAGCGAAAGTGCTTTGCATAGCAAACTCCTAAATATGATTGTTGATGAAGCGATTAGCTAAGGAAAGTTGAACGAGATGCAGAGGTGTTGGAAATATACTTATCGACGATGGAGCGAGAAACTTAAGGCGATTTCTTTTATGCTGCACAGTAAAGTGTATCAGCTTCTGCTACTTGATCCTTCTCTCTGAGGGCAGTTTGCTCGCAGCACGGTGGTGTTGGGGAATCATTGCCACTGATACGTGCGAGATAGCGGAGAGCATGTTGCCAGACCTTCGCGGGATGCTGGGGCCACCGATTCAAAAGATAGAGAGAGACTGACTCTGCATAAGAGTCGATTGTGACTTCGTCCCAATCTATCCGATGCTCGCTGGCAAAGTGACAAACGGCTTCCTTTGCGATAACAGTAACGTGATTAGACTGGCTCATACAAACCTCCATGATCATACTTATGAATTCTTGTTAGGATAGCGAGTGTCGCAGGGGATTCTCTTGGGGGACTATCAGCTGGCAGTAAGAATATCGACAAGGGCCAAAAATTTCTTTAGGCACTATTTTATGTTTAGCCTAAAAACTATGCCTTGAGCCATCAACCTAGGCACAAGTGTCAGCCATATCAGTTCTTTTCAGTTCTCTGCTCTCTGGTAAGAATATCTTTTAACTGTTGAAGAGTTGGACACGCTAGCGACTTGTGTGTCCTCTTTTCCTACCTTAGCCTAACTGCCCTGGTTTTCGTCATGCCTCACAATGTCCAAGGGGAGGAGATCCCAGTCGGGCAAGCTGTTTACCTCCTGCTCTTCGGTCTGTGTATTTTTTTTCTCTTTTTCTGATCCTTGCATCTTAGACTCCTACGGCTCGGAAGCGTTCGTACTCTGTCTTAGTCGATTCCATATCACAGTAGAAAGCCTGTTCTCTTTGTTGAATCGCATCGAGATCAGCATAAAAGCTCTCGATAGCCGCGATTGTCTCGCGTTCCGGATGGGGACGCAGGGGGGCGACATTGCTCAGCGTTGGAACCTTCTGAGCGAGGGTGTGGTAGTCCACTTGTTTCTTGCGGAGTGCGTCCTGGATCTCGAGCGTGTTCTTTACTTTGGTTTTTAGCCAAGACATATTTCTGCGAACAACACCAATGAGGACGAGAAGTGCGAGTAAAAGCCCTGAGTAACTATAGCTTATGAGCTGCCAGGCGACGGGACTCGGTATTCCATCAGAGAAGGCATCCTGGGGGCGAAAGCTATTTTTTGCCGTGAGGATCTCGCTGCGGATTCTGGCTTCGTCCGGCTTCTCAGGCACGGGAGTGCTTTCGGCAAGTGCGGTCGCTTGAAGTTTGTCAGCCTGCGTGAGCTTTGCCGAGCCAGGGCGCTTGTTAGCCTTTTCGGCGCTTGCCTTCAGCATCGCATCGACTTCTACCTGACGCTTGGCTGAGAGCTGAAGGTAGGCTGAATTTTGCTGTTCGAGGGCTTGGCTCACAAGGTTCTGTTCGAGCATGGGCGACTGCGAGTAGAGTGCAAAACTACAAAAGGCCGCAACGCATGCCGCCTGAAACGTTCGACTGACAGTGCGTATGCGTTTGAGGGAGCGATCTGCCGCATCCAGGTCGGATTGCACCTTTTCGAACTCTGGTCGAAGGGCTTCGAGTTCTTGTTTGTGAGCTTCTGTTCGGGATGCGAGATCTCTTTCAGCTGCTAGTGTATCATCTTCGAAACGCTTTCGTTCCTTTTCGCGACAATAAGTCTCTGCAGCTTTGATATGGGTTTCTTTGTCAAGGCTATCGGCTGTGGTGAAGCGAAAGCCGGAGTACTCGAAGCTATAGCTATTGGGCTTTTGCACCTGCATAGTGTTCTGGTAGCTCTCCAAGACCTTTTGGATAAAGGGGAGATTGAGGCGCAGGGCAAGGCTCCTTGGGATTCCTTCTTCTGCCTTCCGATCGAGTGCGGCATCGACCATCGCGACAAAGAGGTTTATTGTCGGAGCTATGGTGGGTTGATTCTTGATCTCAGTTTGGGCGGCCTCGACATCCCCTGCGTGGCGAATGATGGCCTCACAGTGCTTGATCTGCTCTTTGATCTGGGCCTCATCGGGATCGAGGGTTTGTATGAGATGGGCGAGGAGACTATCCAGTTTTTCCCTTTGGTTGGCGACCGGATGATCGTGAGCAATGGCCTTGAAGTACTGGTAGATCTCTTGACTTCGGCTCAGACCCGTCAGCCATGTCTGGGTTTGGTCTTTGGTGGCTTTGGTAAAATGCTTGAGGGGGAGATCGACGGGACGGGTTGCGAAAGAGTCTATGAGCTCTTGCCACTGTCCCAGAGCCTCTTGGGTGCGCGCGGGGGTCGAGAGCTTTTGAAACGATTGTTCAAAGTAGCAAAACCCCACCTGCGTTGCCCCAGGTGCAAACGCGCCGCTGGTCAGGCCATCGAGGAGGATGAGGGTGTCGCGATTGAGAGCTTCGGGGTTTTGTGTGTAGAGAAAATGTTCGACCCAGGCGACGGCGGCTTTATAGCGTTCGAAGCGGCTCATGACCAGGGACATGAAGAGGGAGGTTTTATGGTCGTTCATATTCTGGGCGAGTGAGAGTGTCTGGAAGGCCGTTTTCTTATCGTTACGCATCCAAGCTGCTAAACAGACGATCGTGGCTGTCAGCCAATAGTCAGAGGCTTTGAGAAGGAGCTCTTCAGAAAGGGCGCGGGAGCTGGCTACCGAGATCAGGTTAGGGCTTTTGGTGACTAGGCCAAAGGTCATGCGCCGCGTCTCGTCATAAAAACGGTATCTGTTTTGGTATTCGGCTTTGGCATTACCGAGGCGTGTCTCGGCGAGTTGCAGGCTCTTGGCTTTGGCGTCATCCTTGCGGAATTGGATAAACTCCTCAACTAGGCCCTTGAGTCTGTAGAGTGTGTCATGGGTGGTTTGGATGATATTTTGGGTGGTCTCGGAAATCGTTTTGAGCGATTCCAGTTGCTGAA
>JACCDP010741230.1_pt1 | contig 11007 bp, 11 predicted proteins | sample 7445841 | NCBI WGS metagenome assembly JACCDP01 (sample SAMN15323441, study PRJNA562643) | freshwater metagenome | isolation source: river surface water | place: USA:Blue River Watershed | collected 2017-08-17
CTGAACAAAACGAACCTGGGCACCTGTTGCTTGTAAGTACCGATTAATTAGATCAAAGGTTAGATAAGTTGCTGCGTGTCCAAGATGCGTAGCGTCGTAAGGTGTAATGCCGCAGACATACATGCGATAGAGGCTCTTCTTCGGCAGCTCTTTCTTGGTTCCAGATAAAGTATCTTTTAAAGTTAATTTCGGCAGGGTGTACTTGGGATCAACAGCTGGAATTGCAACGGTTGGCCAAGAGCGCATTGCGACATTCTAGAGGGCTCTCGCCTTTTTACGCGCTCAACGTCAACCTTTAAAGCTAGAAAAAATTAGAACGGCGGCCAAGGAACTGCGGGCCAATCGGAGCTAGGTGAAGGGAAGATGCCTTGATTAATTAGGCGAGATATCCGAAATCTAAGTGCGTTAACTTCTTCATTTGTGACTAGCGATGAGACTTGCACGCCAAACTCGCCATCCAAACTTGACGACAGAGCGGCTAGTGATGCGAGTTCGATTGCAGTTAAAGGCTCTGATTCCCATTGCCAGAGAACTGTTCGCAACTTATCTTCGACATGGAAGGTAACGCCATGATCGCATCCATAAATTTTATCTTCCGAAATTGGAAGGAGGTGTCCGATCTTTCGATCGGTGTTATTAATAACGGCATCGAATAGCGCTAACTTTCTTAGTTCCGATAAATCTTGTCTATATAACTCAGCTAAATCAATGGCTTCATCAATATCAATCCAAAGCTGGACCATTCCATAACCAAACGGACCGTCACGCAAAACTGTAGGAGGAACGCAATCGAAGCCCAATTCCTCACTAATTAAATATGCGGCGAATTCCCGATTAGCTAAAGTGCCATCTGGAAAATCCCAGAGTGGGCGCTCGCCGGTGACTGGTTTGTAGATACAGTTAAATATTCTGGATCCGACGGATATCTCTCCGAAGAGAGTTGCGTTAGATGCATCAATGAGCCGCCCAGTAACTTTTAGATCACCGTAAGTTAGTGCGGCAATAATTTCTGTTGCGTTATCGTCGGTAACCATTTGCCCTCGGACATAAGTGGCCATTTGGATCGATCGGGATTCCACAGAAAGGGCAGGGCAAGCGACCCGCGCCAACGACCGCCCCGGTGCGTTTAGCAAAGGCGTCAGCCTGGGAAAGTGTTAGTGAGACTCGCAATAAATCCGGAGCCCCTTCTTCATCATCTTCCGCTAGTTCTTCTTCCTCTGCTTGAACTTCTGTTACACATTGCAGTTCTACTTGAATTAATTCAGTCTCAGTTGCGAAAGAGAGACCAATTACGCCAACTCGAAACTCTTCAAAAATCGGTTGCTCTAATGGATCGTTATCCCCCGGCAAACGCTCATAAGAAATCAGTGGGTTTGCTCGTTTAATTTCCTTGAGCATTGCGCCAACGCGATCACCAAGAGCGGCAGCCTGAATTTTTTCCAACGATACCGACGTCATGCGAGGCCCAGTTCTTGCTTGAATAAAGAAAGCACGATCTCCTGGTTCGCCCACGGTCCCACAGATGAATCGTTCGACTGGGTTGTACTCGTAGATAATCCGACTCATTTAGTAACGCCCTTGCCGCCACCTAGAAGATGTCCGCGTTTCTTAGTGCTTTGCAAGATAGCGGTCAGAGTGGAATCAGAATCATTGAGTCGAGTAACTCTGATTACTCCCCCGCTGGATTCCAAAATCGAAACTGAAGCAGGGTCGATAACAATTCGTTGGAAGTCATCTAGATGCATACCTAATGAACTAGCGACGATTGCTTTAATTACATCACCATGTGAAACCATGATGGTGGTTTCAATATCTCCAGCGAAGAATTCATGAATAGCCGACATGGCCCGGACCTGCATCGCTGCCAACGATTCGCCTTCTGGAAAAGTCACCGAACTCGGCTGGCCTTGAATATTCCGCCATAGCTTGGCACGAGATAAAACAGAGAGCTTCTTGCCTGACCACTTGCCATAGTCAACTTCAATTAATTTTGATTGCTCAAAAACTTCAACACCTTTGCCATATTTAGCCAGCCAAGGCGCAATTGTTTCTGCACATCGTTCCATGGGGCTGATTTGGATCTGTGCGAGTGATATCGGACCTAAACGTTCTGCTAATCGCTCTGATTGTTCTTGACCCAACTTTGAAAGGTGAATACCAGGCTTTTGCCCCGATAAGACCCCAGCGGCATTCGCAGTCGAATGCGCATGACGGATTAAAATAATTTTCGGCACCCTTAAAGGTTATCGCAGTAATTCACCTTGCGCCTTGCTAGGTTTGGGTTATGGAACTACGTCGCGCAGGTGAAACCGGCCTCTCATTAACTCGCTTGGGTCTTGGAACTATGACCTGGGGTCGCGATACCGACGAGCATGAAGCTGCGGATCAAATGCGCGCTTATCTAGATGCCGGCGGAAATTTCATCGATACCGCAGCTGTCTATGGCGATGGTGATAGCGAGCGGGTAATTGGCGGATTAGCTGGCTCATTGTTTAAGCGAGAAGAAGTCGTACTGGCAACTAAAGCCGGGATTACTTTTCCTAACGGTGTTCGCACAGTTAATAACTCGCGAGCTGCCTTGATGGCTGAACTTGATAACTCATTGGCGCGCTTGGGCACTGATTATGTAGATCTTTGGCAGATTCATACTTGGGATAGCGAGAATCCAATCAGCGATGCTCTCTCTGCCCTTGATTGGGCATACAACTCAGGCCGTGCTCGTTACGTTGGTATTTCAAATTTCTCCGGTTGGCAGGCAGCTCATTGCGTTACTCGTCAATCAAACCAAGGTGGCAAAGCACCAATCGCAACTATTCAATCTGAGTACTCATTATTAAATCGAGAAGTAGAACGTGAAGTTATTCCTGCAGCGCAAGCGCTCGGTTTCGGTTTTCTACCTTGGTCGCCACTAGGTCGTGGAGTTCTTACTGGAAAATACCGAAATGGTTTACCGAGTGATTCTCGTGGCGCAAGCGCTCACTTTGCTGGGTTTGTCGAGCCATATCTGGATGCCAGATCATCTCGGATCGTTGAAGCAGTCTGTATTGCAGCTGACGGTTTAGGTTTCTCGCCACTTGAAGTTTCGCTAGCCTGGGTACGCGATGCACCTGGAGTAACTAGCTCGATAGTCGGCGCACGCACAGGCGCGCAACTTCGCGGTATTTTAACTTCAGAAGAAATTTCATTGCCGGAAGTTGTGCGAGAAGCACTGGACGAGGTATCAGCAGTTCTTTAGGAATCGCTCCATTACGTGGACGCCATACTTAAGACCATCTAACGGAACACGTTCATCGACTCCATGAAACAAGGCCATAAAATCGAGACCTGGCGGCAATTTCAAAGGTGTAAAGCCATATCCGACAATTCCTAATTCAGAGAGCGCTTTGTTATCGGTACCACCGCTCATCATGTACGGAACTGCTATCGCATCTGGATCTTCGGCTATCAAGGATTGCACCATAGCTTCGACCAAATCCCCGCTGAAATCAACCTCTAATGAGATGTCATGTGTGAGAGTTTCAATCTCAATATCAGGTCCGACGATTTCACGAATAGTCTGATTGAACTCTTCTTCATATCCAGGCAAGAAACGGCCATCAACAACTGCTGATGCGGATTGAGGAATCACATTAGCTTTGTAGCCGCTATCTAGCATCGTTGGGTTGGCCGTGTTCTGAAGAGTTGCACCAAACATTTTTGCAGCTGGCCCTAGCTCAGCTAGCATTGGCCGAAAATCACTTTCGTCATATTTATGATCAGTGGCCTTTGCTAAGTTTGCAAAGAGCGCCTTAATAGTTTTCGTATAACGTTGTGGCCAAGTGTGATTGCCAATTTTCTGAACCGCTTCAGCTAGAGCTGTTATGGAATTATCTTTATTGATCATCGAACCATGACCCGCAGTTCCTCTTGCGGTCAACTTGATCCAATGAATTCCCTTTTGTGCAGTCTCAATGAAATAAAGTCGCTTTCCATTTTTAACTGTGATCGAGAAGCCACCAACTTCAGAGACTGCCTCAGTACATCCAGCAAAAACCTCGGGATGGTTAGCAGTCATGTAGCGAGAGCCGTATTCGCTACCAGCTTCTTCATCGCCGAAAAATGCTAATACGATGTCGCGTGGAGGAACATAACCTTCACGTTTCCATTTACGAACGATCGCCAGAATCATGGCATCGACATTCTTCATATCAACAGCGCCGCGACCCCAAATAAAGCCATCTTTAATCTCGCCGCCAAAAGGATCTACTGACCAATCCTTAGCATCTGCCGGAACCACATCGATATGACCATGCAGAACTAGACCAGGACGGGTTGAATCACTGCCTTGAATTTTGGCGATTACATTTGCTCGGTTAGTGCCAGACTCGTAAATTTTGGCTTCAATACCAACTTCAGCAAGTGAAGAAAGAACGTAAGCAGCAACTGCGCGCTCGTCACCTTTGCCTTCACCATAATTAACACTAGGGATTCGGATTAGCTCTTGGCAGATACGAATCGTCTCTTCTTCTAGAGCCAGGCGTTCAGGAGTTGAATTCATGACCCTACTCTCCCAGTTCTTAGCATCAGATGTGAAGTAATTCGACCTTTTGCTGTCGTGTGACCTCTGTTGCTATCCTTTCGCCTTGCTAGAAATCCACTCGTCCGGGTGGCGGAATTGGCAGACGCGCTAGCTTGAGGTGTTAGTGCCCGCAAGGGCTTAGGGGTTCAAGTCCCCTCCCGGACACACTTTCCCTATCTTTTTAAGTTCTTAAACTCTCGAACTATTTGGTCGAAAGGTACTGCGAATGCAACTAGCGGATGCTCTTGCACTAATTCGCCCAGTTCCAGATTTCCCAATACCTGGCATTCTTTTTCAAGATATCTCTCCACTACTTGCAGATGCCAAAGCGCTCAAATTAATTACCCAAGAGTTTGCAGCGACTCAAGAACCATTTAATGTGGTTGCCGGAATTGAGTCACGAGGTTTTATTCTAGGAAGCGCAATTGCTGTCGATAGCGGCTCCTCCTTCGTGCCAGTTCGAAAGGCCGGCAAACTGCCGGGTTCTGTTTTCAAACGTGAGTACGGGTTGGAATATGGCAGTGATGCGCTAGAGATCCAATCTGATGCCTTGGTAGCTGTAAAAAACCCTCAGGTCCTGCTGGTAGATGATGTTTTAGCAACGGGTGGAACTTTGATAGCGGCGCTCGAACTAATTGGTGATTTAGCAGCTCAGGTAAACGAAGTTGTTGTACTCCTTGAAATTTCTGACCTGGGCGGACGCGAACGCATTCTTAGCGCGTATCCAAATTTGCGAATTAGAGCCCTGGTGACGATTTGAGTTCCAGTACGAAAAAGATCGGAGAAATCCAAGGCTTAAGAGCATTGGCCGCCATCCTAGTTCTTCTCTTTCATGCCAAATATATACCGGGTGGTTTTGTTGGTGTGGATATTTTCTACGTCATCTCCGGCTTTCTTATCACCGGGCTACTTCTTAAAGAGTTAAAAGGCACCGGGACCATTTCGCTAAAGGCTTTCTATTTACGACGCAGTAAGAGATTATTGCCAGCCTCGTTCCTAGTCCTCTTTGTGACAGCAATCTTTGCTTGGCTGGTTCTGCCGCCAATTTCCCGCGGATCGATCGGTCGAGATTTAATTGCCTCTACTTTATACATATCCAACTATCTATTTGCCTTCTGGCAAAATGATTATCAGAATCTCAATGCCACGCCTTCACCTTTTATTCACTATTGGTCGCTTGCCGTAGAAGAACAGTTCTATCTTTCCTGGCCCTTAATTATTATTTCAATCGCCAAAATAAAATCGAAGCGAAAGTTTCTATTTAGCTTTGCTTTAATTGCGACAATTTCGTTTGCGCTCGGCGTTTGGTTAACTCAAGTGGCTCCAATCTGGGCCTTCTATTCTTTGCCAACTCGAGCCTGGGAACTTGTACTCGGAGCCTTAATCGCTCTCGTCTCAAATACTTCAGCGAGACCTATTGGCAGAAGCAGATTATTGGGACGAGCTGCGTGGCTGATCGGGTTAGCTCTTTTGACGTATTCGATAATCGTATTTAATGAGCAAACAGCATTTCCTGGATTCTGGGCAGTTTTGCCAGTCTTGGGCACATCGCTCCTTCTGTTTAGCATTGGTTACTGGCCAACTTTCTTGAGATACCTGGCAACCAACCGAGTATCGCTCTGGCTCGGAAAAATTTCCTATCCGCTCTACCTGTGGCATTGGCCGATACTGGTATTGCCAATAGCACTCTTTGGTCGTCAGCTAACGCATCTTGAACGCATAGGCGCTCTTTTGATTACCGTGCTTTGTGCAGATCTAACTCATCGGTTAGTTGAATCACCGATCCAATTAAAGAACTATTCACCTCGCCAAATAATTAAAGGCGTTGTCGTCAGCATGTTGGTCTCTGCAGCGTTAGGTGCTGGTTTGGTTGCAACTACCACATCGGCAATATTGGTTGATGGCAAACGTGTGACCTTGGCAAGTATCGAAGCACGACCAACTCCATACGATGATGGTTGTCATTTAAATTATCGCGAATCGGTATCTCCGGAATGTAACTTTGGAAATCTGAGTTCCGATGCGACGGTAGTCCTCTATGGAGATTCACATGCGGTTCAGTGGTTTCCAGCCTTACAGAAATTGGCACTTGAAAAAGGTTTCAAATTAATAACTCTTACTAAATCGGCCTGTCCTTCTATTGAAGTAGAACGTGCAAGTGTTGGGGCGTTCCAGATGAGTAATTGCGCTTCGTGGCGGGCAAGTGCGATTGAGAGAATTAAGCAAGCCAAACCTGATTTAATTATTCTCTCTTCATTTGAGCACTTTGTACCCGCTGGTGATCCGCGAAATGTCGATCAATGGTGGCAAGCCGGTAGCGTAAAGAGTTATGAAATCCTCAAGTCACTTGCGCCCAAGATCATTTATATTCTCGATACCCCGTTGCCGGAACGTAATATTCCATCGTGCTTAGCAAGTACCAGCGCGGATCAATGTCGAGCGAACCCAGATCAGGGGCTTGAGCAAGTTGCTAACTTTGAAATTATTGATCCTCGACCGTGGCTCTGCGAAGTTGAATGCCCAGCCATTGTTCGCGGCAACGTTGCATATCGTGACGCTTCGCACATAAGTGTGGCTACATCCCTTGAACTTTCCGAGAAACTTTGGCTAGCGCTCGTAAAGCGCGGTTTCCGAAGTTGATGTGGCAGGATTACCGACATGGCTGAGCTAACGTATTACTGCGGAACGATGGATAGCGGTAAGTCGACGTTAGCCCTGCAAACAGCGCATAATCACCAGAGTCGTGGGCGCACCGGTTTGATCTTTACTAGCCAGGATCGCGCTGGCGTAGGCGTTATTTCCTCTCGTCTTGGATTGCAGAGTGCAGCGATTGAAGTTTTCCCTGAGTTAGATATTCACCGTTTCGTAGTAGATCAACTTTCGATTGGCTCTCGCGTCGACTACATCATTTGCGACGAAGCCCAGTTCTATGAACCAATTCAAATTGATCAGTTAGCTCGGATTGTCGATGGCCTAGGCATAGATGTCTACGCTTTCGGGATTCTGGCTGATTTTCGCACCAAACTTTTCCCGGGTTCGGCCCGTTTGGTTGAATTGGCTGATCGCGTAAATACCCTTCAAGTTGAAGCGCTTTGTTGGTGCGGTGAGCGTGCTACACATAACGCTCGAACTGTAAATGGCGTTATGGTCACAGAAGGTGAACAAGTCGTAGTTGGCGACACAAATAAAGCAGATGAAGTTGCCTACGAAGTTCTATGCCGCCGTCACCATATGCGTCAATTAACTGCGCGAGTTTCTCGGGCAGGACATACCTCAGGTGAACCACTACCCTTCTAACTATGAATGTACGCGGTCTAGCTGCTCTTACTAAAGGTTCCCCATTAACTTCTTTTGAATTCACTAGGCGCGAACTCGGCCCTCATGATGTTGCAATCTCTATTAAATATGCCGGCATCTGTCATTCAGATATTCATCAAGTAAAGGATGAATGGGGCGGATCTCGCTTCCCAATGGTTCCTGGGCATGAGATCGCGGGAGAAGTAAGTGCTATCGGCAGCGCCGTAACTAAATTTACAGTTGGCGATTTGATCGGGGTCGGCGTATTTATTGATTCTTGTCGCACTTGTGAGAATTGCACATCCGGACTCGAGCAATACTGCATCAACGGAATGACTCCTACTTACAACGGTCTCGAACGTGATGGTGTGACTCCAACTATGGGTGGCTACAGCAGCGCTTACGTAATTGATGAGAGTTACGCAGTAAAAATTCCGCAAAAATTAAACCTTGCTGCAGTTGCTCCACTGCTTTGCGCAGGAATTACGCTCTACTCGCCATTACGAAATTGGAACGCCGGCCCTGGGAAAAAGGTCGCAATTATGGGCTTAGGCGGATTGGGACATATGGGCGTCAAATTTGCTCACGCTCTCGGCGCTGAAGTAACCGTGCTCTCCCACTCTTCTAATAAGGAGAGTGATGCCCGCAAGTTGGGAGCTGACCATTTCGTACTTACTTCCGATCCAGTGCAGATGGCTTCAGTGAAGAAATCATTTGATTTAATTCTAGATACCGTAAGTGCCGAACACGATATTAATGATTACCTTGGTCTATTAAGTACCGACGGAACACTTGTTGTGATCGGCTTACCAGGCAAGCCTTTCTCAGTTAACGCCAACTCTCTGCTTTCGGGCCGACGTTCAATGGCTGGATCAATGATCGGTGGAATAGCAGAAACACAGGAGATGCTAGATTTTTGTGGCGAGAAAAATATTGTCAGCGAAATTGAATTGATTAAGAGCGACTATGTAAATGAAGCGTATGAGCGAACCATTAAGAGTGATGTGCGTTTTCGCTTCGTAATCGATATCGCAACACTTTAGCTGCTAGTTGAATTGATGAACTAGCAGGGCAAAAAGTGGAGCGACTGCAAGGGCTGGCAGTAAATTCGCGACGGCAACTTCCTTAATTTTCAGTAATCTAAGTGCAATACAGAGCAACATAAGTCCACCACAGACTGTCATTGCAGCTATCTGATACCCACTCAGAATCGAACCAAGACCGACTCCAACCATGGTCCAGGAACCTTGGTAAATACCGACTGGAATAGAAGAAGCTGCAACGCCCCATCCAAGTGAGGTTGCAAATGCCATAGCGGCGAAGAAGTCGAGGATTGATTTAAGAAGTAATTGATCAATACCGGTACCCATGCCATCACTTATCGAACCTAGGATAGCTAGTGGACCGATTGCGAAAAGCAGCGAAGAACTGACAAAGCCTTCTATAAAAGGGCTCTCTTTTGACGCTCGAAAACGTTTACGGAGATTTTCACCTAGAACTTCAAGTTTCTCTTCTAAATGAAGAGCACTGCCAATCAATGCGCCAATAAGTAGGGAACCCAGCACTACTAAAAGCGCCCATCCCTTTGGAAGAGCATTTACATATTCAGAAGACCACAGAGGTGATAAGGCGCTTGCAGCGGCCAACAATGTGACAAGACCGAGAATATCTGTGGTGAGGTCTCTTAATTTTTCACTGACTTTTGAACCAAGCAAAACTCCGATTGAAGCGCCACCAATAATCGTAGCGACATTGATTAGAGTTCCGAGACCAGGAAATTCCATAAGGCGGTAATGCTATCCCGCAAGAGCTGCTAACTGGGCTATCCTCCCCCAATGTCAACTAGTCCTGAATCCATATTCTCTCGATTGCAAAATTTTCTCAGACCACATAAGACCATTCCGAATACACCGTGGAAAGCAGCCAGTCGCTGGGATCTCTCAATTTCCAGAGTTTCAATTCTCTTTTTTGGTCTAGTAATTTTTGGAATAGGTGATTCGCTCTTAATCCAGGCAAATATGGGAAACGCGCCTTGGTCGGTATTGGCACAGGGATTAGCAAAGACTTTTGATTCATCAATCGGTCTCTTCACTTTTATAATCAGTGCAGTCGTGCTATTTCTTTGGATTCCATTACGTGAACGTCCGGGCTTTGGCACCTTAAGCAACATTGTGTTGATTGCAGCTGCCATCCAATTCGGAGTCGATTACATTCCCCAAGCTCCAAATAGCGCGATTGGCTTGATTTACATCATTATCGGTATTGCTCTTGTTGGAGCAGGCTCAAGTCTGTACATCACATGTGGCCTTGGGCCTGGGCCACGCGATGGCCTGATGACTGCAATCCACCATCGAAGCGGAATTCGAGTAGGTCGGGTGAGATTGGCGATTGAAGCCACAGTACTTACCTTAGGCGCGCTCCTAGGCGGCAAATTAGGTGTCGGAACCGCCCTTTTTGCCCTACTTATTGGCCAATCGATCGCAATTTTCTTAGGGATCGTGGCTCGGCTTACTGAAAATACCGCTCAGTAAGCCCTAGGTTTATTCCCAGTTCCCTACGTTGGCTGGACGTAATTCAGCTCGGAGTCGCAAACACCTTCGTTACCAAAATTAGAAAGGCAAGTCATTGAATAAATTCCTAGATAATTACTTCAAGATCTCCCAGCGAGGTTCGACGATCAGCGCTGAAATTCGCGGTGGACTCGTAACTTTCTTCACGATGGCATATATCGTGGCGCTAAATCCAATCATTTTGGCTTACTCACCTGATGCAAATGGCCAGTTCCTGTTCGGTGGGGCGGCACCAGCGCCTGCGATGGTCGCAGCTACAACCGCGCTTATCGCTGGTTTGTTAACGATTCTGATGGGTGCAGTTGCAAACTACCCATTGGCGCTAGCTACTGGACTAGGTTTAAATACTTTCGTTGCAGTTGGTATCGCTTCAAAGATGACTTGGGCAGCGGCAATGGGACTAGTTGTCCTTGAAGGTCTAATCATTCTGGTACTAGTTCTAACTGGATTCCGCGTTGCTGTATTTAAGGCAGTGCCTGCGCAAATTAAGATCGCAATTTCAGTCGGTATCGGTCTATTTATCGCACTTATTGGACTTGTCGATGCTGGTTTCGTTCGCCGTACTGCAGCAGGACCAGTTCC
>JACCDP010200992.1_pt1 | contig 11005 bp, 10 predicted proteins | sample 7445841 | NCBI WGS metagenome assembly JACCDP01 (sample SAMN15323441, study PRJNA562643) | freshwater metagenome | isolation source: river surface water | place: USA:Blue River Watershed | collected 2017-08-17
GGATTGAACCGGTAAAGGCGAAGAGGAGAAGTAAGACGGTAATCATGATCCAGCCGATAACCGCTGGGAGAGTTTTTGCAATTGCACCTTGAGTATCTGCGTAATCAGCAGCGGCGCCACCAATCAATGTACCTTCTGGAGATTGAAGATTTCGAAGTTTGTAAATGAGTTCTTCTCCTTCAGGAGTTCTCGGCTGCATTGAGTGGATAGCAACGACGCGAGCGCTAGAGCCAGCAATCTCAGGCTGGCCAACTCGGATAATTCCTGGAGTGGCAGCAACCTTGGCAACAAAAGCATTTATTTCATCCAATTTAGACGCGCCATTGGGAAAGACAATTTCAATTGGATTGCTCTCTTGTCCTGGGAATTCATCAGCAATGAATTGCGAAGAGATATAAGCGCGATCATCTTTAGGCAGTACACCACTATCAACTTGGCTAAATTTAATATTAGTGATCGGAGCAATCATCAAGAAGAGAATTGCCAGCGATGCAGTAATGACACTGACTGGACGGCGCATCACAAAACGAGCAACACGTGCCCACCGACCATCTTCTTTCTGAACAATTCCGCTCTTGCGCACTACGCCCTTGTTAATCTTCGAACCCATCAAAGTCAGGATTGCAGGAAGCGGAATCAGTGCGCCGATAACGGCTAGCGCAACGACAGCAGCTCCGGCGTAGCCCATTGATTTGAGGAAGTTCTGTGGGAAGAAGGTAAGTGAAATCAAAGTAAGTACAACTGTGAGACCTGAATAGAAGACTGTTTTACCGGCGCTGCGCAGCGTATTAACGATTGCGCTCTCGTTATCTAAGCCCTTAGCCAACTCTTCGCGGAAGCGATTGACCATGAGAAGCGCGTAATCAATTCCTAATCCGAGCCCAAGGCCGGTCGTTAAGTTGAGGGCAAAGACGCTGACATCAGTAACGAGAGTAAGCAGATACATCACTAGGAAAGTTCCCAAAATTGCCGTGATTCCTACGACAAGAGGCATTGCTGATGCAGCCATAGCACCGAATACAAATAAGAGAAGTAAAAATGTTAAAGGGATAGAGATAGCCTCTGAAATCTTGAGATCGTTCTGGATTCGACCATTAATTGCATTAGCAAAGACTGCTCCGCCCGATGCATAAACTTCCACGTTCTCAAAAGCGCCGTCATACTTCTTCTGGTATTCGCCACCAAGCTTGTCGACTTCAGTGAAGTCAGTGGATTTGAGATAAATGAACATAAAAGCAGACGTTCCATCTTTGCTCTTGAAAGCAGGTGCGCCGCCAGCAGACCAATAAGAGATTACGTTTTCTGCGCTAACTTCCCCACGAACTTGAGATTCAAGTTTTTGGGCGGTTGCGACAACTTCGGGATCGTCTACGGATTTATCTTTACCGTCAATCACGAGAACAATCGCAGGATCTTTAACGTTAAAGGTCTTATCGAGGTATTCCCAAGCTTTTGCAGAATCGCTGTTGGGGTCGGAGTAACCACCGGAATCGAAGCGAGAGAAGACTTGAGAGCCAATGCCGCCAGCAAGGACTGTTGCGAGGAGGAAGAGCGAGAGGACTACTTTCTTGCGCCTTGCAATGAGATGACCCAAACGCTCAAACATGTGAACTCCTTCGATTATCTATACAGTGTTCAGATTATGAGTGTCTATTTGAACATTGTCAAGTTTAAGAGCATGATTCCGCTATGGCACAAAGAGCAGCAGTTAAGCCCTCCTATCATCACGGAGATCTTGAGCGCGCGCTCGTTGAAGCAGCAATAACTCTGGTCAGAAAGTATGGACCAGATCACCTTTCACTACGCGCTGTTTCAGCAGAAGTTGGAGTTAGCCCTAGCGCTAGCTATCACTATTTCCAAGATAAAGATTCTTTGGTATCCGCAGTTGGCGATGTTCTCTTTCAACAATTGGCAGAGATGCAAGAACAAGCAATTTCGAAAGTCAAAGGTGGTGGCGCACGTGGCGCCAAAGATCGTTTTGAAGCGATGGGAGCGGCTTACTTTAAGTGGGCGTTGGCTGAACCAAATCTCTATCGATTAATTTTTGGTGGATTCTGTGAGCACAATGAATCTCACAGTGATACTAAAGCTTGGAAACTGCTGGAAGAAGGATTAGATGATTTGGTTAAAGAGGGGCTAATCACTAAAGGCGCCCGACAAGGTGGCGAAGTTATGGTCTGGTCTGCCGTGCATGGCGCAAGCTCTCTGATTATCGAAGGACTCATGCCAAAGAATTCTTTTCCAATTGTGATTAAGGGTGTCCAACGATCGCTAGGAATGAAATGAGTGAGTTCTTGCCATCGGTTACTTCTGATGAAATTGAATTGGAGAAAGATGGTTCCAGAGATGAAGAAATTAAGGGCGATAAGCCCCCTCATCACGAATAATTAATCAGCTTTTGTTGGCGTGGGCGCCGGAGAAGCTGGAGTTGAACTTGGCGTTGCCTCTGTTTTCTTACTTTGTGAATCAGTCTTATAGAAGCCTGAACCTTTGAAAACAATTCCTACATTGGAGTAAATCTTGCGGACGTCTTTGCCGCATTCTGGACATACTGAAATAGCAGCGTCTGTGAAGGATTGCACTACCTCGAAGGCGTGATCACAGGCGTTACATTGGTACTGATATGTAGGCACAGGCGTAATCTTAGGGTCGTAATTTTCCCTAGGCGAATTGAGTTAGAGGTCCTCCGTGTTCTTCGAGATAGCCAATACCGCGTTATCAGTCTTGGTGGTTGGTTTTCTCATCTCGCTCTCTTTTCTACTTCCAGAACGTGATGGATATCTTCGCGAGTCGTCTGCGAGCACTAAGAAATTTCTGATTCTTGGTTCCGGTCTTTGGGTAATTACTTCAATCGGAAATCTTCTTGCGACGCTCGCAAATATTTTTGAGTCGGACATAATTGAAGTCTTGAAATTAACAATCATTCGCTCATTTATTACTCAAGTTACATTAGGAAAACTTCTCGCGTATCAGATCGTTATTTCTCTTTTGGTTTTTGTTCTCTCCTCTCGAGTCAAACGAAATGGTGGAGCGTTCTGGTTGATGCTCCTTGCACTCAGTGGTCAACTCGCTCCAGTTTTCCAGAGCCACTCCAGTTCGCTCGGGAGCCACAGTCTTGCTATTGGTTCACTCGTGATACATGTAACTGCGCTGACATTTTGGATTGGAAGTGTTATCGCTCTTCGTTTGATGGTTACTGAAGATCAAGCTCTGGCCTTTCCGCGAGTATCAACAATTGCGCTCTGGTCTTCTTTCGCAGTAGTTCTAAGCGGAGTCGTAAACGCTTGGACAAGATTGCGCATAAGCGATAGCTGGTTCACCACCTACGGAGCGCTTATTGCGCTCAAAGTGGTTTTAACTATCTCCATATTTATCTTTGCTAGCAAAGTTCGCAAGGGCATTGATCTGCAATGGTTACTTCCTTTTGAAATCGGACTCATGTCCCTCATTCTCGGAATTGGCTCAGTATTAAATCGATTTACCCCCGAAGAAACCGCTCCAGCCACCTTTGATCGCGTTCGTGAGCTAACCGGTATTTCAATGCCACAGCCTCCAACTCTTAGCCGAGTGTTCTTCGAATATGAAGCGAATGGATTAATACTTGGTCTACTTGTTTTTGCAACTGCGCTTTACATCCGTGGCGTTGTTGCTCTCTCGCGTCGCGGCGATAAGTGGCCAGTGGGAAGAACTATCTCCTTCGCAATTGGAATTTCTCTTCTTGATTATGCGACCAGCGGGGGACTTGGCCTCTATGCCCATTTCTCTTTCCAGTATCACATGATTGCTCACATGGTTCTGAGCATGATTGCACCTATTGCAATCATTTTGAGCGCGCCAATAACTCTTGCGCTGCGTACTCTTCCAATCGGCCGCGATAAAGAAGAGCGCGGGATTCGTGGCTTACTCATTAATTTCTTGCATTCCAAGCCGACGTCAATTTGGACGCATCCGCTTGTAGCACTAGCAATATTTGATGGCTCATTGTTCGCACTCTATTTCACTCCACTTTTTGGAAATCTTATGACTGGCCATTTTGGACACTTGATTATGGATCTACATTTCATTGCAGCAGGCCTACTTTTCTTCCATGTGATTGTTGGAATTGATCCCAATCCAAGAAAGGTTCACCATCTAGTAAGAGTTGTGATCTTGTTGGCGGCAATGAGTATTCATGCCTTCTTCTCAATCGCGTTAATGTCAGCTAACGATCTGATTGATGGTGGGTATTACCAGCTACTTGATCGACCCTGGTCAACGGATCTTCTGAGTGATCAAAAAGTTGGCGCAGCTATTGGTTGGGCTATGGGTGAGATTCCAATCGTCGCGGCCTTGATTGCCACCTTTATTCAATGGATGCGAAGCGATGCGCGTGAGGCAAAGCGCGCTGATAAGAGATCCGCAACGGATTTAGCGGAATACAACGCATATCTCGAGAAGCTAGCAGCGCGAGAAGATAAGTAGTATTCGCACCATGGAATCGCTCTTTACTCTGCCTGAGGAATATCAAGCGTTACGTGAGAGCGTGCGCGCACTTGCCGATAAGAAAATTCAACCTTTTGCTCACGATGTAGATGCCAATGCGCGATTCCCACAAGAAGCTTTTGATGCCCTGCAGAGCGCGGGTTTAGCTGCAGCGCATGTCCCAACTCAATACGGAGGCGAAGGCGCTGATGCGCTAGGCGTTGTGATTATTATTGAAGAAGTTGCGAGAGTATGCGCTTCATCATCATTAATTCCTGCAGTAAACAAACTTGGCTCAGTTCCATTGATGTTGGGTGGAAATGAAGAGCAGAAAAAACGTTGGCTAACTCCACTTGCCCAAGGTAAAGGTTTTTCGTATTGCCTCTCTGAATCAGAAGCTGGATCTGATGCTGCCGCAATGAAAACTCGCGCTGTTCGCAAAGGTGATGGTTGGGTATTAAATGGCAGCAAGAAGTGGATTTCACATGCTGGTTTCTCAGATTTTTACACTGTGCTTGCTTCAACAGATCCTGAAAAAGGCTCAAAAGGTATTACTGCTTTTGTTGTAGAGAAGAGCGATAGCGGAGTTTCTTTCGGGGCACATGAGAAGAAGATGGGCTTTAAGGGTTCTCCAACTCGTGAAGTTTATTTTGACAACGTTGAAATTGGAGATGACAGACGCATTAGTGAGGTAGGAGCAGGTTTTGCGCTAGCAATGAAAACTCTTGACCACACTCGAATAACGATTGCCGCGCAAGCTTTGGGAATTGCACAAGGCGCATTTGAAGTTGCCACGAAATACGCTCATGAAAGAAAGCAATTCGGCAAAGCCATTTTTGATTTTCAAGCGGTGCAATTTATGTTGGCTGATATGGCTATGGAGATCGCCGCTGCTCGCCAACTTACTTATGCCGCTGCCAGCAAGAGTGAGGAATTAGCCAGTGATCTCACCTTCTTCTCTGCAGCATCAAAGTGCTATGCCACCGATGTTGCGATGAAAGTGACTACGGATGCGGTTCAAGTCTTGGGCGGATACGGATATGTCAGCGATTATCCTGTTGAGCGAATGATGCGCGATGCAAAGCTCACTCAGATCTACGAAGGCACAAATCAAGTTCAGCGCCTAGTGATGGCGCGAAACCTCAATTCTGTTCTTTAAATCGCACCAAAATTTCGGTAGTGGCTACAGCATCTATGTGTTGGTCATGCCCTTCTTTGGGCAGGTTTTCGCTCGATAATTCGCCGGGATAAACCAGCGCAACTTTCCAAGCCTTGGTGCGCGCAAGCGCGCGATCATAAGAACCGCCACCTTGTCCGAGTCGATTTCCTTTGCGATCAACATGGAGAGCGGGAACTATCACCACATCAATTTCTCCAGTGTAAGTGTTGCCGATTGGTTCGCTAACTAAACCTTGAGAAGTGAGGTCCTCATCTCTTCCACTCCATGGCACCCAATCCAAATCCTTATCTTCCCGAAGTCGCGGCAATAAAACTTTCTTGCCTGCAGCTATGAGTGATTGGTTGAGAGCATGTGTACTAGGTTCATTGCCGTAAGAGAAGTAACTCGCAATGACAGAAGCTGCGTTGACTTCGTGAGATTCAAGGAGATGTTCCCAATCTGAATCGGTAACGAGAAACTCACGTTCTGCACGAAATCTTCTCCGTAATTCTGACTTGACTTGCGTCACGGACTTAGTGGAATCCACGGGATTAGCGTAGGTTCAAAGTATGGTTGCGGCGTGAGCGAAACGATGAAGGTCGCAGATTTAGCCACCGAGTTATTGGCTTTGGCCAAACCCCTTGCTTCCTTCGATATGCCGCTACTAGATGCACATGGCGCAACACTTGCTCTCGATGTCACATCGGGTGAGCGAGTAGTAATGAAATCTGGCTCTCGGATACGTTCAACACAAATTGGATTAGCAGCATCACTGGGCCTTGATCATCTTCCCACTCGCCCTCAACCGCGAGTTGTGGTCGTTTCTGTTGGGGATGATCTAGTTGAACCAGGTTCACCGTTACGTGATGGAGAAGATGAGTTTGAAACAAATTCTTGGCTCTTAACTACTGCGGTAAAGGAAGCGGGCGCAGTCGGCTACCGCGTACACACGATTCCAGAAAAAGCCGAGGCGCTCAAAGATATTGTTGAAGATCAACTCGTCCGCGCTGATTTAGTGGTGATTTGCGGCGAAAGCCACGATGAGTCTTTTGACCTTATTTATTCAGTTTTATCCCAACTTGGAAGTGTTCGTGAAATTTCGCCATCAATCGAAGGAACCGGACGCCATGCATTTGGCGCAATTGGACCAGATAAGACTCCAGTCGTTGCTCTACCTGGAGATCCGATCTTTGCTTACATCTCTACCGAATTATTCATTCGTCCGATGATCAGAAACATGATGGGTTTATATGACATCCATCGCCCTGTTATTAAGGCGACGCTTACTAATGATGTAGCGAGTGAAGCTGGTCGTCACTCTTTTATCCGCGGAATTCTTTCAACGGATAATCCAAGTCGAAGATTGATAACTGCGATCGAAAATCAAGGAGACCTCGTTGGCTTATCCGATGCAACGGGCTTGATAGTGATTCCTGAAGCCTCAACTGGTGCACGCGCAGGTGAAGAAGTTGATGTTCTGGTGCTAGAACGTAGGTTCAATTAGTTTTTATGGCACGCGTTTCTCGTAATCAATGGCCGCTAGTACTTGTCGAAGGCGAACTGACGCTACGACCACTTCGCATCCGTGATCGCAGTGCATGGCTCTCAGTACGCCGAAAGAATCGCGAATGGTTGACGCCATGGGAGGCGACCTCCCCCTTGTCAGAAGAGAATAGAAATTTGCCAACCTTTATCGAGATGGTCCAGTTCCATAATCGAGAGGGAAGAGCGGGGCGGTCACTCTCACTTGCAATCTGGTTTAACCGCGAACTCATCGGCCAGATAACTTTGGGGGGAATTTCTTACGGCGCCTACCGAGGCGGCCATATTGGTTATTGGATTTCACAGAGCCATGCAAACAAAGGCCTTACTACTCGTGCAGTGCGCGAGTTAACCCACTATGGATTAGAAGAACTTCGTTTACACCGGATCGAAATTAATCTAAGACCTGAGAATGCAGCTTCAAAGCGGGTCGCAGAAAAAGCAGGATATGTTTTTGAAGGTTTACGCCCTAGATACCTTCATATTGATGGCGATTGGCGCGACCATCTATGTTTTGTAAAAGAGAATCCAAGGATTTGATTTAAAAATTTCTCCCAGGCGATACGGGGGAAATACCCGAAAAGTCCAATTGTTACCTTTAGGGTTGGGCTTCGTGGGATCAGGACTTATCTATTTAATCATCGTGGGAATGTGGATTGCCTATTTCCTCCCACGTTGGATCTCCACACATGAGGAAGTTTCAGGTCGCACCGTTGAGAAATTTGAGAAGACGATGAAAGTTGTTGGTCTCACCTCAGGAAATGCGACGCCAGATTATGAAGCAATCGAAAAGAAGCGAGAACAGCAGATTGCAATCAGAAGAATTCTCTTCTTTTCAATAATCGGATTAACGGTTGTTGTTTCGATTTTTGCTCTTGTAGGTTTGGTATCACTGATTGTCTTAACGCTTCCTATTTCTGCTCTCACTCTTTATATTGTTCATGCGAGACATCAGATTCATCTCTTGCAAGAAGAGGAGAAGCGTGCACGTTCAGTCGCAGGAGTTACCGCAAAACCCTCTTCGCGAAATTATTCAGAGATCATCGCTCGTTCAAAGAGCGCATCAACCAAACTTTCAATATTTGAAGCGTTTGAAAATTCAGAACAGTGGACTCCGCTTTCTGAGCGAGTTACTAATTATTCTCGTGAGGTCCAGAGCATCGTGATCTTGCCGAAGGGAAGCGCTCAACAGAATGGTCAGACATGGGAGCCAACCACCGTTCCTGCCCCAAGTTACGTAAATGCTCCTAAGGCAGCGCCACAGAGACGCATTATTGATCTCACAATTCCTGGCGCATGGAGCGAAGCTCAAGAACGTGCGATGCGCGAAGCGATGGCGCCAGCCTCAGATCAAATCTTTGACCAAGTTCAAGCTGATGAGATTGAAGAGCATCTACGCTCTAATCGCGCAGCTGGTGAATAACTAGATCCAGTTTGTAAACCACATTCGCGCGTACCAATCTTCATAGGTCATGACCCCACCCACAAAGAGTGGGAAAAAATAGGCAAAACATAGGGCTATCAGCGCTACTCCAGCCACAACATATTTCTTCCGTTCGCTCTGCAGTTCTGGTTTCTCTAGCGCCTTAGAGATCACATAAATGATTGCCAAAATTAGGAATGGTTCGAAAGCGATTGAGTAGAAGAAGAAAGTTGTTCGTTCGGGAAATGCTAACCATGGCAGATAACTTGCCAGCAAGAACATGAGAATCAACCCAGCGCTACGCTCGCGGCGATAGATGAAATATCCAATTGCAACAAAGATTGAGATGAGACCAAACCACCATAAGAATGGTGTTCCAATTGCCAAAACTTCTTGCGAGCAGCTATCACTTCCACAACCCTTTGGAGATTCGTAGAAGAAAGAAGTAGGCCTTCCAAGAATTAACCAATTCCACGCGCTCGCTTCATAAGAGTGTTCGGTAGTGAGACCAGTATGAAAATTAAGCATCTCGCGGTGATAGTGCAACCAAGAAATCAATGGGTTCGCAGAGTGATCTCTACTCCAACCATTGTTGCTAAGAAACCATCCTGTCCAAGAAGTTACATAAACAAATACTGGAACAACTCCAAATTGAATTGGCGTTACAAGGAATTTTCTATCACGTATCAACAAGTAAAGACCGAGCGCTGCTAGAACGTAGAGCGCGCTCCATTTGGTTCCAAGCGCTAAACCCATAACGATTCCCGCAAGCCACAGTCGATCCGTGATGAGCAGATAGAACGCTAATAAAATAAAGAATGATAAAAAGATATCTAGAAGCGCGGTGCGTGACATAACTAGGTGAAGTCCATCGAAAGAGATCAAGAGCGCTGCTGTGAGGCTAAGAAAATAAGAGTGGAAGAGTTTTCGGGTGATAAAGAAGATGAGTGCGACAGACAATAAACCAACGAGAGCCGCGCTAAATCGCCATCCGAAGGGGGTATCGCCAAATATTTGAATTCCTAGGGCAATAGCCCACTTCCCAACAGGTGGATGAACAATAAATTCAGCTGCGCCTTTATCGAGCTCCACTCCAGAAGCGAGAAAGTCTCGTGCACCATCGACGTAATAGACCTCGTCAAAAACTAACTCTCCAGGTCGACCTAAGTTGATAAATCGAGTGAGAGCCGCAAATGCGAGCACACCTGCGAATCCAAGTATTTTGCGCAAGTCACGATCTTTGCTTGGGCGTAGCGAAATTGCGGACATGATGGATAAGGATACTGACCGCCATAATGGTTCCATGAGCGAGTTGATTCTGGCGGCGGTTCCCTTGGGAAATATCGGAGATGCCTCTTCTCGTCTCAAAGAAGCGATAGCCCAAGCTGAATTCATCGCAGCTGAGGATTCCCGTCGCTTTCTGCGACTTTGCAAGGATCTTGGAATCGAATGTAAGGCTCAAATCTTCTCTTTCTTCGAAGGTAATGAAAGTTCGCGACTCGATGAGATTGCAGAGAAATTGAATTCAGGACATAACGTATTACTTGTCAGCGATGCTGGCATGCCTTCTGTAAGTGATCCTGGATATCGCGCAGTACGAATGGCGATTGAAAAGGGTTATGAAGTTAAAGTTATTCCAGGACCAAGCGCAGTCCTCGCCGCTCTTGCGCTCTCAGGATTGCCGACCGATAGTTTTGCATTTGATGGGTTTCCACCACGAACATCTGGAGCACGTGATCAATGGTGTGAGGAGCGGGCACATGAAATTCGTACGTTAGTTATCTTCGAAGCTCCGCACCGTATCACCGAAACGATAGAAGCTCTCAGTCGCGCTTTTGGCTCAGATCGACAAGGCGCAATCTGCCGTGAAATTACTAAGACCTATGAAGAGGTTGTGCGGGGAACTCTTGCTGAGTTGCTGCAATGGACTTTAAGTAAAGAGATGTTAGGGGAATTTACTGTTGTTATTGCTGGCTTCGATGCTTCATCTCAGGAATTAAGCGATCAAGAGATTGCTGCAATTGTGCATCGTAACGAGTCCTCTGGAATCACTCGTAAGGAAGCAATCTCTATGACTGCAAAGGAACTTCACATTCCTAAACGTAAAGTCTTTGACATCATGGTCGATGAGAAGTAGATAGAATTCCGTCTATGTCGAGCGCAGCTAAGTCGTTCTATTTGACGACGCCAATTTATTATGTAAATGATGCGCCACATATCGGCCATGCGTACACCACTGTCGCAGGGGATCTTCTCACTCGTTGGCATCGCCAAAAGGGTGATGCAGTCTGGTACTTAACTGGAACCGATGAGCATGGTCAAAAAGTCATGCGTACCGCTGAAGCAAACAACACTCCACCACAACAATGGTGCGATCGCCTCGTTGAAGAAGCATGGAAGCCGGTTTGGAAACATCTTGA
>JACCDP010244807.1_pt1 | contig 11003 bp, 8 predicted proteins | sample 7445841 | NCBI WGS metagenome assembly JACCDP01 (sample SAMN15323441, study PRJNA562643) | freshwater metagenome | isolation source: river surface water | place: USA:Blue River Watershed | collected 2017-08-17
GGGAACCCTTCATCCGCCCCACCCTCCCCGGTAAACCATTGATTCTATTTATATTTATGCATCCATAAAATCATCAACTTCTCTTTTTCAACCAATTTGTAGCAGACAAACTGTCAAATTCTCAAATCCGAGAGCTGCTCTACTAATCCTAAGTAAGCGGAATAGCTGTTGCAACTATGTCTCCAGCGAACCTAGCAGACTAACTAAACCAGAATGGAAAATGCTTTACGGAAGGAAAAGAATCATGAGTAAGTTATCGACAAAGATAGGACTTTTGACCTTAACTATGATCTCAATGATAGGCTGCAAAAAAATCACGGAATCAAACAGTCAAACTAAGGTTACCAATGGTATTCTGAGCAAGAACACTGAGTTCAGGGCAATACAGCTGTTGATAACTGATCAAGGAAACTGTTCAGGAACTTTTCTCAACGACTCCAAGTTCCTCACAGCAGCGCATTGTATAGTCGGAGCTAAGGAGATAAAAGTAGGCGAACCTCGTCTTGGTAGTCCACTCTTCGGAAACAAGATCATTGCTGAGGCAGAAAGCTGGGTCGTTCACCCTCGCTTCAAAAGCAATCAAGACAGCCAATATGATTTGGCTATTGTAAGCTTCCCCAAAGGTACATCACCACTGGGAGGCCTGAAGATTAAAAAAGAAGGAGCTGCACTGGCAGAAAATGTTTTGATTGTCGGCTTTGGAAATAGTGTCATCGAAAGAGATGCTCCAAATCAAGAAACGACACAGTATGGAAATGGCTTCAAAAGGTACGGTTCAAACAAAATCGAATCGAAAGAAGGAGGCTTGTTGCGGTTTCTGGGTGTATTGTCAGAAAAGGAAGCGGAGAAGAAAGGCCTCAAGACTGGCCAGCGCGTTCTATCCGCAGAAGGAGACTCTGGTGGCCCAATGCTAAATGCAAAAAGTGAAATCGTAGGAGTCTCTTCAGCTGCAGAGCCATACTTTGCTTCCGGAAAAATTCTCAACTACTGGAGTCTCTATGTTGACTTGAGTACTACGAGTTCACGCGAATTTCTGGAACAAAATGGGTTTTAATTTTCGACCTGATAAACCAGGCCTTCAGCCTCATTAAAGCGGTAGAATTTCCTAAGGAAATACAGAAACTTGGAGGGACTATTTACGTCCCTCTCTACCGCCGAAATATTTTTTGCTACCTCAGAAGAAAATTTGTTAGCAACAGTTTTTCCAGAAAAAACTTTCTGAATCCCAAACAGAGTCATTGGCTCTGGAAGTTTTGCTTGATCAAATCTTCGCACAGACCATCCGTAGACTTCAGGAAACCAAGTTTTAGATAGGGTTTCATAGGTACTCAGTCGAAACATCGTCTTATCTCCAGAGCCAGATTTTTCGAAATAGAGGTCTTGATCTAGGTATATAAAAACATGATAAACATATTCGCGCCCAACTATAATAACATCACCTGGCCTAAGGCCTTTATTTCTTCTCTCTGACGAAGAGAAGTCATCGGGATTTTTACTGAACGATTTTACTTCACGACTATAGGTCTGATCAAAAAGGAATTCTTTCATCACATCATCATGAGCATAAAAAACTGAAAAACGGCCACTTGCTTCTTTTGCTTCCCGCAAAACTTCATACATCGTACCCCAGCAGTTCGCTAAAGTAGTGACTTCGACAGACTGACCATCTAGATCTATAACTTCTTGAGTCTCAGATTCGAATCTCAGATTGAGGAGTGCGCGCATCAGCGGAGGAAGAAAGTCTTTGAGACCATAACGGCGTCCAGCTTGGTATTCAGTTAGATTTGATTCGCGACTCCAGCCACCAAAGTAAGACTTTAGTTCATTGAACTGTTGAAGAGACATTGGTTCAAAGACTACATCATATCGAAATTGATCAAAAAGATATTGTCCGCCGTCAATTTTTTCCCTAATCATTTGATGAGGAACTGAGCTTATCGACAGTTTTTGAGAAACACTCTCACCTGTTAAAACTTTTGGCTCAATAAATACTTTTTGCTTTGATATACTTCGCGGCTCTATGCCACAAGCCATCATCACACATGAAATCATCCCTAATATACCTGATACTTTTGATAGATGATGGACCGCAAAGCGAGATAATATCATAAGTCTGACCTCCAAAGTTGAGAGGGGACTTAGCAGATATCCGATGTCGAATAAAGCAGATTCTTGTCCACTAACAAATCACATTGAGAGGCTGTCTAAACCCCATGAAAAAGACTCCAGAGCTAATTCCTAGTACGATCTCAAAAGAGGCTCAAAGTCTCCTAAAAATACTCCACAACGTAAGCCTTACTGCTTGCCCCGCAATTCATGATTTGGAGGCATGGAAGGCTTGGCAGGCTGAGAGTGAGTCTCGCCTGGCTAAACGAGCACAAAAAGCCTTAGAATATCATAAGGTCCAGACATCAACTCTTTTCATTGGCAAAGTGGAAGTACTCTCCGTGACCCCTCCTCAATGGTCAATGGGAGACCCCTCGGTCCTTTTCTTTCACGGGGGAGCCTTTACAAGTGGTCGCCCATTCAGCCAACTCCCAGCAATAGCTCCTCTCGCTCTTCACTCGGGCTTTAAGATCCTTGCTATAGACTACAGTCTAGCCCCTCAGTCCCAATACAAAGCCATTCAGCAGGAGATCATCAGTGTGCTTCAGGAGCTATGTGATACTGGCATTGATGTACAAAAGCTTGGAATAGTCGGTGACTCGGCAGGTGGCAATCTAGCACTTTTTGCTGCCTTGGCCTTACGTGACACCTTGCGATTGCAAGCGGCAGCGCTTGTGCTCTGGTCACCTTGGGCAGATCTGAGTAATCAAGGCGATAGCTTTCTCACACTTAAGGAGTTCGATCCCATCCTTAATCACGATCTCCAACTTAACATCTGTGCTAGAGCATACGCCGGCGATCAGTCCCTTCTGGACCCCAGGATATCTCCACTTTACGCAGATTATCGCAAGGGATTTCCTCCTACCCTGATCCAGGAAAGCACGAGGAGCCTCTTTCTGAGTACCAGTGTCCGTCTCTATCGAACCCTGTTAAAGGCAGGTATTGACACTAGCTTGGACATGTATGAAGGAGTACCGCATGGCTTCCAGCTCATGGAGTTGCCCGAGTCCCTCGAAGCTATACGTAACTCATCAAATTTCTTGAGGAAAATAACGTCTAAAGCTTAATCTTGGCGCAACTTCCTGCGGCACAAATCATGCAAAAGATAGGGATACTACCCCTTTTGAAGCTTAAAGAGGGAGCCCTATGCAGTTTATGACTATAGTCACATGCGTACTCACCCTGAGTTGCCTGAGCCTCCTTAGTGCCTGCTTTCGCAGCAATCATAGCCACACGTCGAACCAGATATCAACCCCGAGCGAATTTCCAAGTTTTCTTTGGGCATCGCGCACAATTCAGGTTTGTTTTGTCAATCCAGAGGTAGCCTCGAGCTATTTAGTTCCTATAAAAAATACAGTTGTTCGTGAATATGCTCGTATTGGCTTCGACCTTAGCAAGGGATGGAGTACCTGCACAGCCCAAGAACTTGACGAGCTTCCAAACTCACCTCTGATTCGAATCCGTTTTAGCACGGACGCGCCAGCTCCCTTCGGCGGATCCACAGCTGTAGGAGCTATATATGGGAAACTCTCAGATATCACTCTTCGTGCAGACCCTAAAACACATATCAATCCCTTTTGCCACAAGGAACCTGAAACCTGTTTAAAAAACTGGGCTCTTCATGAAGTCGGTCACAGTTTTGGTCTTGAACACAATCATCAGCATCCACTTGCTAAAGTAGGTGAAGAATATCCCTACCAGCTCCCCATCTCTATCTCTCGTACAGACCATGCCTTTCAATCAGTCAACTATTTGGGAACCTACGATCCACTGAGCATCATGAGTTACAGTACTGCACAGAACTATACTGAGCTCCTACCGGTAGACATCCGTACCCTAGAAGCACTCTACCGCTACCCAACTGTCCTTCTCCAAGGACAATCTGCTGAAGAAAATGGTCGTTATGTAAGCCAACTCCAATTGAATATAAGTTCACTCCGCTATCCTGATGCGATTGATTACGAAGTGGAAAAGCCCAACTTCTATCGCTATAAAGTAGTCCCTCGAGATGAATCATGCGATCTTGATACGGGCTACAGTCCACCTATTCCCATTGCTAAGCCCATAGATGAAGATTTGCTCGCTGTCTTCCCGAAAGGGACTCAAGTCAAAATCTGTGTCGTAGGAGTTGGCCCCAAATTTACACAACCTTTTACAAGCCACACCAACCTCTTTTGGGTCATAGGTAAAGATCCCTCAAAAAATTACGACTATCAGGGCCTCATTCACCTTGATCAATGCTCTGGTGCTCTGATCCGCTTCGAAGGCAGTGAACCTAAAGATCCAGCACTCGCCTTGACTAATGGCCACTGCATTGGACTGTCTCCGGGGCAAGTCCTGCGAAATCAGGCGACTGAGCTCTATGTCTACCCACTCGATAGCAAAGGAAAATCACGTTACTTTCAAGGGGATGATGCTCTCCAAGTCAAAGAGATTCTCTACGCGACTCTAGGAGTGACCGATATAGCTATCTTGAAACTCAATGCTACTTACCAAGATCTTGCTAAGCTAAAGTTCTTTACTCTGGCCAAAGAAGGTGCAAATAAAGGAAGCTCTATCGATGTCCTTAGCAGTCTTTATGCTGAAGGATTTTCTTGTCAAGTTGACCATATTGCAGAGCGCCTTCAAGAGGGTGAGGCTTCTTTCCTCTACCCTATGCGCTATAGTCAAGAATGCAAGCTATTTCCTGGTACATCTGGGTCACCGCTCATCGACAAACGATCAGGAAAGATTGTTGGCATTAATGCAACTGGAAACGATGGTGGTGAGCGCTGCACCAAACAAAATCCTTGTGAGATCGAGTCCGATGGCAAAACTACATTTCAAAGGGGCTTTGGATATGCACTCCAGACTGCTCTAATCTACGATTGTTTAAATACCAAAGGTGAGATAGATACAAACTTGAGTCTTTGCAGACTTCCAGAGAAATGACTCTGGAAAATCTCCAATCATCAAGTGAGAGATCTGACATGAAACAATGCCTTGGCATCTTTTGTTTTTTTCTCATCTCGTGCACAACTCTCTCTACAAATCCTACACACACTCTACAATCGAGTCTGCTTTCAAGCAAGTCAAGGGCAGCCCTAAGTTCTGCCTGGCCTGAGCTTATGAAAGCTGACGTGATTCTTATAGGTGAGCTACACGATAATCCTCACCATCACGAGCTTCAAGCTGACCTTATCAAATCTCTAGCAAATGCCAAGCGCTTGGATGCCGTCTTATTTGAGCAACTGGATACAGAGCAAGCTCCTGCCCTCGCTGGACTTGAACTCAAAGATCTCGATAGAATCCCTGAACTTCTTTCTTGGTCAAACTCAGGCTGGCCCGATTTTGCACTTTATCGACCGGTCTTCAAAGAAGCCCTAGAAGCACAAATTCCAATCATTGCTGCCAATTTTCCCAGAAGTCTAACCAAAAAGATCTACCAAGAAGGGTATCCTGTCGTTTTCAACGCTGCTGAGGTAGAATCCCTGGGTCTACACATAGACCTCGAAAGGGAAGCTCTAAGATCTCTCAGAGAGGCAATCTACGAAGGTCATTGTCGGCTGATTCCAGATGCCCACCTCCATTCCATGATCCAGATTCAGAGAGCAAGGGACGGAATGATGGCGCTGCAGTTGAGAAGGAGCCCTCAGCAAGGGACTAGTGTGTATATTGTAGGGAGTGGCCATGCTCGAAGGGATTATGGGATCCCCAAGTACTTGAAAAACTTGTATCCAAACCTAAAGATATACTCCATAGGTTTAGTAGAAGAGCAGCAGGAACCTACTCAAACCAACCCATCTCCCTATGATCTCACGCTCGTTACCAAAGCAGCACAACGTGAAGATCCGTGTCTAGCACTCGAGAAAAAGTTAAAATCCTGACGATTCTCAATCGCTCATCTAATCTCATTAGACTATATCATTCATCTACCCAACTGATGAAGCTATAGTTCTTCGATGCTTGCGTATGATGCAAAATCTCGGATCCGTGACCGCTATTTGCGACAGACTTATGCTAAAATCGTTCTCAAAGAATTGGGAGAGACGATCGCATGCTAAATTCCTTTACGAAAGATTTAAGTCCTGAAGCTCAGAAAGAATTCAATGCTATAGCACTGAATGGATCCCTTGGTATTTTCGGTCAGATTGTAACAGCAATCTCGATCTTCTTTCTCCCTGAAGTAGCCACAAGCTCCAATTTTTTTATCGTCCCTGCGCTTGGAGGCTTAGCTACATTTCTTGGCACGATGTTTTCACTTTATGGTGTCATCAAGAGCAAGCATAAACCTATCAGTATTGGATCTTTAATTCGTCTCCTAACCAGTGTCTACATCATGTATGCCGTTGTAAAAGAGACCGGATATCTTTCCTCCCCTTTTATAACTACATTTCCCTTGTTCCTTGCTGGAATCATGTATAGCTTCGGAGTGAAGAAGGCTAAAGCACTTCTCGCCGTTGAAGTTGGCATCCTCTTTTTCTTCTACTTATCGAGACCTATCGCTCCCGTTCCTACCTACTCTCTGATTATTGAGCTCTTCGGCATCAGTCTTACGTTTTTCATAATCTATCTCTTTGACAAAAATGCCAATCAATACCAAAACACGATCATAAGAGAAAAAGAACGGGCAGAAAATTTACGGAAAATCGCTGAGGATACCAATGCCAACATTCAATCTATATTAGCCTCAACACCTAACCTCATCGCGATTTTCGATCATGAAGGAATCATTGTTTCTTCTCAAGCTTTTGCCACTCAGATGAGTCACGCCAAAGGCAGTGAGGATATTGTTCAACTCTTCCCTGAAAAGGCCAGAGAAAGTCTTTCTGCTGCAATTGGTTCTATTTTAGACGAAGATGAGCTGAATTTTGAATTCAATGCTGCCCTCCTACCTCACCAGGCTACCATCGACGGCAAGTTACATTCAGTCTCTTGGAGCCCCATCGTCAAAGATGAAATTGTTGTTCGCCTGCAATTTGAGGCTGCTGATATCGATGAAATATCTAAGCTCCAAGAGAGAGCTGAAAATGATCTTCTCATTCTCACAGTCTACAAGTCCTCTCTCCCCAAAGTCCGAACCTTTATTAAAGCATCACAGATTTATCTCGACGATGCGCGAACTAAGATTGAGGGCGATATAGTCGCCAACAAGAGAGAAGCCTACATCGCTTTACATACCGTTAAAGGAGCAGCAAGAACTCTGGGCTTTGACAATCTTGCAACCACAGTTCATCATGCAGAAGATGCGGTAAATGCGGCCCAGAGTACCCAAGCTCTAGCTTCTGTCAATGTCGCTCTTAAGACCATGAAATCTATCGAATCCATACTGGCGAGTATGGGAGCTCAAGATTCAACAGCTGATACACGTAATATCTTCGAAGCCCTGCGTAATAAAGACGAACGCAGATGCCTTATGGGCATGCTACCAAGTCTGAGTTCTCTCGTTCAGTCATGTGAAGGAGATGTCAAAAAAATCTCAGCAGATCTCGGCAAACCAACTCCGAGACTAGTCCGTGTAGGAGACGAAATATTTCTTGCTGAAGGCACTCGCATGGCTCTCGAAAAACTTCTTATCCACGTGCTCAGAAATTCATTGGACCACGGTATCGAAGGAGCCTCCGAGCGAACAGCTGCTGGCAAAGATGAAATCGGGTCTATTGCCTTTGTTACTCAAAGCGATTCGAGTGGTTTTATCCTTACTATCTCGGATGATGGCCGTGGTCTTAACCTCAAGAAGATTAGGGAAAGAGGTGTTCAACTGGGAGCAGTCAGTGGCGAGGTTAGCCCCGACCAACTTGCTGAACTCATCTTTCTGTCTGGCTTCAGTACGGCGACAAGTCTCACCCAAGTGTCTGGTCGAGGTGTTGGTATGGACGCAGTTAGAGACGCACTTCACAACATAGGTGGTTCTGTCGAAGCAAAAGTCACCAAGCTTAAGGAAAATGGCTTTGGAGAATGGAAGCTTGTGGTTCGTATTCCCCATGAGCAAGCATTGTCCTCAGTTGCCTAAAATCGTTGGACAAAAAGACTATGATCCATCTCCTTCTGCCATCATGATCGCAGCTAGAGTCTTAAGGTGATCAAAAAATGCCTTAGGACTCCTAGCTCTCCTTTACTTTCCCAGTCCACTATTACATTATGACGATGCTGCTGCTCAAGCAGACAGCTTAACCAAGATTTCACATGACCTTGCTTGGAGTGTCTATGAAAGTCATTCTGCTTCTGTGCAGCTTATTTCTTCCTGTACCTGCTCTTGCTCGACCCATTAACGTTGGTCCCATAGAAAGACCAGCACAGCTTACATTACCAAAGGCTTACGATGGCCAGACAAAGTTCCCTTTGATCCTCTCCCTCCACGGCTTGGGAAATCCCCCAGAATTAACTGACTTCTATTTAGGCTTAAGCCGCAATCAGGATCGCTATGCTTATATTCTTTTACGACCTAAAGGGACTATTCGTCCATCTGATCAAAAATCGTTCTGGAATGCTTTCCCCGCCTGTTGCGATAAAGATAAAACAGAAGTCGACGATGCTAAATACCTGAGAGATCTTGTCGCCTCAGTCATTCAAAATTATGCGGTAGATCCCAACGAAGTCTATATCTACGGATACTCAAACGGTGGTTTCATGGCTCACCGTCTCGCCTGCGACAACGATGGCCTTTTTACAGGGGTTGTTTCGATTGCAGGAGCACTGAGCTCAGACCCCTTGTTATGTACTCCAACTCAGCCTGTGAACTTTCTTCAAATTCACGGGATGGATGATGCGACAGTCTTTTATGATACAACTCAAAAATCTGTTGAATATTTGGGAGCAAAAGAAGCTGCTGCTTTCTGGGCTAAGCACAATGATTGCCGCGAATCACAAGAACAAGCGAATGCTTTAAATCTCGTAGTCCTTAACTGGGAGATAGGCCCCGACGCCGACCTTAACATCGGACTTCGCGGTCAATTCAAAGACTTTGTAACATTGAATCTTAAGCGTGAAACAGACACTTTCGCCTACTCAAATTGTGCCGAAGGTACTCGAGTCGGTCTCTGGAGTATTAAGGATGCGAGCCATGCTCCCATTTTTATGGGGCAAGATGTTGTAGGCAAGAGTCTTCGCTTTTTGAGAGGCGAGAAGCCGTAAACTTCCCAGGCTGGATCTCATCAAGATCCAGCCGATTGCTCAATCATCAGAACGATCCTCACGATCCTCACCCACAGATCCAGTTTTTTTAGAACTTACATCTCCCAAATCTGTCACAGTCGAAGCTTTTATGGGGACATTCGGATAATCTCTTACTTTTGTCTTATTCTGAAAGACGCGAATTACATAGTTACCTTCCAGGAGAGCGGAGATATAAAACTTAGAGTTACCTCCCCCAGTTGTAGCTAACGCATTGGGACAAGATTCTTCGGAGTCAGGACTTGCACCCTCCTTAAACACGCAGACTACATAGCCAGGCAAAGCTATTCCTGTAAGAGTTCCTGTGAGAGCTACTTCACCTATGCTAAGCTTGGGACGTAATTCGTACTTTCCACTCACCTTAGCGAGAGATCGCTGGAGATCGATAGCAATCACAAGAGAATTCGACTTTTGAGAACTCAAAGTTAGAGAGATCTCCAAAGAAATATTTGACGTTTGATCAGCTGGCAAATTAAGTTCTACTTCAGATCCATTACTTTCAATAACACGTCCTGTTTTTATGGCTGAGAAATTTAGTCTTAGTTTTTCATATGATGTCGCCTTAAGTTGACTGATCTGACCAAGAGCAACCGAGTTATTCTCCCCTAAATTGAGCAGGTCAATTTCGAGACCTTTGCTTAATTCAAGCTTAGACCAGTTTTGGCCTTGAGTAGAAACTTCGACACTTTCTACCCTAACAAACACATTCTTTGCATAGTCGACACTGGTTGAGCTCAATGCTAGCGAGAGATTAGCACCAGCATCATCCTGACGCCTAATTTTACCTTCTGGATTTCCTCCCAAAGTACCACCGCAGGAGATGAGGAGCTCTGATAGCAATAAAAATGCAAAAATGAATTTTTTCATCACCCATCTCATTCTGTAAAGGGGAATAGTTGTATATTTATTTGATAAATTTGTTCACCAGATCCGGCTCGTTCAGCTTCATCCAGCAGCTGGAGTTGGAAGGCATGAATCATAGCTCTCAGTTTCTTTGCCGTATCTTCCGAGACATTTACTGTGACTGAACTAACATCCCGACGCTCCCCACTAATGTTCGTAAGGGCTGCTTTTGCATGATCTATCATACTGTGATGAAAACTGACCAGAGCCATTCCCTTGACCCTATGACCTGTAGAGATTCTCTGGGTTGTTTGTCGATACGTTTTGAGTTCTTCATCATATTCAATCAGTTGAAGTCGTTCAAGAAGCTCAAGACTTTCCTTCACCTGCCCAGGCTTTAAGTGAGGGATAATTCGCTTTGCGATCCATTGATGATCAGCCTGAAAGTGGGGACTTCCTACCAATCCCCAAATCACCGGATTGTACCAAACAGAAAAATACTCTAAGAGATCTCTGTCAACTTCATTAGGCAACGTTTTTCGCTTCAAATTTTGCAGCTGCTCGAAGTGAACTTGCTTTTCGACGCTCTCTTTTGCTCCAGCAAAAGCGACAAGAGTCTCAAGATAGAGTGCTTCAATTTTTTCCAATTCAAGTACTTCAATGATTTTTTTAACTGCTTTGACTGTTAAGGGACGATTACCATGAGCAATCTGATGCATGATGCTGGTGGGCTTAAAGCCAAGGTCTTCCGCATACTTTGAGTAAGAATAATCCCCAAGCTTCTTACGACTTTCATAGAGCGCTCGAAAAAAGAGGCGATAGTCCATGTAGGAGCTAGGCTTAGTCTCTTTATGAGCTATGTCTTTCAGAGTAAGCTTTTTCACCAAACGCACCTTCCACAC
>JACCDP011124488.1_pt1 | contig 10998 bp, 10 predicted proteins | sample 7445841 | NCBI WGS metagenome assembly JACCDP01 (sample SAMN15323441, study PRJNA562643) | freshwater metagenome | isolation source: river surface water | place: USA:Blue River Watershed | collected 2017-08-17
CGCGTGAACACATGCGTGGAAAGTCGGTGCGCAGGATGCTCTGACTTATACTGCATCGATGGATGCAGTGTTTTGGCATGAGAAATGGAAGCGTGACGAGATCGGCTTTCATAAGCGCGAGATCAACCCCCTTCTGACGGGTTTTTGGGGGCAGGTCGGCGCCGTGTCTGGTTGGTCAGTTTTATGGATTACGATTTGGGATACTTCGATCTAGATAGCTGTAAAGTTGAACCACTTGAGAACCCCTTTGGGCCAAAAGTGTTAACCATGTGATCGGTAGGTCTGTAAACCATCTGTTCGGTACATACCTAAGAAGAGTGGTGGCGATTCAGGGATTCGAACCCCGGACCTGCGGATTATGATGAAAATCGCTTCGATTTGTAATAACAAAATCAACGGGTTACAAGCGCTGAACTCCACCGTGTAATAAAACGTGTAATGCGGGCATAGTAGCTCGGGCAGCTCGCCAAGCGTTACTTTAAGTAACGGTGATTTACAGCAAGCTCACGCGATCATGAGCTTTCAGTAAATCTAGCAGAACAGCAAGGGTCGCCTCGCTAACTTGATGGGGTCAAAATCAATCAAGTTCCTATGAGATCGGGGTGACCTGAAACCCAATTTAGTGCGGGTTTGATGTGCAGTCTGCGGTTAAAAATCTATCAGCAAATGCCTTTGGCTTTGCGCCCTTCAGGCTGCTTCGCGCGCGCTCCTGGTTGCAACCCTTGCGCAAGCCTTCAATCACTCTTCGGACGTGTCTCATCGATAGAAACCAGTGCTCGTTCAGACATTCATCTCGGGGCCGACCGTTAAATTCCCACGTTCCGTGACTGGCACAACGTGACCAGGTGGCTAGGCTGACCGTTATGTCGCCTTTGGGAAAGGCTTTTTTGGCGGTTCTGTTAGCCGTTGCCGATATTTCACTTGTAGAAAAGTGAGGTTTTCGGTCCGTGGGTATAGAAACCGTAGGTTTGGAAACCGTGGATATAAAAACAAAGTTGCTTCGTAATTAGTTATGAAACAAAAAAATGAGAGTCAACCTTGTGAAGATATCTTTAATGATTCTCGAAGAGTTTTGGCAGAAAACCTGAGAGCGCTCAGGAAGAGGCGCAATCTTTCTCAGGAAAGGTTGGCTTTGGAGGCCAATATTGATCGCACTATAGTGAGCAAAATTGAGCGCGAACTCGCAAACCCGAGCTTGCGAGTGCTATCGAAGATCTGCGCAACCCTCGAGGTCCCGGTTGCTCGTCTGTTTCAATAGAGACGCCCCGGGAGCGTCGCATCAAATTCTGTAAAGGTTGTGTCCGTTGTGGAGGGTCGTATGCCTAGGAGTACTCATGGAGCGCTGGATATCTTTAAGAAACCTGTTCGACAACGTGACGTCTGGCACGGAGTATGATGGCCTGGACTTGATCAGCCAGCGCCTTCTCGAATGGATTGCGGTGCGCAACCTAACGGGGACGCCGCTTTACGTTCAAGAAATCGTGATGAAGTCGGAGGTCGCCTCTCCTGCGACGGTGCATAAGAGCATCACGATTTTGGAAGATTCCGGCTTGATAACGCTGAAGAGGGACAATGAAGACAGCCGTCGCCGGATCGTAAAGATTTCGCCACAAGCGGAGAGGCTCCTTTCCAAACTCTCCAGGGGCGTCGAAGTCTGGGCTTCCGCTCAAGCGAAGGGCAGGTAATTCGATACATCTCTAGCGCGCCTTTCGCTCATGAGCATAAGAACGCCAAGGAAATTCTCTATCGATTACGTCTGACTCATATCAAGCAGATAAGCTCATGCAATAGGGTGCAGTAAAGCCGTGCTTTCTCAATTGGAGGGCATATGATGTTGGGGGGCAGATTCCAACTGCAAGTTGGAAATGTAATGTCCCTTTAATATACTTATTTACTGGATATATTTTGCGGCGCACAATTCAACCTCAACATTAAGAAAGAGGTTTAACCATGTGTTTGTCTATCGAAGAGCGTTTCGGAAATGAACTAAGGGCTACCTTGACCCATCGCTATGGTCGGGTCCCGTCGGCCGCTTTTGTCGCAAACCGATTCAACCAGCTGACGACTACTCGAAATGGGGTGTCTGGGGAGTCCGCTAGGCGCTGGATAAGAGGAGTTTCGATACCCCGCCATGAGCATCTAGCGGTGCTTTTGAACTGGTTGGGATTGGATTTTCAGGGAATCTTCGACGGAGAGTTACGTTCCAAGACCGAGCGCACGACGCCAAGTTTTGTAACGCAATTTTCTGCGCTGGGCCCTGAGGTACAGGAGCGTCTATTGGCGTTGGTGGATTCATCTTTCGGGATAGTTGCTTCACAAGGTTACGCCATTAAGCTGCGTTCAGCCTAATTCCTGTTGGTCTCTTCCACGAGAGGCGTATGGCGTAAGACGTTCTGGCACTTAAGAGATCATTGATTTCGCTGCGGTTCTTTATTTCAAGGAGTTTCAGTCTTGCTTCGATGGTTTGATGGTCCAGGCCGACGCTCCCATCGCCTGCGCAACGTTTGTGTTGATGTAAGAACCCTACTGACAAGACTGCCAGCCAAGAGGCCTTGAAGTTCTTTGACTAGGCATTTAAGAACGGCAAACAAATGGCCGCCGAGCTGGACTATGAGTGTGTATGGACACGTCGACTGCTGATGACCTACCAGGCCCCATTCATGCTCATGCGGCATTGAGCATGTCCGTGTTGCTGTTAATTTAAGAGTAATGATTTAGATTTGCACGCACTATCTGCGCTGAGTGTTGAAGCGATAATTCGAAATATTCGATGGTGGCGATTCAGGGATTCGAATCCCGGACCTGCGGATTATGATGAAAATCGCTCCAATTTTCATCAGTAAAATCAATGGGTTACATTGGCCAAACCCCACCGTGTAATAAAACGTGTAATGCGGGCGCCCTGCTTAGGCTTCAAACCGTTACTTAAAGTAGCGGTGGCGGCTTAGATCTCGGGGAAAGTTTCAATTCACAAACGTGTAAATCCGTGATTTCTTGCTTTTAGGCGAGCCCCGGACTTTTCTTGAGTGAATCGACAATCCAGTCTCGAAACTTTCTTATTTTGGGCAATTTTGCGCGACTAGTGAGATAACTCATGCTGTGGCATTGAATTCTGGGCCCATTATCGCCAAAAGGCAGCACGAGACGCCCAGAGTCTAGCTGTCGTTCGACGAGTAGTTTGCTTTCAAGACAGACTCCGAGGCCATCAGCCGCAGCAAAAATCGCCATAAACGATCGGTCAAATCTGAGACCTCGATCTAGATTAAGTTTTACTTCCGGATGTTCTTTTTGCCAGTCTCGCCACGAATATTTATTAATCTCGGAGTGAATCAGGGGGTAACGCTCTAGATCGCTAGTAGTTTTTAGAGCGAGCCGTCCTTTTACAAAAGTGGAAGAACACAGTGCTACGATCGGCTCGGGAGGAAACTCTTCAATTTCAGTTCCTGCGCGTTTGAGCACGGATCCGTAGTGAATAGCGAGATCCACTTTTCCCTCTTCAAGATTGACCTGTTCAACTGACGCTGTAATGCGCACATCGATGTCTGGATATTGGGTGCTGAATCGAGCGATACGTGGCATGAGCCATTGGGCTGCAAGACTTGGCACTACGTGAACGGTGATGAGATCGCTTTTACCTACGCGGGTGATCTCACTTGAGATTGCCTCAATTCGACCCAATGCAAGCCCAACCTCTGCAGAGAACCGTTGGCCGGCATCGGTGAGCACAACAGTACGATGCACACGATGAAAAAGCTGAACGCCCAGATAGCGCTCGAGTTCTTGTATGCGGTGACTGACTGCGGACGGTGTGATTAGCAGCTCTGCGGAGGCGGCTATAAATGAGTTGAGTCGAGCGGCCGCTTCGAAAGCTTGAATCGACTTGAGGGGAGGGAGTTTGCGCACAAGAATAGATGAATTTATTTCATGAATAGTCGGTTTTTATTCGTTTGACGACGTTGAGTCAACTGTCGAACATCGCTTCAGAACAATTTAGAACGCAAAGAAAGTTCTGTTGCGATGCAAAATAAAAAAACAGCTCAGGGAAACCACTCGAAAAACCGTGAAACCCTGTCCAAGCTTCGGGACAGGTCAATCAATATTCGCCGGCTAGCGCTTCTAATGGGTGCTGTTCAGGGCCAGGGCTATATCGGTCAGGCACTCGGGATTGCGGATGTTCTCGCAGTAGCCTATGGTCATGCGCTTAAGCTAAGGCCTCAAGATCCTGACTGGGCTCAGCGCGATCGTTTTCTTCTTTCGCACGGTCACTACGCGATTGCTCACTACGCCGCGTTGATGGATGCGGGTGTGCTTCCAGAGAGCGAACTGGACTCATACGGATGCGATGACAGTCGTCTACCAATGTCTGGGATGGCGAGCTATACGCCGGGTATGGAAATTTCCGGGGGTTCATTGGGTCAGGGGCTTTCGATTGGCGTTGGACTGGCTCTCGGACTTCGGCATCAGGGCATTGGATCCTTTGTTTACAACTCGATGTCAGACGGCGAACTTGACGAGGGATCTACATGGGAAGCCGCGATGGCCGCTGCCCACTTCAAGCTGGCTAATCTGATCTGTCTGGTCGATATCAATAATCAACAGGCAGATGGTCCATCAAAAACGGTAATGAATTTCGAACCCTTGGAAGATAAATGGCAAAGTTTTGGCTGGTATACCCAGCGTCTAGATGGCAATGACCTGCCTGCTGTCTACGATGCGTTTGAAAATGCGCGTCATTATTCTGAAGCTAAACCCCGGGCTATTCTGTTTGACACCCTGATGGGAAAGGGTGTTTCCTTTCTTGAAAATAGAGAAAAAAATCATTTCATTCGAGTGGATCCGCCGGAGTGGCAGCTGGCCCTCGACAGCTTAGATACGTCGAATATTTACAAGGAAGAAAGATGAGTAGGGCGGAAACGGGAAAGCCTCGGTTAACCACTGCTGCGATGATTGCATCGATTGCAGCGGAGGGCCAAAGAACACGTCTCGCGCCATTCGGTAATGCGCTCGCCCAGCTTGCCGAAGGTCGGCCTAATATCGTGGGGCTGACAGCGGACTTAGCGAAATACACCGACTTGCACATTTTTGCTCAGCAATTTCCGGAGCGCTTTTATCAAGTCGGTATGGCTGAACAGTTACTTATGGGTGCGGCCGGTGGAATGGCCAAGACGGGGCTTATTCCGTTCGTTAGCACTTACGCGGTTTTTGCAACGCGACGAGCTTACGACTTTATCCACCAGATCATTGCTGAAGAATCACTTAATGTAAAAATCATTTGTGCGTTACCAGGCCTGACGACAGGTTACGGACCGAGTCATCAAGCCTGTGAGGATCTCGCCTTGATGCGGGCGATGCCCGGCATGATGGTGATTGATCCATGTGATGCGATCGAAATTGAGCAAGTCATACCTGCGATTGCAGCCCATGATGGACCTGTTTACATGCGGCTTTTGCGTGGTCAAGTGCCCTGCATTCTGGATGACTATGGATATAAATTCCGGCTTGGTAAGGCACAGATGGTCCGGCCCGGGAAGGATGTGTTGGTGATATCAACGGGCCTGCTGACCATGCGAGCATTGCAAGCAGCAGAGGAGTTACAAAAAAATAAAATTGAAGTATCAGTATTGCATGTGCCAACCTTAAAGCCGCTGGATATCGACACTATTCTCGCTGAATGCCGACAGAGTGATCGGCTCGTTATTGTGGCAGAGAATCATAGTGTCATTGGAGGGCTTGGTGAATCAGTTGCGGTGGAGCTCATGAAAAACGGTGTGAGCTGCGTATTTAAGCAGATTGCACTTCCTGATACTTTTCTAGATGCGGGCGCTTTGCCTACGCTACATGATCGGTATGGGATTTCTATTGATGCACTTGTTTCATCTATAAAGGACTGGGTCTAATGAGTAATCCAGCGATTGGTCTCGTGGGTCTCGGCGCGATGGGCCGAGGCGTAGCAGCAAATCTTGCAAAGCATAGCTTTCCCTTGTTTGGATATGACATACGCAAGGACGAGCGTGTCTACCTAGAGAGCATCGGAGGTACTTTTGTCGAAGACCTCCCGTCCTTGGCGGACCGATGCCAGGTAGTAATCAGCTTTGTGGTTAACGAAGAGCAAACCGAAGAGGTGCTATTTTCAAAAAAAGGTCTGCTGAAGAGCTTACAGCCTAATTCCATTTTTATTGCTTGCAGCACTATGTCGCCAAAATATGTCGAGCAACTTGGTGAGCGCCTGCTCGAGCATTCGATTGAGTTACTAGATGCCCCCGTCACCGGCGGTGCTGCAGGAGCCCAAAAGGGGTCATTAACCATAATCGCTGCCGGAAAAAGGGCGATTTATGACCGGGTCCGTCCCGTATTGTCTGCGTTTGGAGCCAAGCTTTATCACGTGAGTGACCGGTATGGCGCCGGTGCTCAACTAAAGGTTATTAATCAATTACTTTGTGGTGTGCATCTCGCCGCCGCAGGAGAAGCTCTTGCCTTCGCTAAGCGCCAGGGGCTGCCAATGCAATTAACCCATGAAATTCTATGCTCGGGCGCCGCATTCTCATGGATGTTGGGTGACCGTGGCCCCCGGATGATCACCGAGGATTTTGGCCAGATCACCTCGGCGGTGAACATTTTTGTCAAGGATCTCGGTCTAGTTCTCGATTCAGCGCGTGCTAAGGGTTATGCGGCGCCCTTGGCTAGCGCTGCATATAACGCGTTTCTCGCAGTTAGTGGTGAAGGAAAGGGTAGCTGGGACGATTCTGCGGTGATGCTGCATTACAACCACGAGCCAAACGCTCAACCGCTTGATCCTCCGCAGAAAATAAGAATCTGAGTTTCTCTCTAATGGATTTGATATGAGCCAAATAGAAAGCGCCTATGCGGATTTAGGCGATGTGCTATTGCATTACAAATCGTCTGGCGCTGGATTTCCGGTAGTGCTTTTGCATGGTATTCCCCAGACATCCTATGAGTGGCGCCATATTATTCCGTTCCTGGCGGATCAGTATCGTGTAATTGCTCCGGATCTTCGAGGGCTAGGGGATTCATCTCATCCCGTAGGTGGCTACGACAAGAAAACCATGGCCAACGACATATGGAGGCTGCTGCAGTCGTTGCAGATCGACCAGTTTTTCCTGGTTGGCCATGACTGGGGCGGGCCCACAGCATTTTCATTAGCGGCACAGCATCCTGATGCGGTAAAAAAATTGGTGATTCTTGACGTTGCGATTCCCGGAGATGGCGCCGATTTCTCCCAAAACGGTCGGCGTTGGCATCACGCATTGTTTCGGACACCAGACCTGCCGGAACAGCTCTTTCTAGGAGGGCGGGAGCACCTCATCATCAACTGGCTTTTCGATAACTACGGATACCTGCCTAATTGCATTTGCGAGGCTGATCGAGAGGAATACCTGCGCACTTATGTTAAGCCGGGTGCTATGCGGGCAATGTTTGAAATTTATCGGGCACTACCGCAGGATGCGCTCGATAACCAGACATTCATTCAGAAACATGGCAAGTTAAAGATGCCCGTTCTTGCCCTGGGTGGCGATAAGAGTTTTGGTCGCGGCATGGAAACAAAAGAATCGCTTGAGCGGGTGGCGTTTCATGTGAGTGGAGGGTTAGTACCAAATAGTGGTCACTGGGTTACTGAGGAGCAGCCGGAGTTTGTCTCACGACAAATAATTGAATTTTTTCAGAGTAATTAGAGGTTTTTAATTAAAAAGGAGTCATTTATGTCTAAGGTAGATTTGAAGCAATTTAGTTCGGACCGTCGACAGGTAGTTGGAGCGACGGCTGCGCTTGTCGGTGCCGCGGCGTTTCCTGGGATTTCTTATGGACAAGCACAGTTCAAACTCAAATTTGCGAATATTATGCCTAGCGATCACCCCCTCAATACTCGCATGCGTGAGGCTGCTGAGAAAATTAAACAGCAAACTAATGGCAGGGTTGAAATCGCAGTTTTTCCAGCGAGTCAGCTGGGGACCGACGCAGACATGCTGTCGCAGCTTCGATCAGGTGGCATTGATTTCTTCGCACAGACAGGACTTATTTTAGCTAGCCTTGTGCCGGTGGCATCGATTAACGGAATAGGCTTTGCTTTTCCTGACTACAACACAGTTTGGAAGGCCATGGATGGACCGCTCGGTAAACATGTAATCGGCGCGTTTGAGAAAGTGAATCTGATTGCATTTGACAAGATGTGGGACAACGGATTCAGGCAAACACTCTCATCGACTAAGCCCATTACGACACCAGATGATTTCAGGGGCTTCAAGATTCGGGTACCGCCAAGCCCTCTGTGGACCGCGATGTTCAAATCGATTGGTGCGTCACCGGTGTCAGTGCCGTGGGGGGAGACCTATACGGCATTGCAGACAAAGGTTGCCGATGGGTTGGAGAATCCGTTGGCAGGCATCTATTTTGCCAAAATGCACGAGGTGGGTAAGTTTATATCCAATACTAACCACATGTGGGACGGATTCTGGTTCTTGTCCAACAAGCGCTCTTGGGAGGCGATGCCTGCAGCGACACGCGATATCGTTTACAAGGTCGTCAATGAGGCTGCCCTGGCGCAACGGTCAGATGTCGAGAGGCTGAATAACGAGCTGCGTTCCAATCTAGAAAAGCACGTCAAATTCGTCAGCGTGAATCCGGGCGCATTTCGTGAGCGGCTGCAGTTGTCGGGTTTTTATTCCGAGTGGAAGCAGAAGATGGGCGATGCTTGGGGCTTACTGGAGTCTGCAGTTGGTAAGCTCGCTTAATCTTTGATTCTTGCTAAGGTGGCACGATAATGCCGGCTATGACAACACCCTCGAGATCACCAGAGGTTGTCTTACCGGACTTGAGTGAAAACCCAGAGACAGTCTCGCCATTAGAAGTCCAGTGTAGGAGTTCTATGGCGGGACTGATGCGGCCCTTTGAATGGTTATCTGCCGCACTGATGGTGTTGATTATCTCGTTGTTACTTTGGGGGGTGATCTCCCGGTATTTTTTTCATTTACCCGTTGTCTGGATTGACGAGGTGTCATCGATCGCGTTTGTATGGGTTGCGATGATAGGTTCAGCGATTGCCATGCACCGAAATGAACATCTGCGATTGACACTTTTTTTAAATCTGCTTCCTGAGCGGCTGCGAGAGTATGTACGTGGTTTCGCGCTGGTCGCAGTGGCGTTTTGCTTGTTAGTCCTGACAAAACCAGCATACGTGTACGTGGTTGAGGAATGGGTGATCAAGTCCCCAGCCTTGGACTTACCCAATAGTTTCAGGGTAGCGGCAATGTTAGTCGGAATTGTTTTGATGCTGCTGATCACCTTGGTCTATGCATTAAAAACCGTCCGGCAGAGGGTCTTACTGGCTGCCGGGGCGATTGCACTAGTGCCAGTGGTTATTGCTTGGGCTATGTCTGAAGTGCTGATGTCATCTACCGGCATAAGCATTCTCGTGTTCTTAGTTGGCTTTGTAACACTATGCCTGATAGCAGGCGTACCTATTGCTTATTGCTTCGGTATTGGAACCTTGTGCTTTATTGCGTTTGCTACAAACGCACCTCTAATGATCGTAATTTCTAGAATGGATGAGGGCATGTCTGGCCTCATCTTGATTTCCATTCCGATTTTTGTCTTGCTGGGCTGCGTACTAGATGCAACTGGAATGGGTAAAGCGATTGTTGATTTTCTATCATCCTTATTGGGGCATATCAAGGCAGGAATGTCTTACGTGCTATTAGGGTCGCTTTTTATTGTTTCAGGAATTTCCGGCTCGAAGGTATCAGATATGGCGACGGTGGCCCCTGCGTTATTTCCCGAGATGAAGCGTCGAGGCCATAAGCCCCCTGAGATGATCGCGCTGTTGGCCACGGGGGCGGCCATGGCGGACACCGTCCCGCCGAGCATTGTGCTAATTGTACTTGGGTCTGTTGCGGGCGTTTCGATTGCCGGACTTTTTCAGAGTGGCTTTGTGGTGGCGATGGTGCTCCTGCTTGCATTACTCGTCTTGGCCCGATGGAAGGCGCGTAACGAGGATATGAAGGGCGCAAGACGATCTTCCATAACTACTATCGGAAAATTACTGCTCATCGCCTCACCCGCCTTGGCGCTACCGTTTTTAATTCGAAGTGCAGTAGGCGGAGGTGTTGCTACGGCAACTGAAGTTTCCACTATAGCAGTGCTCTATGCGCTTTTAATCGGCCAGCTTCTTTACGGCGGGATTGGCTTTAAAAAACTTTACGAAATGCTAGTGGAGACTGCTTCTCTTTCAGGTGCCGTTTTGCTAATTCTTGGCTGTGCTGCGGGTATGGCCTGGGCAATCACTCAGAGCGGGGTCGTACAGGAGCTGACCGCATTCCTTACCTCATTACCTGGCGGGCATGTTACTTTCCTGGCGGTCACGATTGTAGTGTTTCTCGTATTAGGCTGTTTGCTTGAAGGACTGCCGGCGGTGCTGTTGCTGGCACCTATCATGTTTCCTATTGCTAAAAAATTGGGTATTCATGACATTCACTATTCGATGGTTGTGGTCTGTGCAATGAATGTTGGCTTGATGGCGCCGCCAATCGGTGTTGGATTTTACATAGCGTGTCGAATAGGGGGCGGAAGCCCTGATGCGGTTGCTCGAGCGATTTGGCCCTATCTACTCGCGTTGATACTTGGCGTAGTGGTAATCGCCGCGATGCCATTCATCTCTACTGTCGCGCTCTGATCGATAATAGCGTTAATTTCGCTAAGGCTTCGAGTTCCGAAAACAAACTCAAAACTGAACAAGCAGGCAAATTTTCTAGACGGTTTTAATGGTGGCGATTCAGGGATTCGAACCCCGGACCTGCGGAATTATGATGAAAATCGCTTCAGTTTTCGTCAATTAAATCAACGACTTAGACGCCCGAAAACCCACCGTGTAATAAAACGTGTAATGCCGGCGAAACCATCTTGGCGAACAATGGACCGCTCCTCGCACTAACTTTTTGCGAGTTTTTCAAAAATGAAGCCATGACGATATCAGTTCTCTTCTAAGCC
>JACCDP011162687.1_pt1 | contig 10998 bp, 10 predicted proteins | sample 7445841 | NCBI WGS metagenome assembly JACCDP01 (sample SAMN15323441, study PRJNA562643) | freshwater metagenome | isolation source: river surface water | place: USA:Blue River Watershed | collected 2017-08-17
CTATTCCTTGAAACAGGTCTATTTCAATGTTTCCTGCGGTCAGATGTAAAAAACAAAACAAGAAAAGCGCGCAAATCAAAAAGGCGAAAATTGCTATAGCTTGACGTGTCATTTTGTTGCACTTACTTTTTGATAAAAATACAAATCATCTTTATTCCCTGCGTTACGATTGAAAATCTTGATAAGATCACCCAAAAGTTTTTGTGGTTCGATTGCACTCAATTCCCAGAATTTGTTCATGTTGTGAGAATAACAATATACCTGCTTATTTTTCACACAATCAAACAGGCTCATTTTTGGATTGTTTTGTAATAATTGTTCCATTGCGTGGATGCCTGGATTCAACCATATTTGCGTGTGTTTATTGTCTTTGTATATCCTTTCCATTGACAGAGATAAACTGCCAATTCCTTCGCTTTTTGAGTAAACATAGGAACCGCCTGCATCCGCTATTAGCTTTGCATTATAGCTCTCGCCTGCGGGTGAAAACCAAGTGTCGCCCAAGAGATTTCCACAAAATACACTCGGTTTATTTTTGTATTGTTTGATTTGTTTTACCAATCGTACATAGTCTTTTTTAATGCCTTCGAAGTAGTGAATGGCTTCTTTTTCTTTCCCGATCAATACACCCATGAAAATGATCCATTCTGCTTTGCCCAAGGGGTGCTTTTCTTTCCAATCATAATTTGGAATGCATAAAGTACCCAACGATTTCAATTGCTTGGATTTAGGGAAATCTTCTTCAAAGCCACTAAAAATCAGAAGAGATGATTTACAAGCTACTATGCGTTCAAACGCATTGGTTTGATTTCCTTTGAAATCCATTACTTTACCTTGTTGGATGCGCTTCAATAATGTCTTGCTATAAATAAAGCGTTGGTCTGAGACGGCGCTAATTTTATCAATGGCATTCAATTTTGTTAGCATACCAGTTTCAGTCCCTGAAAAGGCAATGATGGATCGAACGGGCGCAAGAATAGAAGTGTATCCAGGCGGTGCTTTAATTCCCTCATTTTTACTGACACAATAGCGATAGGTTTTGTTGTTGCTTGGATTTGTTAACTCAACAAGTGCATGGTCCTCTTTAAGCGTAATATGCAGGTTTTTGGCATGTTGAAGAATGTTTTGACGCTGTCGCTTCGACTTTTGCCCTGTTTTATGTGTACATCCAGACAGCAGGGTAATAACCAAGAAAATGATTTGTAGCTTTTTCATTTTGATGTGATCAATACATGCGTCTAGTCAAAAAAAAAGTCCCGACATCGGGACTTTTCTATCATATATGAATGTGTTATTCACTGATAACTTCAAATTTAAACACTGGCTTCACACCTTTGTAAAGATTTGCCTCTGCTTCATAGCTTCCAATTTCACGGATTGGTTCATCTTTAATTTTTAAAGACTTTCTGTCAATGTCAAAACCAGCTTTCTTTAACGCTTCAGACAATTGAACAGTGTTCACTGAACCAAATATTTTTCCATTTTCGCCAGCCTTGGTAGAGATGGTAAAAGTTGCTTCAGCAAGTTTGCCTGCAAGCTCTTGAGCTTCAGCAAGCATTTTAGATTCTTTGTGAGCCTTTTGCTTCATCACTTCGGCATGAGCTTTTTTCGCTGATGCAGTGGCTAGGATGGCGTATCCTTGAGGAATAAGGAAATTGCGCCCGTAACCTGGTTTAACCGTAACGATTTCGTTTGCGTAACCAAGTTTATCTACGTTTTTTTTGAGAATTACTTCCATTTTTCGAGTATTATCTTGTTTAACAAACTTTTATTTCAACATATCTCCCAAATAAGGCAATACAGCAATGTGACGCGCACGCTTGATTGCTTTGTTTACCTTCTTTTGGTATTTGGCAGATGTACCTGTGATACGGCGAGGAAGAATTTTTCCTTGTTCGTTCACCAATTTCAAAAGGAAATTAGCATCCTTGTAATCGATGAATTTGATACCACTTTTCTTGAAGCGGCAGTATTTTTCTTTTCTGATCTCGATGTTGATCGGTGTCAGATAACGAATATCATTTTGTGACATGATGTTAGTGTTAAAGCGTTAAAAAATTAAATCTCTGCAGGAGTTGCTTGTTTGTCTCCCATTTTGGAACGACGTTTTTCAGCATAGGCCAAGTGATCCTTGTCCATTTTAACCGTAAGAAAACGCATCACGCGCTCATCACGTTTCATAGACAATTCAAGATCAGCAACGGATGCACCATTTGCTTCGAACTCAACCATGAAATAGAATCCGGTTGATTTTTTTTGAATGGGATACGCGAGTTTACGCAATCCCCAACTCTCTGAGTGCTTTACTTTTCCACCAAGCGATTTGATCTCGCCCTCGTATTTCTGCACTGCTTCCTTTGCCTGATCATCAGACAAAACGGGAGTTAAAATGAAAACAGTTTCGTAAGAATTCATAAAAGTGAATTGTTAATAATTAAAAATTAAGGGTGCAAAAATAAGTCTTTTATCTGAAAATACAAGTGTTTCAAGCACATTTATTAAAAATGATGAATTCACATCAACTTACAGGTACTTTTTCCCGCTGAAATTATTAAATTCGCCATCGATTTAAAATCTCAAAATTTCTTTGAATATTATGGTGTTTGACTTAGACATGATCAAAAAAGTGTATGCAAAATTCCCGGAGCGGATTGAAGCGGCACGTGCAGTTGTAGGGAAACCTCTTACGCTTTCTGAAAAGATATTGTATGCTCATTTATGGGTAGGAAATGCTACAGCCTCATTTGAAAGAGGTAAGTCGTATGTTGATTTTGCGCCAGATAGAGTTGCGATGCAGGATGCTACCGCCCAGATGGCTTTGTTACAATTCATGCAGGCGGGCAAGAAAAAAGTTGCTGTTCCATCTACTGTGCATGCAGATCACTTGATCCAAGCCAAAGTAGGTGCAGACAAGGATTTGCAGGAGTCTTTGAATCAGAACAATGAGGTTTTTAACTTTTTATCATCTATTTCAAATAAATATGGCATCGGTTTCTGGAAACCGGGTGCTGGAATCATACATCAAGTTGTGCTTGAAAATTATGCCTTCCCAGGAGGGATGATGATTGGAACGGATTCTCATACTGTGAATGCTGGAGGATTGGGTATGGTGGCGATTGGCGTTGGTGGTGCAGATGCTGTGGATGTGATGGCGGGTATGGCCTGGGAGTTGAAATTTCCAAAATTGATTGGGGTTAAACTGACAGGTAAATTGAATGGTTGGACTTCTGCTAAGGATGTTATTTTAAAAGTTGCAGATATCCTAACGGTGAAAGGAGGCACCGGAGCCATTGTTGAATACTTTGGAGATGGGGCTATATCATTGTCATGTACTGGAAAGGGTACGATCTGTAACATGGGAGCTGAAATTGGAGCCACAACTTCTACTTTCGGTTACGATGATTCCATGCGCAGATACCTGAACGCTACCGGAAGAAAGGAAGTGGTTGAAGCCGCTGATCAAATTGCTGCTCATTTGACTGGAGATCCTGAAGTATATGCACATCCGGAAAAGTATTTTGACCAGGTCATTGAGATCAATTTATCGGCTCTTGAACCGCACATCAATGGACCTTTTACGCCAGATAGAGGAACACCGGTTTCCAAAATGAAGCAAGAAGCCACGACCAATGACTGGCCCCTGAAAGTAGAATGGGGATTGATTGGTTCTTGCACGAATTCTTCATACGAGGACATGGCACGCGCTGCTTCCATTGTTGAACAAGCAGTTGCGCAAGGAATAACCCCAAAAGCAGAGTTTGGAATAAATCCAGGTTCAGAGCAGGTGCGTTACACGATCGATCGTGACGGAATCATTGCTACATTCGAAAAAATGGGAACGAAGGTATTTACAAACGCTTGCGGGCCATGCATTGGTCAATGGGACAGGGAAGGTGCAGAGAAAAAGGAAAAGAATACGATCGTGCATTCATTTAACCGAAACTTCTCCAAAAGAGCGGATGGAAATCCGAATACCCATGCTTTCGTTACATCTCCTGAAATGGTTGCAGCTCTTGCAATTGCTGGTGATCTAGGATTCAACCCTTTGACAGATTATTTGATCAACGATAAAGGTGAAAAAGTAAAACTTCAGCCACCGCATGGTGATGAGTTGCCAAGAAAAGGATTTGATGTCGAAGACAATGGATATCAAGCACCGGCGGAAGATGGAAGTAACGTGGTAGTAGCTGTGGCTCCGGATTCATCCCGTCTGCAATTACTGGAAAACTTTCCTGCTTGGGACGGAAAGAACATCATGGGAGCAAAGTTATTGATCAAAGCGAAAGGTAAGTGTACGACTGATCATATATCAATGGCTGGACCGTGGTTGCGTTACCGTGGTCATTTGGATAATATTTCGAACAACATGTTGATTGGTGCTGAAAATGCCTTCAACGGTAAAGCAAATGAGGTGGTTAATCAACTGACAAAAGAGTTGGGTGAAGTACCTGCAGTGCAGCGCGCTTACAAGGCGGCAGGTGTGCCTTCAATCGTTGTGGGAGATCACAATTATGGAGAAGGTTCATCGCGCGAACATGCTGCGATGGAACCACGTCACCTTGGTGTCCGCGCAGTAATCGTAAAATCTTTTGCTAGAATTCACGAAACGAATCTAAAAAAACAAGGTATGCTCGGCTTGACTTTCGCCAATGAATCTGACTACGACAAGATTCAAGAGGATGATACCTTCAACTTTGTTGATCTTGAATCATTTGCTCCAGGAAAGGCATTGACGCTGGAGATTGTACATGCCAATGGTTCGAAAGAGAACATTTTGTTGAATCATTCCTACAACGATTCACAAATTGATTGGTTCAAGGCTGGTTCGGCATTGAATCTGATAAAAATGCAAAACCATTAGAATAGATTTCTTAACAATAGCAGGCCGATGGATTCCGTCGGCCTTTTTTATTCGACCCAAATCAGTTTTGATCGCTCCACTTTCATGCGGGCAAAGCCGAAAGTAACTGTAATTGTTTCGCCCTGTATATGCTCTACTGTCCCACTTTGACGGGTCGTAATAAGTTTCACTTTTGAACCAACCACTATTTTTTCTTGTTGATAGGATGCTTCCGCTGATAGTTGGGCTTTTGACTTCTTTGTTTGTGTTGGTTTTGAAATACTCTCCGATTTTATTTTTTTTGCCTGCTCAATGCGCGATTTTTCTACAGCCAAGTATTTTTTCATGTCTTGAAGCAAGGCATCATTCACATCTTTTTTTCTCGATTTGAGGTTGTAACGTTCGATAAAATCGAGCATTTTTTTGCCCGCATTGTTGAATTTGTTGTTCCTTTCCGCCGACTCGTTGAGTGCTCTGGATCGTTGTTCAAACTTTATGCGTTGTTCATCGTAACGTTCTTTTGCCTCACTTGCTATACGCTGAGCATCAATGTGTTCTTTATTCAATCTTTCCAAGTAGGTTTTTTCTTTCTGCAGTTGATTGAGCAATTGATCCATTTGTATTTTTTGATCGCTCATTTTTTTCTTGGCCAAATCAATGATTTCTCCTTTAATTCCATTGATCTGAGCAACTTCAAAAGTGAAAGAGCTGCCTGGCTGTCCCATGGAAAAGCGATAAAGCGGCTCAAGCGTATCTGTATTGAAAAGCATACATCCATTGATGGCATTTTTCAAGGCATCTGCTTTCAATTTTATATTGGAATAGTGGGTTGTAATGACAGCGAAGCTTTTCCTGTTGTATAATTCTTCAAAGAAAACCTCCGCCAAGGCTCCACCCAATTCAGGATCTGATCCTGTGCCGAATTCATCCAAAAGCAATAAGGTGCGTTTGTTTGCTACCTCAAGAAAAAACTTCATCCGTTTGAGTCGGTAGGAATAGGTGCTAAGTTCATTTTCAATGGATTGATTGTCACCAATATCCGTAAGGATCTGCTGGAAAAAACACATGTTGCTGTTGGGGTCCACAGGAACCAAAAGTCCGGATTGAAGCATGACCTGTAACAATCCAATGGTTTTGAGTGTAATGCTTTTTCCTCCTGCGTTTGGTCCTGAAATAACCAGCATCCTTGAATGCTTGTCCATAGCAATGGATTGAGCATACGTTTTTTTACCATTTAGTTTATTTGATTTCCAGAGAACCGGGTGAAATGCATTGATGAGTTCGATCTCTGTGTCTTTTACTATACCAGGTAAGCAACAATTCAATTCAACCGCTAATTTGGCTTTTGCATTGATGAAATCAAGTTCGGTAAGAACCTTTTGATAGGCTTGTACCAACGGGAAAAACGAGGCCAGTTCCTTTGTAAGAGAGAGGAGAATTCTATAAATCTCTTTTCTTTCATCGTCCAGCAAAAGTTCAAGTTCATTGTTCAAAGGAACGTTCAATTGTGGTTCAACAAAAGTTAAGCTCCCGGTTTTGCTTGATCCGAGCACGTTGCCGGAAATTTTTCGTTTGTGCGCTGAAAGAATCGTTAATACGCGTCTTTCATTGACAAAAGCTTCTTTGGTTTCACCGAGCAAGTTCTCTTTTAGTAATTTTCGCATTTCACGCTCAAAATTCCGATTGATCTGGTTGCGAATGGTTTTTATTTTTTGCCGAAGTTCAAATAGGTGTTTGGACGCATCGTCTTTCACATTTCCTGCTCGATCAAAAACTTTGTTGATCGCATTTTTAATGTCCTCGGTGAAATAGGTATGCTCAAAGAGTTTATGCAACAGGGGATACTTCTGTTGACGCTTTTCAAAAAACATCAGGTAGGCGTTCACCAATTCGGAAGCACATAAAAGGCGTGAAAATCCTTCTTGGGACAACACGGCATTTCTGATGGGTAATAATTTAATTTCATGGTGCAATTCCTCAAAATTGAGTGCAGGAAATGATTCTCCCTCTGTTTTAATGGCCACTAATTCATTGAGCTTCTGTAATTCCAGTTCGATACTTGGAAAATGGTTTGAAGGACGCAATTCGTTCAATCGTTGTTTTGCAGTTGGACCATGTCCATAGTCTGTCAACCACTTACGGATAACCGGAAATTCAAGATCAGATAGCGATTGCTCGTCAAAGTGCGACATGTTGCAAATGTATGCAATAAGGATTACAAAAAACCTTCTTCATTAGGAACAAGATATTTAAGAATAACAGCTTAAATCGCAAGAGGTTTATTAATTTTGATAAAATTGTTGAAATGAAAATTATCTCCTTTAATGTAAACGGCATTCGCGCCATTTTCCAAAAAACCTTTGCAGATGATATGCGTCGAATTGATGCTGATATTATCTGCTTACAGGAAACAAAAGCAACTGTAGATCAAGTGAAAGAAGTTGTTTCAGCTCTTGGAGACTACCATGTTTATGCGAATGAAGCAGAAAAAAAAGGATATTCCGGAACGGCTATATTGACGAAGCACAATCCGATTGCAGTCACCTATTACATTGGTAAAGGAGAGCATGACAATGAAGGACGAATTACGTGTGCCGAATTTGAAGCATATTATCTTGTCACGGTGTATGTGCCCAATTCAGGAAGTGAATTGCTGCGTTTGTCCTACAGGCAAACGTGGGACAGGGATTTTTTGACGTATTTAAAGGAATTGGAAGCGCACAAACCAGTGGTTGTTTGTGGTGATTTCAACGTTGCGCACAAAGCCATTGATTTGGCACGTCCGAAGGAAAATTATAACAAGGCAGCTGGATTCATGCAGGAAGAGATCGACGGCATGGACACCTATTTAAACAGCGGACTAGTGGATACTTTTCGTGCTGTGAACAATGATGAAATAAAATACAGCTGGTGGAGTTACCGCGCTGGAGCTAGGTCGAAGAACATCGGCTGGAGAATCGATTATTTTCTTATTTCTGAGAGTTTATTGCCGAAACTAAAGGATGCATTTATCTTAAATGACGTCATGGGTTCCGATCATTGTCCAGTTGGGATTGTGATGGAGTGATCGAATCAACCGCTTATTTTGGAACAACAAAAAAGGCCTGCCGAAGCAAGCCTTTCAAAACATCTTGATTGGATTATTGCTTTTTAGTGCAGCAAGCCTTGCCCTCAGTTCCTTTTGTGCAAGTACCAGTTGTAGCACCTTTCTCAGCACAACATCCTTTTTTCTTTTTCTTCTTTTTCTTATCGTCCTTTTTGATTTCAGTTGATGTGCCATTCGAAGCAGCGTAACTAGTTACAGCCATTGAACCAACAAATGTCAACAATGCTACAGCAAAAAATATTTTTTTCATGATCGTGTTTTTTAAGATGTGATGAAATTACTAAATATTCTTTAATTCACCAATTTTTGTCAATTTGGCTTTCACGACATCGCCAATTTTAACATTAATTTTCGCATCAAGTGGCAAAAATAGGTCTATGCGCGAACCAAACTTGATAAAACCAAATTCCTCACCTGTCTCTACTTGCTGTTCCGGTTGAAGGTAATAGCAGATTCTTCTGGCAACTGCACCGGCAATTTGTCTGAAAAGAACTTCTTGACCTGACTTATGTTCGACAACCATTGTAGTTCGCTCATTGTCTGTACTGCTTTTTGGATGCCATGCCACCAGAAATAGTCCGGGGTGGTATTTGACGTATTTTACAATTCCTGAAATAGGGTTGTAGTTCGCATGCACGTTCAGAGGGGACATGAAAATCGAAAGTTGAATTCTTTTGTCTTTGAAGTATTCCGTTTCAGTGACCTCCTCGATCACGACAACTTTTCCATCGGCTGGACAGAAAATGTCGTTTTCATTGTAGACGCACGTTCTTTTTGGAACGCGAAAAAACTGTATGATAAGATAGGCCATTACTAATACACCAACGGAGAGTATGGCAAACAACCAGAGCCAGCCCAGTTTTGTTAATAGTAGAAAATTTCCAATTTGAATCATTGAGAGGATCAACAATCCTATGGTCATTATAAAGTAGCCTTCCCGGTGTAATTTCATTTGGGTTTCGTTTAATTCAGTTAAAAATATTCATAAATCATTGCCCAGCAATAAAAGTATGGAATGGTGAATAGCGCAGCATCGAATCTGTCTAAAATACCGCCATGTCCGGGTAGTATTGTTCCGGAATCTTTGATATCAAGACTTCTTTTGAAAAGGGATTCCAATAGATCACCAAAAATTGCGCAAGGAGCGATGATAATAGCTGCCACAACCCAAAAAAACTCGTCGCCTTTGTTAATAAAAGCACCAAAACAGTATCCAACAATCAGGGTAAACAAGATACCGCCAATGGTTCCTTCCCATGTTTTTTTTGGGGAAATACGCTCAAATAATTTTGTCCTGCCAAACAATCTTCCAAAGACGTAGGCAAAGGTATCGTTGGTCCAAATGAGCAGGTACATGCCAATCACGTAGGGCATTGCATTGTCTCCTGGTTCTCTTAAATTCAAGTCTATGGTCAGCCAGAAGGGCAGAACAACGTATATGATCCCAAACACCAAAACAGAAATATTGATGAGAGGATTGTCTTTTTTACGCCATAATTCAAGTAAGATCAATGTGAAAAAGAGCGGGAAAATATACAATATGGAAAGGATTGGCAACCATTGCAGGCTATATCCAACAAGCAGTATGAAAATGAAAAGTCCGATGAAAAGTCCTATCTCAGTGCTTACCTGGATCAAACGGTGTGACTTGAATAAACGGTAAAATTCAAGTAAGCCCAATACTGTTACAACTGAAAATACGATGGTTTGGGCATATGGGTCCCATAGAATTGAACCGAGCACAATAATCGCGAACAGTAAACCAGTAATAGAGCGCTGAATGAGGTTATTCATCCTGCGAATTTAAAACTTTTTGGGCGAAAGCTAAATCCGTGTGCAAAACTTGAATATAAATCAGTCCAAATGCATTGTAGGTGCTGTCTTGCTCATTGATTACAATGCACGGTATGTCATGGTCAGCCAATTGAAGGCGCTTGATCGAAATGGTGTGCGGGTCTCCGGAAATAAATGCGGTCGCCCACTTCGAATCAGGCCTTGTCGGAGTCTTCAGTTGTTGAATCAGCTGCTTTATTTTCCTGCTCAGTCGTGTCATTGGTCTCGTGGGGATTAACGTCGGTTCCGGCATTGTTTTCCTCTGCCTGGTTCGTTTCATGTACCTCAGAATCTCCTTCCGTTTCATTCCCTTCGCTCAAAAAGGCATTCGCATCATTTGGTGGAACTGTAATTAAATTCAATTCCTCTTCTTTTTCCCATGGTCGTTTGCCAAATATCTCTACCAGATCTTCCTTGAAAATGACTTCGCGCGACAATAGTTTTTCTGCCAATTGATTCAATTTGTCCTGATTTGCTGCCAAGATTTCTAAAGCACGCTGGTATTGTGATTCTATCAATTTGCTGACTTCCTCATCACTTACGCGAGCTGTTTCATCTGAATAGGGCCTAGTAAAGGCATCTCTGCCCCTTGAATCGTAGTAGGAAATATTGCCCAGGCGGTCATTCAAACCATAGATAGATACCATGGCATACGCTTGTTTGGTCACTTTTTCAAGGTCACTCAACGCACCTGTGCTTATCTTTCCGAATGTCAGTTTTTCGGCCGCTCTTCCGCCCAATGCTGAGCACATCTCATCTAAAATTTGTTCAGTCGTCGTGATGCTTCTCTCTTCCGGCAAATACCAAGCTGCTCCGAGTGATTGTCCACGCGGAACAATCGTCACTTTAACCAATGGGTGCGCGTGCTCCAATAACCAAGAAATGGTTGCGTGTCCGGCTTCATGGTAAGCAATTGCTTTCTTTTCATCCTTCGTGATGATCTTGTTCTTCTTTTCCAATCCACCAACAATGCGGTCTACGGCATCAAGGAAGTCTTGTTTGGTCACAAATTTCTTTTCATGACGTGCAGCGATCAATGCTGCTTCGTTGCATAAATTGGCAATGTCTGCACCTGAAAATCCGGGCGTTTGCTTGGCCAAGAAATCGATGTCAATACCAGGCTCTAGCTTGATCGGCTTGAGGTGTACCTGGAAAATTTCTTTGCGCTCATTGAGGTCAGGCATGTCTACATAGATCTGTCGGTCGAAACGACCTGCAC
>JACCDP011444357.1_pt1 | contig 10995 bp, 9 predicted proteins | sample 7445841 | NCBI WGS metagenome assembly JACCDP01 (sample SAMN15323441, study PRJNA562643) | freshwater metagenome | isolation source: river surface water | place: USA:Blue River Watershed | collected 2017-08-17
ATCGCGAGTTGAACCCGGGAGAAACACCAAGTGCCGTCATCGGGAGTTCATATTGCGCCTTTCTTTCCTACAATATGTCGAGGTATGTCGAGGATGCATAGGATTCTATGATATTCGAAAAAATAACAATAATTTTATATCATTTCTATATACAACGACGAGTGAAAGTTTCCTGACAGGATTAATAAAGTGGTTGCTTTTATTTTACACCCACTCATAGTTGCACTTAAAAAGGTACCCCATACTCCCTTTCAAATGGGTTAAGGTAAGATAAAAAGTACTCTTCGCCACAGTACTACCAGTATATGCAAAATAAAAGCGCACCCTTTTTTCGGTCAGGAAACTTTCACCCGTCGTTATATCCGTAGCTTTATACCAATGTAATGACAAAAATTCTATTTGCTGGTATTAAATACTCGTACCTATAGTTACGATGAGGTTTATAATGAAACGGCGTGGATATGGGATGGCCGCGGTTGCATGCTAGAATCAACGAATCGGACACACACGATTTGCCACTGCAATCATTTGACGGGATTTTCCACTTTGATGGACTTTCATGATTACACAGTTTAGTGATCCCGTATTAAAATTCTCTCTCTATTTCTAGTCTTCAAAAGACAATGTCGTTCAACATTGTTAAAAAAATTCCAACTATAATAATAATTTTAAAAAAGAATCTAGATCACCTAGATACAGTAGGCACATGAAGTATTTGGACCCCCGAGAGAACCTCCCGATGTAAAATCGTCGTTTTTGCGGGGCACCCACTATTCGAATTTTTTTGCCGTAACTCGACGATTTTTTTGGGGGTGCCCTAAGGTAGTCTTAATTCGCCGATTTTTTCCAAATTTCAAATTTTTCAAATTTTTTAAAGTGATTTGAAACCCAACTTCAAAATTGAACCCGTGAAAACAGCCGTTTTTCCCTCTTTCTTGCATGGCCTTCATGCTTGCACCTAGCCGCGGGGCTAGAAAAGGGGGAAAAACGGCTGTTTTCACGGGTTTCATTTTGAAGGTGGGTTTTTCAAATCACTTTAAAAAATTGGAAAAAATTGAAATTTTGGGAAATTACAGAGCTAACGCAAACAGATTTTTCAAGACTTGTCGCGTCTCTGTAGCTCTTCCCGTTTGGACACGGGCACAGGCCAAAGTAGCCCCAATTAGATATGGCCCTCTCGGTTGTCCAAATAATTATGACGCGGACATTAAGTACCCTGCTCCGTGATTGAAAAATTCCGAAAAAAATCGGCGAATTAAGACTACCCCAGAGCACCCCAGAAAAAAAAATCGTCGAGTTACGGCTAAAACTCGAACCGTGGGCGCCCCGCAAAAACGACGATTTTACATAAGGTTCTCTCGGGTGTCCAAATACTTCGTGTGCCTACTGTATATTTTACACGCTATGATGTCTATATAGGGAGAATCAGTACCGCTGGAAATCACGAGCATTGTGTGCAGTTTGGCGTCGGCCGTGTCTTTGGCCATCACTTTTATTGTCCTAACCGTTCTCAGGTGAGGAGCTATATACGTTTTTTTTTGTTAAATACTTTTGTCTGGTAAGTCCTATTGCCATGTAACAGTTACATGTCAGCAACTATGCAAAGTGTCTATTGACATGTAACAATTACATGGCAGTACCATACACTGCCATGAGTGTCTATTGAAATGTGGGGATATAATACGACGAGGAAATTGGGGAGGAACTTGGGTGACCTGTGGCAATTAAAAACGATTACGGCAGGTAGAATTTAATCCCTGAGGTCCGAGGACGGAGTCCTCAATAATAGATGGTTAAGATTAATAAGAACATGAATCTAGCGCACATATATTTCATATCGATACTGAGTTTTGACTTTTGATACTTGATGGTCCGATTTGGTGGAATTGAATCACCAATAACCAATATCGGTCCAAAATACGAGTGTAACTTAAACTTCATTCCATTATTTTCCAACAACTTTTCCAACAACGCTTGCCCAATATCGCTTGCTACAAGCTGCACACACTTTTGAATTCTCGCTACTATATGGACTTGGAATACTATATGGGATTGCTGTAAAAACACACGGTTTAGCGCGGGAGGAGGGGGAAGGGAAAACTTTAAAAACACTCCGGAATCGGGTGGATCAGGTGGAGAATTGTTTCTAGTGTAACCAAATTTCGAGTCCATATGTTGACATCCGCTTAAACTGATAAGAAAATATTCTATTTTGAGCCAGAACAAACAAAAAGCGTTCAGACTCAACAAACTTAAATATCGAGACCAGAAAAAAATTTGCATGTGTCCGGGAAATTGGCAGCATACTGACACATGGACTGTGAGTTAATAAGTGGCAGAATTAACTCGCAAACACTTATGCATCAACCAGCAGAAGATTTGACAGATTTGATATTCGGAGGAAACCAGTGGTATTCTCCGAGAAAGGATAGCTTCAGGCGTAACGCAACGGAGAAATAAGATCTACACATGAAGCCCTGTGCGGGAAAGTTTTGTCTTCCATTATTGAGGACTGCGTCCTCGGACCTCAGGGATTAAATTATACCTACCGTAATCGTTTTTAATTGCCACAGGTCACCCAAGTTCCTTCCCAATTTCCTCGTCGTATTATATCCCCACATGTCAATAGACACTCATGGCAGTGTATGGTACTGCCATGTAATTGTTACATGTCAATTGACACTTTGCACAGTTGCTGACATGTAACTGTTACATGTCAATAGATTTTACGCTTTTGTCTACAAAAATTTTGTGTGATTTCATCTAAAATATAGCTGATAAACTGTTTTTTTGTTTTTTTTGAGGATAGGTCAATCAAGTCGGACAGGACTATCATTACACAAAACTTGTGCATTTTCCTTATGCTCTCTCACATTATGACACTAGTCACACTTGACCGCCATTATCTAAACCTTGACGAAGTATACTTTTTTAGATTTTTAATTTGGAGTGCAAACAAATAAATAAAAAGAAACAGTTGGTGAACTAAAGATACGAAATTTCCCTCATTACCATCTGGCTTTTTCAGGTGACTTGTGCCGCAATGGGCGTATCACTCCACTTTTCTCTGCTCGTTTCGTTCATGTGGATGGGCATCGAGGGGTTGCGTTTGTGCCGTATGGTCATCTACGTCTTTAACCTGAGTGACTGGACTCTGTACTACGTATTGGCCGCTTATATAGTCCCATTTATTATTGTCGGAATTACCGTTTTGACTGCCTACGTTTCCGGAACAGGGATCGTTTCAGCTTATGTTGGCGACGAAACGTAATAATAAACTATATAGGCTATATGCATATATATATATTTATTTACAGTTTAGTAGGCTAGTACCATGCAGATAAAAATTCATCTTCATATAGCAATATAATGGTCACATTTTTTTTCATTAAAATTTTTTTAAATGACGACAGGTGCTGGTTGAACGGAGCAAATTACAAGTGGAGTTTTGCGGGGCCGATTGCTATTATTATTCTGGTATATTAAAAAAAACCCAAAGTCGAATGCTTAATTTCCCCGAGTTAATTATTTAAATCATCTTTACACTTGTGTGTGTGTATATATATATAGGCTAATGTGGTTTTTGCCATCATAGCCGTTCGCTCATCGTGGAATCTGAGGCAGAACACGGATCGTTCTTTCGAAGAAAAGATCAGGTATATATTACGTGCATATCTAGTATATATATTGTACATCTTGTTTCAAGGCTGATTAATGAAACCAATAATAGGCTATAATTCATTGTCATACTATATGAAATTGACAACTGACGGACACGTTTAATTATTATTATTAGGAACGCTGCAGCACTTTCACTATCGTTGACTTGCTTGCTCGGCATCTCTTGGTTGACCGGGTTCCTCCTTTATGCCGAGACGGAAATTTTTGCTTACATTTTCACCATCACCAATGGCTTGCAGGTTGATTTCTAATTTAATCAAATGATTGTTTTTGTTTACGTTTCTTTGGCATTATTTTTTTCTGGAAACAAAACAAAACAACAAAAAAAGGGGGTGATGATAATGGTGTTTCGCTGCATTTTAAATGACGAAGTCCGAACAGCCATCAAAGAACGCTGGAAGCGACACAAAAATAATCGAGTTAGATATACGTTTTATATTTTATACTCGTTATTTTCTAAAAATATTACCTCTCTTTTCATATACAATAAATTTGCAGATGGGCAAGTGGTCGTCAACGATGACGAATAATACCAACTCTCAACGACGTCAGTCGCCTGCTAAAAATACGAATGTCAAACTGAGAGCCAACTTGAAACTTAGTCAGACCGATAGTCGTCTCTCTGTCTTGTCTAACGCTACTAAAACCACGGATACTACGTTCGTTCCCAACGTTAGTATAAACCACTACATCGAGCGACGCCAGCGAAATAATGTTCGCACTTTTTCTGGTGAGTGAATACAGCATGATATATAAATTAATAACATATTATATACAAACTAGTATATATAAAGTGGTACAACGTATACAGTAGGCACACGAAGTATTTGGACACCCGAGAGAACCTTATGTAAAATCGTCGTTTTTGCGGGGCGCCCACTATTCGAGTTTTTGTTGCAACTCGACGATTTTTTTCTGGGGTGCCCTAGGATAATGGGAATTCGCCGATTTTTTTCGGAATTTTTCAATCACGGGGCAGGGTACTTAATATCCGCGTCATAATTTTTTGGACAGCCGAGAGGACCATATCTAATTGGGGCTACTTTGGCCTGTGGCCGTGTCCCCGTGATTGAAAAATTCCGAAAAAATCGGCGAATTCTCACTATCCTAGGGCACCCCAGAAAAAGAAATCGTCGAGTTGCGGCAAAAACGACGATTTTACCGAGGATTTTACATAAGGTTCTATCGGGTGTCCAAATACTTCGTGTGCCTACTGTATAAGAGGAAAATCTCATCGTTTTTTAAATTCACAAATCATGTTATCATAATGATGATGCAACAGGGACCGAGTTTTCTGACGAATTCAGTTCGGAGTCTCGCGAGTCTTTTAGCAGTATAGGATCGTATCGACAGCATTATTCCACCAGTAAAAAAAAAGAAGAAACGAGAGGTGTGGTACGTGAATCAAGACGAGTGAGTTTTTTCTTTAAGGAACAAGATTCATCGCCTTCCTCAACCCCCATTTCGGAACATACTCTCAATGATGATGATGATTCTTTTGAGAATAATGATGTTCTTGATAGACGGATAGGGAATATAATGTTTTACGAACAAGATCCATCCGCTTTCTTCTAAGTTCAAGAAACAAAAAACATCAACAATACCTTATATAATAATAACATCATCTTTATGCTTATTTTACATAATATATAACTATATGAATTCCAACATTGAAAATCAAGTTTTATTTACATCGTATATGGCACCGACATGATATCGTACAAATTATCTGTTTTTTTAGAAACTGTATTTTCGCTCCATATTATCTTTTTCCCGCCAAAGTCATGTTTTTATGATTACTTTATTTTTACTTCTTTATGCGCGAGTCTTGTATAATACACGAAACGAATATCACGTAATATCCCCTTTGCCAATATAAATGTCGCTTTTGTATTGTCCATCAAATATCCAGGATCACATTTACATAAAGAATTTACATCAATCATCTTTTATGTCAAACTAATATAATTCGTTTTTCGTTGTAGTATTATTTACACGCTTTTGTTATTGCATGGAATATACACTCCAATCGACCCTAAGGGTGTAGACCGTTTATTTACCAGCCCTCCACAGTACTTTTCTTTTCCTCGCGGCTATCGCCGCCCCCACAACCTCAGATCCTTTTTTGCTCTGACACAGTGCAGTTGTAACAAAAAAATGTCGCGCGAACGAGAGAGGCGTGGGGACTCGGTCCCTGCATCCGTAGATTCGCGTGTTATGGAATATTTTACGTCTTTCGGTTTAGCGCAAGGAAGAGAACGTCAACCGGATCCTATCGATGATAGAGAAGAAGGTGAATTGGAAGACGACGAAGAGGACTTACGACGACGGGCCTTGCTGACCATCCACTCACCGCAATCCGAACGTAGTGCTTACGGTAGGCATCTCTATTTGCGTGGCTATTATGATAGATTGTTTCATAATGGAGAGCGCCCGGACCGCGAGCGTTCAGTGGATCGTCATCGGCGTGGGGGCTCTTTAGAACGACGTCGAGAAGAGTCTGCCGAACGCCGTCGCCGTGAAGAATCAGTCGAGCGCCGCCGCCGTGAGGAATCAGTTGAGCGCCACCGCCGTGAGGAATCGGTTGAGCGCCGTCGCCGTGAAGCATCTCTAGAGCGTCGCAGAGATGAATCCGCTGAACGCCGCCGCAGAGATGAATCAGCCGAACGTCAACGCAGAGAGGATTCGGCTGATCGTCGACGCAGAGAAGATTCGGCTGATCGTCGACGTAGAGAGGGATCAGCCGAACGCCGTCGCCAAGACGAAGCCGCGGAACGTCGCCGTCGAGAATCGCAAGAACGTCGCTTAAGAGAAGGGTCGCGAGACCGACGCCTTCGTGGTGAGCGAGCGGGTTCGAGGGAGCAGCACCGTAACGAAAGGGCTTCTCCTAACCGCCGCCGTGAGGACCGAGCCGACTCTCGCGATCGGCGCCGCGACGATCGGGCTGATCTGCGGGATCGACGCCTGGATGATCGATCTGACTCTCACCGGCCTTCGGGAGGGAGAGCAGTGGCACTGGCAGCCGAACGGAAGCTTCCCCAGGATTTCACGGCAATGCTGACCAGTTGGATGACTAAGGGGATTCCAACGGCCGAATCCAAAGCCATTCAAGAATTATTTAAGCCGAGTTTTGTGGACGACGCTTTCTCGGTGAGTCCACCTGTGATCGACGATTGGCTTGCAGTAAGGATTAAAGAGCACCAATCTCGCAAATCTATTGAGGCCGAGGAGAGGGATTGGCTGGCTATGCAATTTAAGGTAATGGATATAGTTGCGCCCCTCCTAAACATTTATTCTTTGAGAACGGCTAACGGAGGAAGTCCGGACGAGAACGACGCGGTTTGGATTGGATTAAGAGCGGCCTTAATGCAATGGGGGAGAGCCTATCATTACGTTACTCGTCACCGCCGTCATAACATCAGTGTCGCCGGTACCAAATCATTGAAACATTTGTTGGACAAACCGGATTCTTACGCAAGCAGCGAGACGCTGAAGCACTTGTTTGGCAAATCATTCGAGGACGCTACGCTGGAATTCTCCAGGCGCCAAATGACTCTCAGGCAGGCGGAAGCGGAGGAGGATGCAGCCACCGCTGGACCGTCTCGCAACACTAGACAACGAGCCAACTTTGATCCCGGGCAATCTAACTCGACACGCGGGAAGAATTCGGGTCAAGGGAAGCCTAGAGGAAGAGGAAGAGGCTCAAGGTACGATTACAATTTTTCTTCGTCTTTTATTGCTATGCCCGTCATTGAGAGGGGTGCGGACGTGTCGCTCATTGGCGGTAGGCTAAGACTTTTTCATTCGAATTGGGAATTTTTGTGCAAAGACAAATGGATTTCCAATTCAATTCGCCAAGGTTTTTCGATTGATTTTTTGGCGGTACCCTCTCGCGGAAATTTTTTACCCTCGACAATAGCTATGTCTAGGGAGATGGAAGCGGTTTGCGACAGAGAGGTCGAAGAATTATTGGCGAAGAAAGCAGTTATCGAGATCGAAGATGACTCTAAAGGTTTTTTGAGCGCACTTTTCGTAGTTCCAAAAAAATCAGGTGGCTTCAGGCCTATCGTTAATCTAAAAGCGTTAAACAAATTTGTCCGATACGAACACTTTAAAATGGAAGGCCTTGAGACCGTCAAGAACCTTGTACGCAAAGGGGATTGGATGGTCAAATTAGATCTAAAGGACGCATACTTAACCGTCCCCATTCTTCCGGCCCACCAAAAATTTCTCCGTTTTGTCTGGAGAAAAAGATTTTACCAATTTTCATGTCTTCCCTTTGGTTTGAGTTCGGCACCCCGCCTCTTCACTAAGATTCTCAAGGTGGTGGTTGCTTTTTTGAGAGAAAGGGGCCTAAGGTTAGTGATCTACCTTGACGACATTCTTATTCTAAACGAGGACAAACTGAAATTGGAATCTGATTTTTCTTTTGTCGTTTCGTTTCTTGAGTCCTTGGGTTTTCTCGTAAACTGGGAAAAAACTGTTTCAGACCCATCCCAGTCCATAGAGTACCTAGGGGTCATTATCGATTCTCTCAGCATGCGTTTTTGTCTTCCTGAAGATAAAGTCGCTAAGATAAAGAATTTATGTTCTAAGATTCTTTCCAAAACACTAGTTTCCCTAAAAGATTTGGCTTCAGTTCTAGGGAACCTTGTATGGGCGATTTCTTCTGTTCCTTTTGCCCAAGCGCATTATAGAGCGCTTCAGAATTTTTATATTAGGCAGATTGACCACTTTCGGGGCGATTTATCCGCAAAATGTCCGTTATCAGACCAATCTAAACAGGACTTGTCATGGTGGGTATCCTACTTGGATATTGTCAACGGAAAACCCTTTTCGTCAATTGATCCAGACATCATTATTCATTCGGATGCCTCTTTGATGGGGTGGGGGGCTTGCTCGAATGGAATCACGGCTAGAGGCCCCTGGACGTCGGTCGATCGTGATCGCCACATAAATGAATTAGAGTTGCTAGGAGCTTTTAATGCCATTCAATGTTTCGCGCAGCAGTCTCATGATGTTTTCATCCGCATTTTCTTAGACAATAACACGGCGGTGTGTTATTTGAATAAGCATGGGGGGACCAGATCGCAAAATCTGACTACTATTGCTAAAGCCATATCTAATTGGTGCGAACCAAGGGGAATCTCAGTACAGGCCGTCTATCTCCCAGGGAGTTTAAATGTTATAGCGGATAAGGAGTCGAGATCAGCACCAGACGCCAGCGATTGGATGCTTCGCTCGGACCTTTTTTCACGGATTTCGGATCTATGGCCGGTTGATATTGACCTCTTTGCTAGCTCATGGAATGCCCAACTCCCGAAATTTGTTTCTTGGAAACCGCAGCCAGGCGCTTATGCGCTCGATGCCTTCTCTCTGAATTGGGGATCCTTCTTTGGTTATTTATTCCCACCTTTTTCCCTAATTTCTCGCTGTTTAGTCAAGCTGAGACGTGAAAAAGCGTCGGCGGTTTTAGTTTGCCCGGTCTGGCCCAGCCAACCTTTTTTCCCAATTTTGTTGGAGATGGCATGTGACGTGCCGAGAGTCTTTCCATCAGGTTTTCACACTCTCACTTCTCCGGTCGGTGAACCCCACCCTTTAGGAGAAACCATCAAGTTGGCCGCATGGAAATTGTCCGGCAATCCTTCCATGGGAAGGGAGTTCCGGCGCCAGTGGTCGAATTACTCTTGGCCGGCACACGCGCATCCACGAATGCGGCTTACAAGTCGGCGTGGAGAAATTGGAGTGATTGGTGTGTGGGGAGGAATTATGATCCCATGGAAAATGATCTAATTCCCGTGCTGCATTTCCTCACTTCGCTGCATTTAGCGGGTAAGTCCTATAGTACCATTAACGTACATCGCTCGATGTTATCGGCCACCCTAGACCCCGTAGAGTCGTCGCCGATTGGACAGCACCCTTTGGTGGTACGCCTGCTTAAAGGTTGTTATAATATTAACCCACCGAAGCCAAGGTATACTTCAACGTGGAACATAGAGACAGTTTTAAACTTCATGCGCACGCAGGGCCCGAACGGTTCCTTGACTTTCGCTTCCTTATCAAAGAAATTGGCCACCCTTTTGGCGATTACAACCTGGCTTAGAGTCTTGGAGCTAGCTTCCTTGGATTTATCTTCTCTGACGGAAACCCCATCAGGGATACGGCTGTCTCTGCTGAAGCCTCGCAAATCTCAAACGAACGGACCCCTTCGTTCGGTGACTCTGAATTCCTTCCCTGAGGAAGCGATATGCCCCGTTCATTGCTTACGGTCATATATTTATATTTCTGATTATTTACGCTCTGATTTGAATAATAAGCAGGTCTTTGTTAGTCTGATCCATCCTTTTCGACCAGTTACGGGTAACTCGCTAGGCAGGTGGATCAAAGATTTTCTGTCAGAAGCCGGCATTGATACGGCCGTATTTAAAGCGCATTCTACTAGAGGAGCGGCGGCATCTAGTGCTGCCGCGGCCGGAATTCCCATTGATGACATTCTTCGAACCGGCGATTGGTCGAGAGAATCGACATTCGCTAGGTTCTACAATCGAAAGATCTCGCCGTTGGAACAGCAATCTTAATTAATACTTTGAAATCACCCTTAGGGTCGATTGGAGTGTATATTCCATGCAATTGATAGTTGCCTGAGGGATCGCTTGCGATCCCGATGGCAACTTTGATTGCATGTAATTAATAGAAAGAGACCCTAAGGGTCTCTTTATCCCACCCTCATCCTCCCTGTTTGTTTATGTTTTTTTCGAGTGATCTGTTTTTTCTTACTGGGCTACACTCTTTTTTTCAGGAGATCAAGAGGTGGTGGACGAGACGGATATAAGAATGTCCAGCAGCAACAAACTTAGGCCAAGGAGGACTGGATCCCTTTTGCCTTTTTCCCTCTTGTTTGGCATCGTCCACCCTCATTTTTTCCTTTGTTTTGTTTTGACCAGTGGTCATTAGAAGTGTTGATATATTTTTTGTTTTGTAGTCCAGAAAAAAGAATCTGAGGTTGTGGGGGCGGCGATAGCCGCGAGGAAAAGAAAAGTACTGTGGAGGGCTGGTAAATAAACGGTCTACACCCTTAGGGTCTCTTTCTATTAATTACATGCAATCAAAGTAACTATCAATTATACGTACAGTATCCTGCAAAGAAAGCCAAGGTCCCCCCAGTTTAAAATTGAATAAAACACGTCCATTTGTAATATTCGGATAATAAAAGTAAAGTTTTTCGTTTTACTGGCTCAATGTAATAAAGTTCACTTGTATTCAAATTAGTAGTTTGCCTTAAAATTGGTTTTAAAAAATTCCAAATAAAATTAC
>JACCDP011445510.1_pt1 | contig 10995 bp, 14 predicted proteins | sample 7445841 | NCBI WGS metagenome assembly JACCDP01 (sample SAMN15323441, study PRJNA562643) | freshwater metagenome | isolation source: river surface water | place: USA:Blue River Watershed | collected 2017-08-17
CCGAGACAACCATCTTTTCGCTTTCAGTCCGCAGCCGCTCCATTTCAGTGCGCTGCGCATTTAGAGCATCCAGTTGCCTCTGATCGACGACGTTTAGGGTCTCGCCGCGGGAGAGCCGTTGCTGAAAAACCGCAATCTGGCTGTCCAGTTCGGAGATAGCATCCGTAATGCGCGGGATGTCGCCAAAGGCCGGACCGTTGATGGTGGCAGCAAGCTCTTCACCGAGAAACTTGAAGACATTGGCCGTCGTCGAGATGGCGTTTGCCGTCCAGACAACGGCCGTTCCGATGGCCGTAATGAACGTGGCGATGCCGTCAGCCGTTTCTTTTTGCTGTGACAGGTCAGTGAGCTGCTGTGTGAAGTCGTTCATGGCGGGCAGAAGCTCATCTGCCACCTGGAGCCCAACGCCCTCAGCCGCCGACTTCAGCCGGTCCATCTGGTCGTTAAACAGCCCTGCGCGCGCGGCGAGATCACCAGAGATGACCACGCCAAGGCGTTGCGCCTCGTCGCCCAACTGGCGAATGCCGGCGGATCCTTCGGCCAAAACCGGCAGCAGATCAACGCCGGCTTTCCCGAATATCTTTTGCGCAAGCGCTGCACGCTGGGATGCGTTCTCAACGCCGTTCAGCGCGTCACCGATGCGGCCGAGCTGCTGGTCTGCCGGAAGCGCAATCAGTTCAGACGCAGAAAGACCGATCGCGCGGAGTGCCTGCGCGGCTTTGGAAGCGGGGTCTTGTGCGTTGGTGAGCGTAACGGACAGCTTTTTCAGGCCGCCTTCCAGCGCTTGCTGGGAGACGTCAGAGAGCTTGGCGGCATACTCGAGCTTGGTGAGCGCTTCGGTGGTGATGCCGAGCTTGCCGGCCAGAATCCCAGCGGCATCAGCCTGGTCGATAGCGGATTTGACAAAGAGAGCGGCGCCGGTAGCGGCAGCCGCGGCAGTGGCAGCGCCCCACTTGGCAGCGGAGGCAGACATCGAGGTGAATTGCTTTTGCCAATCACCGGACAGCTTAAACGACGACGTGCCGGTGTCGGCAATCTTGGACTTCAGCGAGGAGAGTTGCTCTTCCGTGAGCTTGATGGCTTTTTGAGCGCCGGACGCGTCGCCAGTGATGAGCAGCGCTGACTTGTATTCACGTCCGGCCATTGATCAGGTCATCCAGTGGTTGTTTCCGAAACGCTGTCAGCGCGCCAAGTTCAAGGAGCCGGATGTCGTCGAACATCTGATGCTGATCCAGCACGCCGGACATCTGCATCACTGACCGCACGGCGGTGTAGTCGAGGCCGGTGACCCCACCAGCAGGACCGGCACGCCACTGCGTGGCACAGGCTGCAAACAGCTCAAGCGCTGGCCAGTTGTCGTGCCAGACTGTGTGCTCTTTGGGTTTGAGGTGAGCCAGAAGCTCGGGAGGCATCACGATGCCCATGGCCTTGTATTCGGCTATGGCGTCGTCAGCCGGGGACTGGCTTGCCCAGTGCCAGCCCGCGGCAATTAGTTTTTTCTGCGGTGGCTCTCCAGCCAACGGTTGCCGCCGATCAATCCGAGGAACGCGTCCACCAGTGCGACGCGGTACGGCTGCGCATCAAGCACGGCCGCTACGTTTTCGGGCGTGAACTGGACGTCACCATCATCGTTGGCAAGATTCCAGCCGACCAGAAAGCGCGGGATGATGGTGTCCCATGGATCAGCATCATCACCTTCTGCGCTTTTGATTTCCGCCAGGACATCCCGCTTTTGGGATACGGACAGCGTCTTGAACGTCACGTCGAACTTCACCGACAGGATCTTCCCGTGGCTTTGATCGACTTCTGCGACGGTGGGGATGGTGATTTGGTTGATAAGGCCTTTAAGCAGTGCCATATGTTTTCGCCGTTGGTTAGCCGTTAAAAGGATTTAGCCGTTCAGCAGAGCCTTCACGAAGGAAGGCGGCCGACGCTCGCACGGCTAAGACACGAGCGCCGGCCCTCTGGCCAGAGGCTTACTTCACCGTAATGGTGAATTCATCGTTGGCCGCGTTGGCGGTGTAAATCGTGTCCATGGTGTAGGTCACGATGCCATCCGAGTTGCCAACGGTCGGCCCACCCAGCTGAACCTTCGGCCCGTCGAACTGGACGATGTTGCCGGCGGTGGTTCCGTGGATCAGCTGCACAGTGGACAGCGTGATGCCGGCGTGCGCTTCGGCCGCTGCGAAGTAGTCCTTCGTGCCGATGGCAGGCGCCTCGATGGTGACCGAGCCGCGGACGTTGCGATCCGTCAGCTCCACCGTCTCGGACCCGATCAGGTTGCGGTAGACAATCTGGTTGCCGAAGTCTGCGGTGAACGCCTCGCAGAACGCGGAGTAGCTGTGAAGCGAGAACGTCGGCGTGTTGGTCTTGGTAACAGCAACAGGTGCCTGGAACGACGTCAGCGTGAGCGCCGGGTTGGCAACAGCCGTCGGGCGGGTGTAGAGCCCGGTGAATTGAAAATCAAACGTGGGAATCTGGCCGCGCTGCATGTTGATCGAAACATTCCCGCGAGCGCCTTTGATGATGTGCTGCTGGCCGTCCACGTAGTAATAGATGGTGACCGACTTGAGCGCGCTAGAAGCGGGCGCATAGGTCACCGAAACGCCTGCGCTGGTGGTTTCAGACATGCCACAGGCCAGTAGAAGCGGGCCATATTTTGGCGCCGTGCCTGCTGCCCCACCGCCTGCGATTTCAACCGAGAACGAAACGGTGACATAGGGTCCGGTATTGATTTCGGACTGCGCGCCCCAGGTGCTGCGATCCAGATCACGCGTGACGCGATTTCCCAGCAACGGCTGCGGCGTAGCACCCTTGGTCAGAATGGCGTTAGCGGCGCCGGTGGGAACCGGGTCTGTTCCGTAGGTGACTTCCTGCTTCGCAATGACTGCGACGTTTTTGAAATACAAGGGCATGGCTTAAATCTCCTCTTCGGTGGACGGATCCGCCGAATCGGCGGCAGGGGCTGCGGGAGCGGTTGGCGTGAGGACGCCGTAGGGATCGCCATCGACCTCGACCAGCTCGGCCGGGACGTGCGTGTCGTCGATCAGGTAAAAGCGCCCGCCCTCGGCGGGGTGCTGAGGTGTCGGCATTGCGATCTCCAGAAACGAAAAAGCCCGCGCGAGGCGGGCTTAGGTGGTGGTGCTTTCTTCGTCAGGCTTCGGTGATGAACACCGAATCTGTGTAGGTCTCACGCCAGAGGCGCAGGCCGCCGATGCCGGCTAACTGTGAGCCGTTGGCGTATTCCATTTCAAAGTGGTACTGCGTCTGCTGCCAGCCGAGGAGCTTGGCTCTGATGTCAGCTGCGAGACTCGGGACATCGTTATTGATCGTGCAGATCAGGACTCCGTAGTCGTCATTCACGCGCTGCTTCGTGATGTTGTCGAACGCGCTTGCCTGCGCGCTCCGGCCCAGGCTGTACACGTACACCGCAGGCAGCGTCTGGGAGGCGCTGCACATGTAGGTCAGATCAACCTGCATGGCGCAGGTGAACAGCATCGGCTCGTCTTCGTAGTCAAAGACCATATCGGTCGTCTCCAGCGCGAGGCTGGATGCGGCCATCGTGGTCTTGATGCTGCTGACCAAATCAAAGAGTGCGTCGTATCCGGTGGCTTTCACCGTCAGCACAAACGTGTCTGTCTGCGTGACAGCGAACCCGTCAAAACTCTGCTGCGCCGAGCCGATGAGCTGGTAAACGATGGAGGGCTGCGCCGGGTCTTCCCGCTGCGTCACGGGATACATCCGCGTTGATACAAGCGAGTTCAACAGCGAATACAACGCGGCGCTGGAGTCGTAGTTAACGGGCGAGCCGGCAGGATCCGCCGCCACCACCTGGCCGAGCGATACCACCGTCTGCAGACGACTCACGATTGCGGCGACGTCCATCAGGCGGCCTTCCTGTCCAGATAGCGGGTGACGCCTTCCCAGAAGCGCTCAGACATCTGAGCGCCTGCGACATCGAGCGCCCCCGCGATGAATTGCTTTGGACGGAACCCGCGCACGTTGGCTGAACGGAACAGCCCGCCGCGGATCGTCATGGCGCGCTTCCGGCCTGCGATGCGTTGCGCCGCAACCTCTGCTCCGAACTTCTTCACCAGGCGCGCGTTGCGCCTTGCATTGCCAGCCTTGTAAGCGCCAGCGAATACCTGGTGCGGCTTGGCGCCTGTCTCTTCCAGAATGTGGACGAGCCACGCCTCGCCGGAATGCGCGGACTGCTTCATGCCTCGGCCGAGCTGGCGCGCAGATAGGCGGACGTTTTGCGGCCCAACCAGAATGGCCTCCACGTCCTGCGCCACGCCGGCCCTGGACTTTGCCGTGCCACTTAACTGGCGATGACCGATGGATCGTGCAAGCGCACCTGTCAAGCGCGGAGCCAGCGTGCGCATGGCTGCCTTCAACGGCTGCGATCCGTACACCAAGCCCGAGCGCACAGCCTTCTTCTGCAGACCGTCGGCTTGCTCAAGCAGGCGTTTGCGAATGTCGGTAATGCCCTCGTCTTGCAGGTCAATCATTGACTTGCCTGCACATCAGGACGAGTTCACGGCGACGCGCCCGCGGCGTGATCGGCGGCCCGGCAACCTCGAGCACTTCGGATCCCCACACCACACGGCTCCCACTCGTGATGCCGCTGATGTAGCGCATGCGCACCTTGTAGGTGATTTCGGAATTCACCTGCTGCGCGGCGTAATACTCGCGCCCATCCAGCGGCGCGACGTCTGCGCGAACGGTGGCCAGCGTCGTCCAGGCGTCCACCTCAGCACCTCGAGCAGAGCGCGTCGGCGTGTTGGATTGGACGCTTACCGTCTCACGGAGCAGCTGCATCAGACGACCATCCGGCGATGCGGCGCGAGCAGTAGCTCAAAGCCGAGGGTGGCCGCGGTGTTGCTGATGCCCTGCACGCTTTCGGTGGTCTGGTCGAACAGTTCGGCCATACGGAGCAGCACTGCCTGGCTGAAGTCTTCCGGCACCAGATCAGCCGAGGCGTAACCCACCACCATCGTGATGCGCACCGCACCCGGCTTGCCGTCTCTGGTGTCCGGCCATGAATCGACCGGCAGAATCCGCGGCGCGAGGCCGCTGATGTCTGCATAAAAGTCCGTGCCAGCGGTCAGCGTCTGCTGGACGTTGTTGGTGTCGTCGTACTGGATAGAAGTGATCGACTGCACCGGATACACCCCGAGGTCTATCTCGGCGTCTCTCTGCTGGTTCCAGCCAGCAACGGCGTACTGCCACGAGCGCACTTGGCCGGGGAAGCTGTCGAGCTCAAGGCGTACGGTCTGCGTCATCGCACGCATGCCTGTGTGAGCTTCCGCCTGCAGCCGAGCTGCCTTGATAAGCCGCAGCAGTCGAGCGTCATGACTGGTGTCGTCAATGATCGACACCTGCGCTTTTGCGTCGTCCAGGCTCACCGGCTCTTCGGTCGGCGCAGTAACGGTGACCAGCTTCATGCAAGGCTCTCGGCATACGCGACCGCATCAGGGTCGGCATCAATGACGCCGATGCTGCTGAACTGCTCGACCAGTTCGGCCGGAACGTCAACAACTGAATCAGCCTTCCCAAGCTGGCAGTCAGTCAGAACGCGCGCGCGCACAGCGCCCGCAACGTCGGGTTTCTTTCGAGCCATGGTGTCGTCTCAGAAAGAGAAAAGAGGTGCGCCCGCCACCCGAAGATGGCGAGCGCGGTGCCGCATCAAGTTGCGGAGTGCTGATAGAACTTCACAGCGTTGGTGTCGAGCAGGTTGCCGCCCGTACGCATCCACGCGAGGAAGCCCACTTGTCCGAGCTTGGCGTATGCCGAGTCGGTGAACCTGAACATCTGAATGTCCATGGCATCACGGATGACGTACTTGGAGAAGTCACCGAACAACAGCGTCTTGGCGTTTGCGGCAGGCGAGGCCATGTCGTTGTTGATGTACAGCGGGTAGCCCATCAGCAGGTCGTAGGGAACTGCCGTGTCTTGGCCCGTGTAGCCACCGCTGCCGCCCACTGCGTTCTGGATGCCCTGAAGGTCGTTTGGTGTCCAGAGCGGACGGTTGGAGCCGTCCTTCAGCTTGCGCAGAACCTTCACCAGCGAGTCAGGCGCCATGAACACGCAGCGGTTGCTGCGGTAGGCCGGATCCACGCTGTGGATCAGGTCGATCACGTCCTCGAAGATGATCGTGAGCGTCTGGCCGGTGGTGCCGACCTTACCGCTGGAGGCCTTGGGAACTACGCCGTCGGGCTGGGTGGTGCCGGTGCCGACGGTGAACGCGGTGTTGGTCACACGGCCGAGGCGCTGCGCCAGGCGCTGCATGATGAACGCCTCGATGTCCACAACAGCGTCCTGCAGCAGCTCGATCGGAGCCGCCACGATCTTGGACGACGCCTTGAACACGTTAAGCGACACGGTGCCGAAGCTGGGGTCAGCGCCGGTTGCCGTGGTGTTCTGCGCAATCCACTCGCCGGTTTCCGACGTGCCGTCCGAGGTCGGGAAGCTGAGCGGCTTTCCGTCTGCGGTGGCCAGCACGGTGGACACAGCGCGCATGGCGCCGTAGGCCTTCATGTAGTCAACGAGGTTGGCCGAGATCAGGGACGGCACGGTGTAGCCGCCTTCGCCTGCGGTCGTCGTGCTCATCGTGTTGCTGAATGCCGCGAGCTGCTCGGAGGTGAAGCCCTTCTCGCCCTTGCGCGCCCAGGTGTTGAACAGGCCGCGCTCGGAGAGGTCGGAGGCCGACACTTCGGCAACGCCGAAGGCTTTCTCGGCATCCAGATCGGCGAGCCGCTGGACGTTCGAGATCTTCTGGTCGATGTCGCTGATCTCGTTGGTCAGGTTGTCGTAGGACACCTGATTGTCAGCGGACCAGTCTTTGCTCGCGGTGGAGTCGAGCAGTTCGCGCGCTTGCTTGGCAACAATCTTGCGGCGCTCGCGCAGGTCGTTCACGTTAAATGCCATGGTGGCTTTCCTCTGTGGTAAAAAAAAAGCCGCCAAATGGCGGCTGTATCGAGCGAGGCGGCGAGCGCCGTTGCTGCGATTTCGAGGCGAAAAAAAAGGCGCCCGGAGGCGCCTTTGTTTCGGTGGTGTCTAGGGTTTAAGCGGCGAGCTTTTCCAGCAACGCCAGACGGCGAACGCGGTGCTCGTGTTCGTAATTCACAACGGGCTCAGGATCCGGCTGCGCTGCAGGCTTCGGCTCAAGTAGTTCCTGCGGCGCGTTGCGATAGGCCGTCAGGTTCCAGCGGTTGCTGGCCTGCTTGCCGGTCTCAACACGATCGGCGAAGCCTTGATCCACCGCGTCCTGCGCGGAGAACCACGTCTCTGCATTCATCCAGTCGCCGATCTGTGCTGCCGGTTTGCCGCTCTTGGCGACGTAATCGGAGATGAAGCTGTTGTCCAGCTGCTCGAGCACGCCGGCCATATCAAGCATGTCGCGCTTGTCACCGAGCACCCCGGCCTGCGCGTTGTGGATCATCATGAAGCTGCCGTCTGCCATGACGACTGAGTCAGCAGCAATGGCGATCCAGCTGGCGGCGCTGGCGGCCAGCCCATCGATATAGGCCGTGACAGTTGCCGGATGCTCTTTAATGGCTGTGGCCATAGCGCGCCCGTCAAAGACGGAGCCACCCGGCGAGTTGATGCGCAGGTTGATGTGTTTTGCGTTGATGTTGTTTAGCGCTTGGACGAAGTCCTTGGCCTGCACGCCATCCCATCCGCCGATCATGTCGTACAGGTAGACAGTGGCTATGTCGGCATTGATGACGACATTCAGCGTTTCGCGCGGTGTCGTCATGTTGCAAATCTCAAGCTGGCTGCGTTGCATTGGCTGCTCCTGCCTTCATCAGTTCGTCACCACCGGCAACCGGTGGCAGGTTTTTGAGGCGTCGCACCTCGTTGATCGTCATCCAGCCCTGCGAGCCGGGACCGCCCAGTGCGCGCTGGAAGTAGTCGGCCTGCGCTGCGTTGTCGCCTTCCAACCAGCCGGCACGGTTGAATTCCACGAAGTACCGCTCACGCGTTGGCCAAAGCTTGCGGTTCAGCTCTTGCTCAATCATCACCAGGCGCGGGTTAAGCGTGAACGTCAGGAACGCGCGCAGGATCTCGGCCACGCCTGATCCCCAGCTTGAGGTCTTCTCTGCTTCACCGATCAGAATCGGTGGCACACCAAAGGCGCGCGCGATGTCGATCACCTGCCACTGGCGGGTCTGCAGCAGCTGGCTATCTGCAGGGTTCAGTGACACCTGCGAGACCTTGCCGCCGTTGACCAGGACGAGCGGACGGTGTGAGTTATCAACGCCGGAATACTTCTCATCGAACTGCTTGCGCAGGAAGTCGGCCTGCTCGGCCTTTGGTGCAACGCCGGCTGGGTATTCGATAGCGACCGACGGTGCTGCACCACGGCTGAAGAACCCGCCCGAGAACTTGTCGGCGGCAAGCGCAGTCCCCACAGCTTGGCGTGCTGCGTACTTGATGACGCTTTCGCCCTGCATCCCGTCAAAGCCATACCCGGCAAAGTGCAGGATGTCTTCCTGCAGAATCCCACGCGTCTTGCCGTCTTCCCGGTAGGCGTAAACCAGTCGGCCTTCGGTGCCTTCGGAAATCACCACGTCTTCCCGCTCAAGCGGGACGATGGCCTTGATGGCCGTGCTGCCTCGGCTGACCCGCTGAATCTCGGCGATGCCGTCGCCCTTCAGCAGCATCGAGGCGATCATGAACTCCCAAAACGAGGCAGCCGTCATGGCCGGCGTCGGCTGTTCGTTCAACATCCACCACACCGGATGATCGACCCGCTCCCGGCCGGCTGCCGTTCGCTGGTACACCGGCAGCGGGGTGCTTGCGATCGTGCCGGCGATTAGGTTGACGCAGGCGTAGACCGCGGAAGAGCGCTTTGCTGTAAGCGGTGTGACGGCTTCACCGGATGAGACCGGAAGAACACCGAACGCATCCCACAGTCCCGAGTCGGCGTTCTGCCATCCAGACGCGTTCTGGAATTCCGCGCGCAGCGCTTCCAGTTGGCGATTCAGTTCTTTCTGAGTCGTCAGTCCAAACATCTCAGATCACCATGCACAGGTCGGTGTTCATCTCTTCCTCCACGGATGCCACGCTGACAGCCATGGCGAGCGCCACCATCCCGTCAATGCGGCCGGATGATTTCGTCTTGGTGAATTTGCGGTTGCCTGCGTCGTCGCCGACGATGGCGGCATTGGCCGCGCACATCGTCAGGACCGGGTGCATTGCATGCCGAAGCTGTCTAGCCAGTAGCTGCGTCTCCAGCTCGCGCAGCGCGGGACTCATCGAAACAAATCCCTGCCCGAAGTCTTTGAATCGCTCCAGCTCGTCGTCACTGAATCCCGCACGCACCAGGCATGGCCGAAGGTGGCGCATGTTGTGGCGGTCAAACGCCACGCCTCGAACGTCGCAGTTGTCGAAGAGCCAGCGCAGATACTCGGCCACGAAGTCGTACTGAATGCTCGCGCCTGGCGTTGTCTTCAGGTGGCCCTGCGCGTGCCATAAGTCGTAAGGAACACGGTCCGCTCGGCTCTTGTCCTCGAGGCCGTCCCTCGGAAGCCAGAAGGTGGGATGCACATCCCAGCCCTCGTCCGTGCGGCAGACGCCCACCAGTGCGGTTAGGTCGCTGACACTGGACAAGTCCAATCCGAACCAGCACGGACCATCTGACATTTCGCCAGTCAGAGGCTTGCCGTTTTCTTCCCAGACTGACCGGGACACGAACGGCTGCCGCGCTTCCACGCGCTGATTGAGGATCAGGTTGCGGTAGCTTGATTCCCGCGACGGCATCCGCTTCGCGTCTTGCGCTTGGCGCTGGACTTCGTCGATGTTCATGAACTGCGCGAGGTGCGGGTTGGCCGCCTTGATGGCCGCCATCCCAAACGGATCGGCATCCATCTGCGCCGTGTAGAGCGCGAGCTTTACGCGCGGATCTGCGCCCGTCTTGGCATCGTCAATCAGCAGCGATAGCAGGTCCGCATCTGTCGGCGCCTGCGTCGAGATGACCACCGAGAGCGGATCAGCCTGCGCGGCGCTGGCGGTCTCAAGCGCTTCGTACAGCTCGGAGCGCGGCCCTTTCACTTGGCCCAGCTCGTCATGCACCACGAAGCTCGGCGAGAGGCCGTAGTTCGTCGAGGCGTCGGCCGAGAGCGCGCGGTACACCGTCCCCAGCTCGGGACAGAGCAGTGACTTTGCGGTGTCCCGGATCTGCACTACCTGGCACAGGTCAGGCGACAGGCGCACCATCTTGCTGGCCAGCGAGAACAGGATTCCGGCTTGGTCGCGCGACTGTGCCGCGCTGTAGAGCTGCGAGTTGGCCTTCGCTTCCGGCCCCACTAGGTGGAGCAGTAGCAGCATGGCGCTAAACGTCGTCTTCGCGTTCTTGCGGCCCATGCTCAAAATGAACGTGCGGGTCGGCGAGTCGTAGATAAGCTGCAACCACTCGCGCTGTTGCTTTGTCAGCGTGATCGGCTGGCCGACGAGCTTGCCCTCTGGGACTCGCAGATAGGCCTCGATCCAATCCGCTGCACGCTTTGAACGCGTGCGGACTATTCGCTTTGCCACGGCTTAGGCTTACTTCCTGCGCGCTTGGCCATGACGCCGGCATTCTCTGGACGGATCCGCGAGCTCGGACTGATCCGCAGCTTCCCGGCCAGCGCGGCCACAGTGGCCGTTGCTCGCGCCTGCATGGCTGCCAACTTGTCCCAGCGCTTCAGCGCTTCGTCTTCAGCGAGCCAGCCCGTGTTGAATGCGTTCAGCTGGACAGCTATCTGATCGGCCAGAACGACAGCGCGGCAATACTCAACCAGCAGCGGGTGCGCATCCGTTCCGATCATGTCGCCGGCCACGCTCGACATCGTCAAGCGCCACACAGCCGATTGCTCTTCCGTCAGGTGACCAGGCGGATCAGGAATCCGCCGCAGTTCTGCCACCGGCGCCAGCGCCAACGCTGCACCACTTTTGCGCCCGCGTTGCTGCATCGAGGCTCCAAAAACTTCAGCTTTAGAAAAAACGAGG
>JACCDP010411688.1_pt1 | contig 10994 bp, 10 predicted proteins | sample 7445841 | NCBI WGS metagenome assembly JACCDP01 (sample SAMN15323441, study PRJNA562643) | freshwater metagenome | isolation source: river surface water | place: USA:Blue River Watershed | collected 2017-08-17
AGGCCCTGACCGGCGACAGCATCCGCCCCGCTGGCAGGCCCTTGTGCAGGGCTGTTTGCGAGTGGAGTGGCGGTACGAGGCGCCGTTGGCAGTGGAAGGTAACTGTTGAGGTTCATGGTGTTTCAAAACAAGTTGACGCAGTAACTAAGCAAGAACCGTGACAGGTCACATCTTGCCGTTTACCTTGCCATGTGCGCAGGTGTCAGTTTGGGTTGGCACATCGATTGCTTGGTGTAATTGGCCGTGACATGGTGTTACGGCAAAAAAGCAATCTAAACGTTCCAATTTCAACTGGATTTCACTGATGAGCACACTCACTCTGTCAACGATTCGACAGAACTTGTCGAAATTTGACCTCACCGGACTCAGTATTCCGGTGGTGGTGCTCGTCATCATGGCCATGTTGGTGTTGCCACTGCCGCCGCTGTTGTTAGACTTTTTGTTTACTTTCAACATCATGTGCAGTCTGGTGGTCATCATGATCGCCATCAGCACCCGCAAGCCGCTCGAGTTTTCATCCTTCCCCACCGTCCTCTTATTTGCCACCATGTTGCGCTTGGCGCTGAACGTGGCGTCGACCCGTGTCATCTTGGTCCAAGGCCATGAAGGCGCCCATGCGGCGGGCAAAGTGGTAGCCGCTTTCGGCGAATTCGTGATCGCCGGCAACTATGTGGTTGGCTTCATCATCTTCGCGATTTTGATGATCATTAATTTTATTGTGGTGACCAAAGGCGCAGGCCGCGTCTCTGAAGTGAACGCCCGCTTTACCTTGGACGCCATGCCAGGCAAACAAATGTCTATCGACGCCGACTTGAATGCTGGCGTTATCGACCAAGAGACCGCCAAGAAGCGTCGCGCCGAATTGGCCCAAGAATCTGATTTCTTCGGTTCGATGGACGGTGCTTCAAAATTTGTCAGCGGTGACGCCATAGCTGGCTTATTAATTCTTTTGATCAACTTGATCGGCGGTTTGATCATCGGTGTCGCCCAACACGACCTGCCCGTTGCAGAGGCCGGCAAGCTCTATACCTTGCTGACCATCGGTGATGGCTTGGTCTCGCAAATCCCATCCCTCTTGCTGTCACTGGCTACCGCCATCGTGGTGACCCGTGTGACCACCACTGAGTCAATCACCGAGCAGGCCTCCCACCAGTTGGCTAACCCGACTGCACTATTTATATCTGCCGCCATTTTGGTTATCTTGGGCATGGTGCCTGGCATGCCACACCTGATGTTCATCACTTTGTCCGCAGCCTCTGCGGGTTTGGGCTTGATGATCATCTCCAAAGAAGTACAAGAAGAACAAGCCGTGCAAGCGGAAAAAGACGCTGCACCTACCGACGCCCCCAAAGAACTCGACTGGGACGACGTCGACCAAGTCGACCTCATCGGTTTGGAAATTGGTTATGGCCTCATTCCTTTGGTCAACGCTGAAACCGGCGGTGAGCTGATGTCACGCGTCAAAGGCGTGCGTAAAAAACTCTCTGCCGAGTTGGGCTTTCTGGTCCAACCTGTGCGTATCCGCGACGACCTCAATATCGATCCAGACACTTACAACATCGTGCTCAAAGGCGTGGTGCGTGGCAAGGGCGAAGTCAAAGTCGGTCGCGAACTGGCGATCAACCCAGGTCAGGTGTACGGCCAACTCGAAGGCATTGCCACCCGCGAACCTGCATTTGGTTTGGAAGCGGTGTGGATCGAACCTTCACAACGCGACCAAGCCCGTACTTTGGGCTACACCGTGGTCGATGCGGCAACGGCCATTTCGACCCACCTCAACAAAGTCTTGCGTGAAAACGCGGCCGATTTGCTCAGCCACGACGAAACCCAACAACTGCTCGACAAACTCGCCTCCAAGTCACCCAAGATCGTGGAAGACTTGGTTCCCGGCAAACTGTCTTTGGGCATCTTGACCCGTACTTTGCAAAACCTGTTGCAAGAGTCAGTTTCGATCCGCGACATGCGCACCATTGCCGAAGCGTTGACCGAAGCCAGCACCCGTACCCAAGACCCCGAACAACTCACTGCCATCGTGCGTCCCAAGTTGGGCCGCATGATCATGCAAAACCTCATCGACGGCGACAACAGCTTGCAAGTCATGACTCTGGAACCCACGCTCGAGCAGTTGCTGCACAACGTGTTGCAACAAAGCCAGCCTGGCCAGCCCGTGGTGATGGAGCCCAGCTTGGCCGAAAACCTATTTGCTGCGTTGCGCGAAGGTTCGCGCGCCGTGGAAGACATGGGACACCCCGCCGTGTTGGTGGTCTCTCCTGTGATCCGTGGCTGGCTCTCCAAAGCGGCACGCTTCCGTGTGAACGATTTGACGGTGCTGTCCTACAGCGAAATCCCAGATGACCAAGCCGTCAAAGTGATCCATACGGTGGACGCCAAGAACAAAAACGACTGATTTAAACCATTGACCAAGACAGAGTGAGCAACTTATGGAACTCAAACGAATCCTCGCCCGCAATGCACGAGCCGCCAATGAAAAGGCGATCGCGCAATACGGCCCTGACGTGCTGGTGATATCCAGCAGCCAGGTCAATGGCCTGACCGAACTCATCGTGGCAGTCGATCTTCCAGCGCTCTCTGCAGAAGAAGCCGAACCGTTTCTCAAAACAGAATTTGCCAACGCCTCTAATAAAGAGCCCGCCAGCAAATTTGATGTGCTCTTGGGTAAAACATTAGAAGACAACAAGCGCCAAGCGCGCGAACGCCAAGCCACCCAAGTGGCCAAACCGATCATCCAAGTCAACGCCAAAGCAGAGCCGGTGAAAGCGAAAGTTACCGCCAAGCCTGCAGCCAAAGCGAAACCCAGCGAAGCCGAGCAAGAGATACGCGACCACGAAATGGTGCGCGGCCGTGAGATTGTCGAACTCGTGCGTGAAGAGCTGGCCTCTTTGCGCCGCGAATTCAAACTCAGCCAACAAATGGCGACGTGGCAAGGCACTATGCCTCTGCCACCCGCTTTGACACCTTTGCGCGACGCACTGAATGACGCGCCTATCCCCGTTGCTTTGCGCGCTTTGTTGATCGACAGCATCAAAGACCACGACAACATGGCCGATGCCAAACTCGCACTACACAACCAACTCACCCATGCGATCGAGCAAGAACAGTTGGCCATGCCTACTTCTGGCGTCCACGTATTGGTGGGACCTTCAGGTGCTGGTAAGTCTTTGATGGTGGCGCGTCTGGCGCAAGCCGCATCGCTGGCACACGGCAGTGAAAAAGTCATGGTCATCAGTTACCACGACCAACGCGCTGGCGCTTGGAACCAAACCCAGTTACTCAGCGCCCAGTCTGGCGTCGACAGTTTCCGCGCGATCAACATCGGCACCCTCAAGTTGTTGCTAGAAGAGCATGCCAGCCGCCGTTTGATCTTGATCGATACCTCAGGCGTTCAAATGCAAGAGCGTTTGACCGAGATCCGTGGATTGCAACAAGACATCGGCGTGCATGCCGTGGTTCCAGTCGACGCGTCGTCTGCCACCTTGCGCCGACTGTTTGAGAACAACGACAACACCTGGTCGAGCTTGATGCTCAGCAAATTGGACGAGTCCAACCAGCCTTGGGCTTTGTTGCAGTTCTTGACTGAAAAATCATTGCCTGTCTCGGTCGCTAGCCAAGGTGAGCGCACCAGTGACTTGGTCGAAGAGGTCGCGATGGCCGATTTGGTCAAGCGCGCGCTCGACAACTTGGTGTTGCCTGAGAACACTGCGCAAGCCGAATCGGCCCAAGCCGCTTCGCTGGGTGCATTGACGGTGAACAAGTTACAAAAAATTGCAGCCCATTACCAAACCGAAAGCACAGGTCTGACCCATGAGTGAACAACGCAAAACAGAAGTCATCGGCATCGCCAGTGGCAAAGGGGGCGTGGGTAAAACCACGACCTCGGTCAACCTGGCTGTCGCTTTGCGGCAGTTGGGCCACAGCGTGATGCTGTTTGACGCCGATCTGGGTTTGGCCAACGCACAAATCGCTTTGGGCGCGCGTGCCGAATACAACCTCGGCCACTTCTTGGCGGGTCAAAAAACCATGCAAGAAATCATGCTCACCACCCGTCAAGGTATCAAATTGATTCCTGGCGCATCCGGCATGCAAGAACTTGCGGGCTTGAGCCAATTGCAAGCCGCCAGCATCGTGCAATCGTTTGGCGCATTGACCGACGAAGTCGACTTCTTAATCGTCGACGTTGCGGCCGGCATTTCGCCTTCAGTCTTGTCTTTCTTAGCTGCTTGTCAGCGCCGCTTCATTGTGGTGAAAGACGATCCGTCTTCTATTGCTGATGCATACGGCACTATCAAAATTCTCAGCAAAGAAATGGCTCTGGACGAGATTTACCTTTTGCCCAATATGGTCGGTAGCCAAACCGAAGGTTGGAAACTCTATAAAAAACTCAACGACGTCTGCGTGCGTTTCTTGGGTGAATCGGTGCACTACCTGACGTCGATCGAAGACGACGAAATGGTTTTGCGGGCCTTGAAGAAATACCAGTCCGTCATCGAGATGGCGCCTGGCTCTGCAGCCTCGCGTGATTTCATGCGCTTGGCCGAGGCTTGTACCCACTTACGTCCGATTGACCAAGCGTCAGGCGGCATGCAATTTTTCATGGAGCGGCTGATTCTTGGCAATCCGTCGGAGCACGTATGAAAGCACTTTCACCCTTAGAGATGTATGGCGCCTGCAAACCGCCAGGCGAAGAATTGGTCATGGCCCATTTGGGCTTGGTCAAACGCGTTGCCTTGCATTTAAAAGCGCGTATTCCTGCCTTCATGGAACTCGACGAGCTGATCCAAGTCGGCATGATTGGTTTGCTTGAAGCCTCACGCGCATTCGACCCTGTCAAAGGCGTTGAGTTTGAAAACTTCGCCCATAGCCGTGTCCGTGGTGCCATGCTCGACGAAGTGCGACGCTTGTCTTTCTTGCCCCGCTCTGCCGTGGCATTTAACAAGTCGCACAACGAATCCATCCACACTTTGGCAGCCGAACTCGGTCGCACACCCACCCAGTCAGAAATTGCGGACTACATGGGCAAAGACTTAGAAGACTTCCACCGCGAACGCGGCAAAGCCAAGCGCTTTGAGACCTATTCGATGGAAGTTGTGACCGAAGAAGTTATGGCGATTGCTGACGATTCATCGCAACAACCTGACGTCATCGTCGAAGAAGCCCAGTTCATGGACGCGGTGACCGATGCGATTGCAGAGTTGCCCGAACGCGAGCAGCTGGTCATGCAGCTCTACTACGTTGAAGAATTCAACCTCAAAGAAATTGGTGAAACCCTTGGCGTGAGCGAGTCACGCGTGAGCCAAATCTTGTCCTCGGTGGTCAAGAAATTGCGCGGTACGCTGAAACTTGAGAACGCGGAGACAGATGCCGTCAAAGTCAGGAGAGCAGCATGAGTAATTTCATGATGAATATGGTCTCTTGGGTCCTGCTGTTGCTAGTGATCCTCACCTTGTATTTGATCGACAAGGTCAACCACCTTGCGCAACTCTATGAAGCGCCCAAGCCCGAAATGCCACCTTTGCCAGAGGCTGAGCCACCTAGCGACATCTTGTTCGCAGGCCTAGAGGGTAAAAAACTGTGGGACGCCATGAATGGCAAAACCGTAGAAGGCTTCGATGCCAGCTTGATCGACGCTTTACGCGCCCATTACGAACCAATTTTGCGTGAGCACATCACGCTCGCATTCAAAGATGGCTTGGAAGACGTGGACGGCAGCGAAAGCCGTGTGCCTAGTTCGGAGCGTCGCGTCACGACTTTGCGTGGCCACATCCAATCGTGGCTACCACCCCAGCATTTGGGCGGTATTTACCGCGCGGCATTGGAGTTTGCGGGTTCTTATAAGAAGAATCCGCAGTCTCAGGTGTTTGAACGCTTGAAGCAAACCGTCGATAGCGTCACGGGCATGCTGTATCAGCGCGCCAATATTCCTTTGGAAGTGCCTTTCTCTGAATTTTTATTCGACTTGGCCAAAGAAGACGAAGTATCAGAAGAGGAAAAAGCCACAGACGATTCCGTATTGGCACTCACCGATGAGTCCACCCAAGCCAACCCATTGGACGCTGACGCCTTGGCCCGTATGCAAGCAGAACAACTCGCCCAAGGGCTAGAGCAAGTGCAGCAATACGAAGACTTGCAGCGGCAAGAAATTGCCGCTGACACCGTCACCGAAGTCGCCCAAGAGGCGCAAGAAGTGCTTGAAGCCAAACCTGCCTGATCGAATCGCTATGAACCGCGTCTTTGACCTCAAGTTTGGATACACGCCTCCGATACTCTTTGTGTAAGCAAAAGAATCACAGGAGTTACTTCAAATGCGTGCTAATTCAAGAGCTATTCAAAGTTACGGTGATGTCAAAGTCGGCACCGGTGTCGCCAATGCCAGCAACGTTCAACTCATCCAGATGTTGTTTGATGGGTTGTTGGAGAGCATGTCGGCGACCCGTGGCCACATACAACACAAAAATATTCAAGAGAAATCCAAATCGATTGCGCGCGCAAGCCGCATCGTCTTGGGCCTGCAAGGCGCTTTGGATTTCGAGAAAGGTGGCGACTTGGCCAACAACCTCAATGAGTTGTATGGCTATGTCACCCGTCGTTTGTTACACGTCAATGCCCATAACGACTTAGTCGCTTTGGATGAAATCCAAGGCTTGATGCGCGAAATCCGTGATGCCTGGGAAGGTGTACCGGCTTTGGTGCCTCAAATGGCTAAGCCATTGAGCTTGGTGAACTGAGAAATCAGTTACCCTTAGCGGGGTTGGAAAGTTAAGCAGGCACATCCGAGATTCCTCTTGGATGTGCCGAACTGCATTTGGAGTGAGAGATGACAGCAATTATTGGTTTGGTCGTATTGATGATCTGCGTATTCGGCGGTTTCGTGATCGCCGGAGGTAGTTTGGCGCCCATTATCAAAGCCGCTCCTTATGAGGGCTTCATCATTGCGGGTGCTGGTATCGGCGGCATGATCACCGGTAACTCCAGTGTGATTTTCAAAGGTGCGATGGGTGGCTTTGGTCGAGTGATCAAAGGCCCGATGTACACCAAAGACGACTACGTCGCCATCATTGCTGTGATCTCCAAGCTCATGAAAACCTTGAAAGCCGAGGGTGCGGTGGCGATGGAATCCCACGTGGAAAACCCGGAGGCCAGTGCGATTTTTGGCGAGTGCCCAAAGATGCTGCACGACCACGGTTTGATCGGATTAATTTGCGACACCATCCGTTTGATGGTGGTGTCTTCAGGCACTTTGAGCCCCTATGCGGTGGAAGACGTGATGACCGCGTCGATCAAACTGCATCACCACAACGAAATGAAAAACGCTGATGCGATTGCCACTCTCGCGGGCGCATTGCCTGCGCTAGGAATTGTGGCCTGCGTGTTGGGTGTGGTGAAGACCATGGGCGCGATTGACCAACCCCCACCTGTGTTGGGTGCTTTGATTGGTGGCGCGTTGGTGGGTACCTTCCTCGGGGTGTTCTTGGCTTACGGTATTTTTGAACCCTTTGGTAGCCGCTTGAAGCAAATCATTGACGAAGATGGCGAAGTGCTCAACGTCGCCAAGCAAATCATCTTGGGCAATATGCATGGCTACCCAGTGCCTTTGATCATCGAGGCTGGACGCGTCTGCATCAGCCACCATAACCAGCCCACCTTTGGTGAAATCTTCGACGCGCTGAGGAAGTAATGGCTGACGAAAAAGACCCCAACGCGCCGGCGGAAGCGCTGGCACCGGTCATCATCATCAAGAAAATCATTGATGATGGACACGGTGGTGCGCACGGTGGTGCTTGGAAAATTGCGTTGGCTGACATGATGACGGCCATGATGGCCTTCTTCTTGTTGATGTGGCTGTTGGGCGCGTCTAACGACGACCAACGTAAAAGTATTGCCGACTATTTCAAGCCCGCCTCACAAAGCTTGGTTCCATTCGGTCAACTGGCAGGTTCCAACGGCATGTTCGGTGGCCGCTCCATCATTGACCCAGACGGTTTCCCTTTTTCTGCCAAACAAACAGCTCTGTTAGAGCGCCTCACACCGCGCTCAGAGGGTGGTCCTAACCCCAACACCGACCCCTCCCAAGAAAACGAGAACCCTTACTCTGACCCCGATAAGCTGTCGCCAGAGCAGAAAAAAGAAGTCGCCGCTGCCAAAGAAAAAGCAGACTTTGACAAGCTAGAAAAAGAAATTGAACAAAAACTCGCCGAGAACAAAAAACTCAGCGATATGAAAGACCAAGTCTCTATTACCCGAGACAAGCAAGGTTTGCGTATCGAGATCATCGACAAAGCCGACTTCGCCATGTTCCCAAGCGGCAGCATTGGCATGCAAGGTAAGGCCGCGAATTTGATGAAAGAAATCGCTGCGTCATTGGCGCAAATGCCTAACAAAGTGGCCATTCGTGGACACACCGACAGCGTGCCGTTCCAAAACAAAGACGGTAACGAGACCCGCAACAATTGGTCTCTGTCCGCCGAACGCGCCGAAGTGACGCGTCAAATACTGGAGAAAAGCGGTATTCCTGAGAGCCGTTTTGCGCGCATCGAAGGCGTGGCAGACACCGACCCTTTTAATCCAAAAGACAAACGCGATCCGCGTAACCGTCGTATGAGCATCACGGTGCTGTACAACGACCAAGAATAATTATTATTAAGCTGAGCGCAACTCGTATTTGTTGATCTTCTCGATCAACGTTGTGCGCTGTAAGTTCAACAGTTTCGCCGTACGCGACACATTTCCAGAATTACGCTCCAACGCCTGCTCGATGATGCTGCGCTCAATCTGCGCCATTCGTTCTTTCAACGACAAACCCTCAGGCGGCAAGTGCGGCATGCCTTGGGCGAGCATGATGATGTTTTCGATCTCATTCTCTTCAGGCTCTGGCTGGTTTTGCATGCCGCTCTCAGCCAAGACTTCGGGCGGGGGTGTCATTTCTAGCTTGGCTAGCAAAGGCGATTGGGCTTGCAATTCCGCTTGTGCCGACACCAGGCCTTTGGGTAGCAGGGTAGGGGGAATGGCCCGCAAATCCAACTCTTGTCCTGCATACAAGGTGCTAAAGCGGTCGACTAAATTGGAAAGTTCACGCACATTGCCCGGCCATGGGTACTTTTGTAGTGCTGTCAAAAAATCGGGCTTGAAGGTGATCGGCTGTTTTCCAAACGACGCACATTTTTTGGCAAAAAATGTCAGCAATTCAGGCACGTCTGTGTTGCGCTCACGCAACGCTGGCGTCACCATAGGCAAAACATTAAGCCGATAGTACAAATCTTCGCGGAAACGACCAGCTTCAATCTCGGTATCGAGGTCGCGGTGGGTGGCAGCGATCACACGCACATCCACTTGCACCTGTCGGGTTCCACCAATCGGGTCGACCGTGCGTTCTTGCAAAACACGCAGCAGTTTGACCTGCATATCGAGCGACATGTCGCCAATTTCGTCAAGGAAGATGGTGCCGCCATGGGCTAATTCGAAGCGACCAATGCGGTCTGCCACTGCGCCTGTGAAAGAGCCTTTTCTATGACCAAAAAGTTCACTTTCTAGCAAATCTTTAGGGATGGCGGCGCAATTAATAGGTACAAAGTTCGCGCCGCAACGGTCCGATTGGTCATGCAACAAGCGGGCTAAAAGCTCTTTGCCGGTGCCACTTTCACCGGTAATCATCACGGTTGCATTGGAATTGGCCATCGTTGCGACCAAATTGCGCAATGTTTTGGCAGATTCGCTAGATCCGATAAATTGGGTAGTGGGCTTCATGTCAAAAATTCCTACACTGGATTGTCTAATACTGATAAATTCACGCAAGACATCAAAAGTACTAAAACTATCAATAAATCGCCTAACAATCAATTTGTCAGGTTAAAGATGTGCCCCCAACTGACGAATCGTGTGGGAGACCTATACAAGGACACCGACCATGAAACGCGCCACTTTTTGGGCTCTAGTAGCCACCGCTTTGTTGACCACTGCTTGCGCATTGCCGCCTGCCAAAAACGCCAAATCCGCTGAGCAAATGAAGACAGAAGAATCTGCCAACATGATCACGCCCATGACGGAAAAGCGCGAGACCCTGGTCGCGACTGGTTATGCCGTCATCAGCATTCAGAACCACCGCAACGCGTCTCAGCAACGTTTGCTGGCAATTCGTGCTTCAAAGTTGGACGCCTACCGCGCCTTGACCGAACAGGTCTATGGCCAGCAACTAGATGCCAACACCACCATCGCCGATATGACGGTGATGAGCGACACCTTCCGTGCGCGTGTGGAAGGCGTGGTCTACGGTGCCGTGTTGGTCAGCATCACCCCAGTGGGTGACGACACTTATGAGACCACCTTGTCTCTAGACCGCCGCATCGTCAACGACTTGCGTTCGCTCTACATTGCGCAACTGAGCACCAAACGCTAATTAGCAGTTTTGACTGCTTGGCGTTTCGCTTATCTTTAACTTCTGCACGCGATAGCTTTACCGAGTTTGTTCCATGCCTAGCCGTTTTTCTTTGTTGTCTGAGTCTTTGCATCGCTGGCTAGGCCCAAGCATGTTGTTTAGTGTCTTATGGGCATTCAACGCGGGCGTTTATGCACAAGACCTCAAGCCTGAACAAAGGCTAGAAGCTATTCGCGCTGCGTTGGTGGAAGCAGCGATGAAATCCAACACCCGCGTCAGCACCACAAGCTGGATGGATACACGCGGCGCATTGTTAGAACTCAATCGTTTTTCTTCCGAAATCAGGTTACGCGACATCCAAATTGGCCAGTACCAAAAAACCAATACCGTTGAATCAGTTGAATTGTCAAACCGTACCTTGGAGAGCGTAGCGCCCGTCAGTTGCATTGCACCACGGGCGCGCTCACCGATTCGCCATGTGATGCGTGTGAGCTTGGACTTGGCGTCCAGCATTGCGCCTGAGCACCACTACCTGGCCCAAAAAATCGGGTTTGCAGCCAGACAACAGGCTATGCAAGCATCCGCCCAAACCCAGCACTGGCGTTTG
>JACCDP011574144.1_pt1 | contig 10994 bp, 9 predicted proteins | sample 7445841 | NCBI WGS metagenome assembly JACCDP01 (sample SAMN15323441, study PRJNA562643) | freshwater metagenome | isolation source: river surface water | place: USA:Blue River Watershed | collected 2017-08-17
ACCAGCCTTATTGCTACCAATCCAACCGTACCGGTATTTATATTGGTTAGGGCAGGTATTTATAGAAACCCAGGCTTTACGACTAATGCTGTTTTGGATGTAAATAGTTATGATCCGCCAAATGCAGGAGAGCCTATCTGGAAACAAAATGCAAATGACTTCGCTGTAAATATTTCTAATGTCAATGGAAATCAAAACGCCTGGATAACCATAAAGCCTTACCCTAACGAACAGGTTATTTTTGAAGGGGATGGAGATGTGTGTGTAAGAATCAGAAACAGTTCCTACATAAGAGTTGAAGGATTTGAAATAAGAGGAGTGCTGGATTTAATTCCGAAGCAGTTAGCCTGGAAATATTGGGGAACCTACCGTTACCTGACTAACGGAAACTATAGTTATGGAGACAGAAAGCAAGACATTTGCACCCTTTATAATCTTAGCAATTGTTCTGATATTCCACCTAATGTCCTCACCACAAATTTCACCTATACCGGCTTAACCAATATCAATAGCCTGAACGTAGAACGCCCGGCTATATTTCAGGGTAAAGGCTTATTGGCACAGCTTTCTCATCATATAGAAATACTGGCTAACGAGGTACATCATTTTTGTGGAGGTGGTATAAGAGTTACACAATCCGATTTTGTAACGGTATCCAAAAATAAGGTTCATCATAATTCGGGCAGATCATCGGTAGGTACGCATGGATTAGTGATAGAAGGCTTGACTGCCCAAACTGCGGATAACTCTTCCAACACAAAAATAATGGTAAGCGAAAACCTGGTGTATTCAAATTATAATGAACTGTATTCCTGGGTACAATCCAAAACCATTGTTACTGCTGTTATTGATGAAGGCAAGGGGATTTGTATTTTACGTACTTCCCCTACAGAAAGCAATTACAATGGCACCATTCGGGTAGAAAACAATATTACCTACGATAATGGCAAAAGCGGTATTCATGCGAATGATGTAGATAATCTGGAAATCATCAACAACACAGTTTATAATAATGCTCATACCAATATATACGATCCTGCTATTTCCGGAGGTATAAATGCCGGCATAAGTATACAAAGTTCGAAGAATATAAAAATTGTAAATAATATTGTACTTGTTCAGACAGGTCAGAACCCTGAATTAAAGCCGCTTTCAGAAGGTCAAAATTGCAGCAATTTAACAGTAACAAAAAATATAGTGTTTGGAAGCAATAATGTGGACTTTGGAACCAATGCCTACACCATAACAGATCCAATGTTTGTTGATGTGGCAGGCAATAATGTTAGTTTGTTAGTCAATTCTCCGGCAATAAATGCAGCCAGTACAAGCTATGCTCCTGCAAAAGATTATTTTGGCAACACAAGAACGATTCCGGATATAGGAGCTATTGAATACCTGAATACGACAGGTGTTAATGAATTAAAAAATAATGAAAACACAGTACTTGTTTCAAACCTTATTTCAAATAATACCTTGATTATTGATGTAGGTGATGAATGCAGATCGGTTATAGTAGCAACAGTAGTTGATGCATACGGGCAATATTGCTTCCGCTTCACGCTACATAGAGGAAGCAATAACGTGAATTGCAATTTGGCAAATGGAATATATTTTATTGAGATGAATAATACTGTAAGAAAAATGGTAGTAGTTAGTGCTCAATAAAATGAAGAGGTTTTACAGGATCATCTTTTTCCCGGGTAATTTAAATTTTAAAATTCCATTACACCTGCAAAACTACAGGTGTAATGGAATAATAGAAGTCATCAGTTTGTTAAAGTTATTTAATGAATTTACCGGTAGCAGTTCCTTTACTGGTATTCACTTGAATAGAGTAGGCGCCGGAAGGTAATTCGTTTACATCTACGCTTAATACAGTTTGGCCATTCAGTACTTTTCCGAAATTTTTAGTACTTACTATTTGTCCCATATTATTGAAGATGCTTATACTTACCTGATCGGCCTCATCCTGACTTAAGTTGATGTTCAGACTACTTTCAACAGGATTAGGATAAATGGAAAAGGTTTGCTTGTCTGAAACAATGGATGTAATACCAACTGGTGCCAGACTTGCAGAGTTACCATTTAAAACAATGTTGTTTTTTGCATCAATCAGTAAGGCATGCACCTTCATGTTCGCCACATTATAAGTGGCCGGAACGGTATAACTAAAAGTGGAGTTGGTATAGGTGCTTCCGTCGGCAATAACATTGGGTAAGCTATTAGCCTGGCCTTTAAAACCACCTAAAATTTCGCGGGCAACAAAATCATAAGACATGTTGGCGGCTAATACCGGGTTAGGTTCTGTTTGGAAATTATGCCCTGCACCAGCCATTGGACTTGTTCCTCCACTATAATAATTGGCCTGGTTATATCCGCTGGCAGTTCCTTTCACATGATCTTCTGTAAATACCACAGCAATTCTATAATCGTTATTTGCCGAGTTATTGTTAGTTACTGAGAAGGCAGCTTTAGTGTCTACCGTAATAGTAGCCACACGGGTACCTGCATTGTAGCTCGGGGTTACGGTTAAATCGGCCATACCATAATCATTCTTTTGTTTGTCATATTCAGTAAAGGCGTCACTGGGGTCTCCATTAAAACGGGTTCTTCCTACTAATAATCCAGGGTAGCCAGGAAGTAATGGAGCCATACCTGCATCATAAACAGTGTTCACCATGGGGTCTCCATTGTGCACAGCAATTGGAATAACGGTGGTAGGGTATTTTTTGGCAATAGAATCCATAAATACAGTTCCCCTTACACACCATCCACACCAGGTTCCTGTTCCTTCTTCCATTACTACTTTATGCTGAGGTAAAAAACTACTTCCGTTTATTTGCGTTTTTAGTGTATCATTATTTTTATTAGTATCTCCGCTTAACTCTACCCACACTTTTACCGGATACTGTCCGGTAGATGGAATGGTGTAAGGTTGAGTAATCGTAAAATTGTAGGTTTGACCACTTGTAATATTTATGCTGGAAATGGGGCTGCTCACTTCTGCTCCACCTGCTACTGAATATTTTGCGGTGAAGCTGGTAATGGGACTTGACCCTTCATTTTGTATAGTACCGGAAATAGTTTTAGTTGAATTAACTACGCCCCAGGCAATTTCTCCCACAGCCGGATTAATTAAGTTTAAGGCTATGCCAATAGGTGCTTGTGTTCCGTAAATAAATTTGTAATAAGTATTATCTGCGGGAGTGGCGTTTGTACCTGCTTTAACAATATTACCCGGAGAGCCAGATACCTGAACAGCGGTAGTAGCGTTAATTTGAACACCAAGGGTTACTTTACCTGGTGTAGCCGTACGCTGATCAACAATATAAATGTGATTAGTAGTTTCTTCCAGCACAATAGACCAATAACAGTAACTGGTACTTAGCCCGGCATAGGTGCAGGAGTTGAACTGTATCCAGTATTGACGGTTAGGAGCCGTTCCAAAAGTTTTGGTTACAATATTATCGTTTGTGCCGGTAGCTTCAATACCCCAAACACAAACCGAGTTATCAGGAATACTCGCAGAGGGAAGAGCAGCAGGGGTTGAAGCAGGAACTGTGGTGGCAGCAGTATTAAAAGTTAAAATACCCGTTGAAGAAACTTTAAAAGCTGTTACTGCAGCACCATTAAACTGAAAGGCAAAAGGAAGGTTGGTTTGTGCAGACCAGGCCGGAGTGGTGACTGCCGGACCCAAAATGCTTACCCAGGTGGTAGAAAGACCTCCACCCACAGGGTATTCGTCGTCTTTGTTTAATTCAGAAGGGTTACGGTTAGCACCAATACTGGGCAAGTAGTAGTATTGTGAGAAACCAATTTTGCTGAAAAATGCCAGGCTGGCTAAAAGTAAAAGTTTCTTTTTCATGTGTGTTGATTAATTATGGTTGTTATAGTGTTTCAGCTAAAGTAAAAAACTAACATCAATACTAATGATGTATTAATCAACAAAATTAGCATTCAGCACCTGTACAATTCCTACTTATCATACCGGACAGCATGTGAAAAAAGTGCAGCAGAATGTAGAGTTGTAAAATACCCTGTGGCTTACCTCGTATTAAGGACGGAAGATCGGATAAATTCAAAAAGCCCCGAAGAATCACAGGTATGAACTCAAGGGCAAGCCCTCGACCCGAACTTCGCTCATAGGAGCGGGATATAATACCTTCCGATGCACCTTTCGGTGGCCGGGATTGTTCCTTATCTGCCATATACGGGTGCTGCTAAATAAGCAGGCAGAAATTAATTCAGCTTACACGGAAAGTCTTAGAGGTAAATTTTATGTAAAAAGAACAATATTTATTGTATATCGATAAATATTTATTATATTTGTACAATAATATTAACCTTAAAATTATGTCAACTAAAAGCAATTTTATCTGGAAAGCCTTAAAAGTAATTACCTGGATTATATTTTCAGGGTTTTGTATACAAACGGGCGCCCTGGTATTCAATTTTATTTATAGTCTGTTTAAGCCCATTGCAACTTATAATTTATACACGGGCCTTAACCTCGCTGCACTTTACCAACAAAGTATAGTAAACTATACCTTCTTATTCAGCTTTGCTATTATTATTTCTGCTTTACAAGCCTATTTATTTTACCTGGTAATAAAAATATTTAAGAAATTAAATTTTGTAAAGCCTTTTTCAGAAGAAATATCTATTTATATTTCAACTATTAGCTATTATGCTTTCTCTATCGGATTATTGAGTGTTATTGCGCATCAGTACACAAAAAAACTCATTCACAGGGGCTACGATGTAAATAGTATAGAGCAATTTTGGGATAGCGGAAGTGTTTATTTATTAATGGCGGCCATATTTTTTGTTGTGGCTATGATTTTTAAAAGAGGAATTGAAATACAACAGGAAAACGATTTAACCGTTTAAATTATGCCGATAGTTGTAAATTTAGATGTGATGATGGCAAAACGAAAAATGTCACTCAACGAACTGTCAGCTAAGGTAGACTTAACCTTATCCAATCTTTCCATTCTAAAAACGGGTAAGGCAAAAGCAATACGGTTTAGTACGCTGGAAGCTATTTGCAAAGCGTTAAATTGTCAGCCGGCGGATATTCTGGAATATGTGGAGTAATAATTTGAAAGCCCTATTAATCCAGGGATAATAACCAATGCCCCCTAATTACCAATAATAAACTGTATGTCAAAGAATATCCGAAACCTGAAAACCTGTAGCAAAGGACATCATTTCTACAAAAGCAGCACTTGTTTAACCTGTCCTGTTTGCGAAGAGAAACGTAAACCCCAAAACGGATGGTTGGCTGTGCTGGCGGCACCAGCCAGAAGGGCGATGGAAAATAAAGGGATAAACTCACTGAAACAACTTTCAGCATTCAGCGAAAACGAATTGCTTCAATTTCATGGCCTGGGTAAAAGCACTATCTCCATTTTAAAAACAGAGTTGGCCAAGAAGGGTTTACAGCTGAAGAATTTGGAAAAGCCAGGGAAGCAGACTGATAAATCCCTTAAAAAGAATGAAACTGTTATGGAGAAATATATTCAAACATTTCCTGAACCGGTGCAGGAAATTTTAATAAACCTGAGAACCCTTGTTAAAAAGTTAGCCCCGGAGGCCGAAGAAGGAATAGCATACGGAATACCAGGATATAAAACAAATAGTAAACCTTTAATATACTTTGCAGCCTTCAAAAATCATATTGGCCTTTATGCAACACCTTCCGGACACAAAAAATTTGAAAAAGAATTAGCGGCATATAAACAAGGAAAAGGCTCGGTGCAGTTTCCTTTAGATCAAGCCATCCCTTATCCACTTATAAAAAGAATTGTAAAATTCAGGGTGGAAGAAAATAACAACTTAAAGGAGTCAAAGAAAAAATGACAATATCTTTTACTCAAACCTCAGGCTTTCTATAGGATCTAAGCGGGCAGCCCGGCGCGCGGGCAAAAAACCCGACAATAGGCCTACCAGCACACATAAAATTACCCCAAAACTCATCCACTTCCAGGGCACATAAAAACCTATTCCCATGGCAATAGATAAAGCATTGCCCGCAGCTATACCAAGTAATATCCCAGCAACACCTCCTAATTGACAGATTACAACAGACTCAATCAGAAACTGATTTAAAATGGTTTTCTGACTGGCACCTAAGGCCTTCCGAACGCCAATTTCACGGGTGCGTTCGGTAACCGAAACCAGCATAATATTCATGAGTCCTATTGCAGCACCTAACAAAGTAATGAAACCAATAATAGTAGCTCCCAGTGTTACCATTTGCAAATTCTCTATCAGCATATTGGCTAAGTTGTCTGATTTGGTAATCTCAAAATTGTTCTCAGCACCCAATTCTATTTTTCTTATTTTCCTGAATAAGCCTTCTGCTTCTCCCAGAGCTGTTTCTATCATGGACGGGTGAGTTGCCATTACGGTTATGTTAAAAGATGTTCCTCCCTTTACACTAAAGTATTGACGGGCATTTTGTATAGGAATGATGCAGATTTTATCTCCACCAAAGCCCATGCTATTGCCTTTGCTTTTGAGTACCCCAAATACCTTGTATTTTAATCCCCCTATCTTTACATTCGATCCAAGAGCGCTAACATTTTTATTAAATAGGGTTTTCTCCACATCCTTACCCAAAATAACCACTGGCGTACCATGATGCACTTCCTGCCAGGAGAAATTTCTCCCACTTTCTAATTCATAACCCGAAGAGAACAAGTAATTTTCATCACTGCCAAAGGTGCGGATATTGGGATTGGTGTGTGCAGATTCATAGCTTATTCTGGAGGTTACAGAGGCTATGCTGGATACCGAAACCAGCGCCGGAAATTGAAATTCTTCTTTGAAACGAAGCGCCTCTTCGAAACGGATGTTTTTGTGTTTGGGAGGTCGGCGCCCTCCAATATGCATGCCGCCACTTCGGTTTCGGATAGAGAAACTATTGGCACCCATGCTGGTAAAATTGCTGTTAATGGAAGATTTAATAGCGTCTATGGCTGTTAAAATACCTACTAATGCCATAATACCAATAGCAATAATAAGTGCGGTTAAAGTAGCCCGCAGCGACTGTGCCCTGATGGAAGAAAAGGCAATCTTAATGTTTTCACTTAATAACAGCTTCATGCTTTTCAAATATACTATTCCCGGTGCAAAGTAAATTTACCGCTGATCATAAAAAAAGCCATCTGCTGAGAGATGGCTTTCATAAAAAGCGTTGAAAATAATTAATCCCTTCTACCAAACAAACGAAGCAAGAACAGGAAAAGATTAATAAAAGTTACGTATAAACTTAGGGCACTGATTATTCCTAGTTTTTTGAAGGTAACCGATCCGTCTGACTGGGCGGAAAGTTCTTTCAGGTTTTGAGTATGATAAGCGGCCAAACCGGTAAAAATAATTACTCCGGCTATGCTGATAATGTAATCAAGTGTGCTGCTGAGAACAAAGAAATTGATAAGCATGGTAATGAGCATGCCAATAAGAGCAACCCTTAATAAAGTACCCATTTTGGAAAGATCTGTTTTAGTAGTGGCGCCCAGTACAGCCATAAAACCAAAAACGCCGGCGGTAGAAAAGAAAACAGCGGTTATGGAACCCAGGCTATAAACCAGGAAAATTATACTGAAACTAATTCCAATAAGAACTGAATAGGTAATAAACAGAAGAATAAGGGTATTGACAGATAACTTATGGAAGCCAAAATTCATGGCTAAAACAATAGCGATAGGCGAGAACATGGCAACGTAGTAGAATATGCTGGGTTTAAGTCCTAACTCACCTTCTGTCCACAACATAGACTGAAGCGCGGGAATTGAATTAAAGGCAATAGCCACAACCGCAGAAATAACAAGAGCAAAAAACATCCACCCAAAGGTGTATACCATTAAAGCTTTATCACTTTGGGTCTTTACATACTCGAACTGACTTGAGCGTTGATTATAGTTTTCCATTTTATTGAAGTATTTTGACACAAATATACTAAATGTTTGAGGAAAATCTGATAGTTATACTTCATAAAATATGCAAAAAAACCAACACTGATGTTAAGTACTTGCTTAAAACGGCCAATATTTCTTCTTTCCTGTCGATAATCATGAAATGGCCGCCACGGGGCACTACATGGTCATAGTTAATAGAAGGGGAAAGCGGAATAATTTTATCGCTTCCCCCATGAATGCGGAAATACGATTGAGGTAATTGCCCCCCTTTGAAGCTGGAAATAATTCCAATGGCCCACGAAAAAAAGGATGCAGGGGTGCATGCAATGCCTTTTTTCAGTAACTGTAAGTGATGCTGGTTGTTTACAGAAAAGAAGTATTTTAAGGCAAAACTGTGTTTGGCAAGAAACTGAGGGGAAATAAAACGATGCAACTGCAGGGGAAGAGCCAGTTGAATATACCAGGCCAGTTCTTCTTTCTTAAGGAATCCTGAAATAATTATTAACTTTTTTACCGGAAACAAACGGGCTATTTCCTGTGCTACCAAACTTCCAAACGAAACGCCAATGATGATGGAGTTGGTAAAAGTGTATGTTTCATTCAGCCTCTGGCAATAACCCGTGAGTGTTTCGTTGAATAAAGGTTCCGGAAAATCTATGGGCTGAATTTCTTTGCCTGACAGGCTTAATTTCCCTATCCATGAAGCATTAAGCCCTAATCCTCCTATTAAATAAACGGTTTCATTCATAGCAGGTGTTCTTATACATTATTCTGTTGTAAACTAATACTAAAATCTGGAGCATAAAAGTGAAGTTAAACAAAGATAAGCAGGAGCAGTAAAACAGATACACAAAAAGATGAATGTTGCTTTGATAGGAGTTCAACAAACCATACATATACAGGGATATGGTAGAAGCTATATTGTCCCACTTCTACAACAGAATAAGGGTTATGGGCTATCTCTGGAACTCTTGCCATTGAACGATGACCGGTAAATTTACGAATGGTATCCGGAAAAATTAATCAGCCTGAAACAAAAAAATAAGAACAATATTAAAAATTCGCAATATTTCCGTTTTGTACAATAACAAGAATAAATGCATTATTTTTGCAGAAACATAATCAACACACACAGCAGGGAATATGGAACTAAGGGTGATTATTATTGATGATGAAACGGACGGTATCCGGGGCCTGAAACTATTAATAGAAAAGTACCTGCAACAGGTTACTATTATTGCAGAAACTACCAGGCCGGAAGAAGGGATAAGATTTATCAATAACTACAGACCAGATGTGGTATTTCTGGATATACAAATGCCAGGGATGGATGGATTAACTCTGGCGGAAAAAGTTGAATTCAAAGATTTTAAGTTAATTTATACCACCGCTTATGAGCAATACGCACTAAATGCACTGAAGTTAGGAGCTGCAGACTATTTACTTAAACCCGTTGATGCGGAAGAGTTGCAGGAAACAATAGAAAGGCTGAGAACCAGAATTAAAAATCAACACTCAGGTATTCAACTCTCACAGGAAATGCAATTACTCATGGCCAGAGAAATAAAGCCTTCCAGAATTCAGCTTTCAGATAAAGACGGCAGCGTTATTTGTGAAACAGATGATATTGTGAGGCTGGAAGCCAGGTCTAATTACACCTGGGTAGTATTTAAAGATAAAAGAGGTATGCTGGTATCAAAAACACTGAAGGAATTTGAACGCCAGTTATGTGATGGTGTGGGCCCGTTTATTCGTATTCACCAGTCAAATATTATTAATCTCAACCATTGTTTACGTTATAAAAAAGAAAATGGAGGGCTGGTAGAAATGAAAGATGAGTCTCAGATCAATGTTTCTCCCACTAAAAAGGAAGAGTTCCTTAGAAGGATTAATAGTTTTAATGAATCTTAGTAGTTAAGATGAAGATGTGCCTACCCCCGAAATACCAGAACAGTCAGGCAGGTAGGTGCTGCAAAATTTTTCTGATGCTGGTTATGCTGTTGCACCTGGCAGGTGAGCTTTTGGCTCAGGAGCCCGTACTGAGAAATTTCAGTATTAAAGAAGGATTAGCCAGTAATGAAACCTATTTTATTTATCAGGATTCTAAATCCCATATATGGATTTGCACCGATGCGGGTCTGGTGAAATACGATGCAAATACTTTTAGAACATTTAACGTTTCGAACGGAATGCCTGATAATACGGTATTTGAGTTGTTTGAAGATAAGAAGAACAGAATTTGGTTCAGAACCTTTGCCGGCCCAATCGGGTACATAGAAAATGACAAAGTGTATACCCTCGGGGCGAGTGAAGCCATTATAGATTTTCAGCGTAAGGGCATGGTATGCTCTTTTGCTATGGATGAACACGATAATTTATACCTTGGCCGACAGGCTTATGATACAGCAAAACTGCTGGTGATTCACCCGCCTTATAAAAAAGACAATATAGAAACATGGTGCCCGGCGGAAGAAAAAAACAGGCTTGTTTTATTAAAATATCTTGGTGGAAAGACCTGTTGCTTTTCTATAAACCTGATGATTAATGCATCTGAAACAGCGAGCATTGACATTTTTAACAAGGCTTCAGAATTAATTATTCAGGATACCCTCCAGGCGCAGTATTACAGTATCTACTTTAAGTATCCTAAAATCAGGGATAATCATTTATTGCTGGCAGGTGCAGATTATTTACTGGAATATGACCTCAAAGCGAAAAAAATTATTCATAAAAGAAGATTGAACGGAGATGTTTTGTGTACTCAGTTTAACCATGAAGGCCGTATTATGTATGGTATGAGGGATAAAGGGGTTTTTATTGCCGATGCCGGAAATACAGGTGAGAAAGAATTGAGCCTGTTAAAAGGATCATCCGTTTCAAGTATCTGTGAAGATAATAATAAGGGATTGTGGATGGGAACACTGAATGAGGGAATATATTACCGGAGTAATTTTGGAGGACAAGTTTTGAACGTTGCTCCCGAAAAATCGAAGACTATTCTTTACCTCAAAAACCTGAAAAAGGGATATATACTAATTGCTTTTGAAAAGGGGGGCGGTAAATTGTTTC
>JACCDP010194759.1_pt1 | contig 10993 bp, 10 predicted proteins | sample 7445841 | NCBI WGS metagenome assembly JACCDP01 (sample SAMN15323441, study PRJNA562643) | freshwater metagenome | isolation source: river surface water | place: USA:Blue River Watershed | collected 2017-08-17
TCGAGGTTCTTGAGGTTGTGCTGGCGCGCTCCGCGGATGCGGATGAATCCCTGGGTCATGCGGTGCTCGCGGTGTTGGCTCTTCGACGCAAAAGGCCAAACATTCTAGGCACCCCTTCACCACAGCGGGCGCCCTGGGGTCATCGGGCCGGCACGCAGGCCGCCCGGCGCGAACACGGCACAAGCGCTTACTTCGCGGCGCTGGCAGCGGCAGCGGGTGCAGCAGCGGGCGCCGCTGCGGGCGCAGCAGTGGGCGCAGGAGCAGGTGCGACAGCTGCCGGCGCAGGTGCATGGCTGCCGCTGTCGTGCTTCTCGCCGCTCATGTCCAGCGAGTCACCGCCCTGAACGATGACGAACAGGGCCGCCGCTGCAAACACGATGAAGCCGACAACGATCTTCCACATGACTCTTCTCCTCTGGGTGTGATGGGCGCCCCCGGAGGGGCCGCTCGCCAAAGGGCCCTGCGATGCACAGGCCCTTCAGCGAACGCCGCCGCACCCGCAGGTGCAGCGGCGCCGATGCGCATCAGTCGTGGGCGTAGATGTCGCGGTCCTTGGTCTCGCGAACGAACACCAGGCCGATGACGAAGGTCACCGCGGCAATCACGATCGGATACCACAGGCCGTAGTACATGTCGCCGTTCTGCGCCACCATCGCAAACGCGATCGTGGGCATCAGGCCGCCGAACCAGCCGTTGCCGATGTGATACGGCAGCGACATCGAGGTGTAGCGGATGCGGGTGGGGAACAGCTCCACCAGCATCGCCGCGATCGGGCCGTACACCATGGTCACGTAGATCACCAGGATCGACAGGATGATCACGATGCTGACCTTGTCCACCTTGGCCGGGTCGGCCTTCGCCGGGTAGCCGGCGGCCTTCAGCGACTCGGTCACCTCCTTCTTGAAGGCGGCGATGGCCTTGACGCTCTCCTCGTCGAACTTGCTGTTGACCACCTTGGCCGTCGGTGCGGTGATGGTTTTCTCGCCGATCTGCACCACAGCCGGGCCGGCGGGGCCGGTCTGGTTCTCGTAGCTCACCGAGCTCTGCGCCAGGAAGCGCTTGGCGATGTCGCACGACTTGGTGAAGTCGATCTCGCGTGCCACCGGGTTGCCCTGGAACGAGCAGTCGCCGGGCGCGGCGGTCACGGTCACCTTGGCGGTGGCCTGGGCCTTGGCCAGGTCGGGGTTGGCCGCGTTGGTCAGCCAGTTGAACAGCGGGAAGTAGGTGACGACGGCCAGCAGCATGCCTGCAAGGATGATCGGCTTGCGGCCGATCTTGTCGGACAGCGAACCGAAGATCACGAAGAACGGCGTGCCGATGATCAGCGAGACCGCCACCAGGATGTTGGCGGTGGCGCCATCGACCTTGAGCACGTTGGACAGGAAGAACAGCGCATAGAACTGGCCCGAATACCACACCACCGCCTGGCCGGCCACCAGGCCGAACAGTGCCAGCAGCACGATCTTCAGGTTCTTCCACTGGCCAAAGGACTCGGCCAGCGGCGCCTTGGAGGTCTTGCCCTCGGACTTCATCTTCTGGAAGGCGGGCGACTCGTTCATGCTCAGGCGAATCCACACCGAGATGGCCAGCAGCAGGATCGAGACGATGAAGGGAATGCGCCAGCCCCAGTCGTTGAACGCTGCCTCGCCGATGGCGGTGCGGGTGCCCAGAATCACCATCAGCGACAGGAACAGGCCCAGCGTTGCCGTGGTCTGAATCCACGCGGTGTAGGCGCCGCGCTTGCCGTGCGGCGCATGCTCGGCCACATAGGTGGCAGCACCGCCGTACTCACCGCCCAGCGCCAGGCCCTGCAGCATGCGCAGCACGATCAGGATGATCGGTGCGGCCACGCCGATGCTGGCGTAGTTGGGCAGGATGCCAACGACGAAGGTCGACACGCCCATCAGCAGGATGGTCACCAGGAAGGTGTACTTGCGACCGATCATGTCGCCCAGGCGGCCGAACACCAGCGCGCCGAAGGGGCGCACGATGAAGCCGGCAGCAAACGCCAGCAGGGCAAAGATGAACGCGGCCGACGGGTCCAGACCCGCAAAGAACTGCTTGGCGATGATGGCCGCAAGCGAGCCGTACAGGTAAAAGTCGTACCACTCGAACACGGTGCCCAACGACGAGGCGAAGATGACTTTCTTCTCCTCGCCGGTCATCGGGCGATTGGCTTCAGCTGCCGCCATGGATGTCTCCTCCAAAAATGAATCCGCCTGAGTGGCGGACCGGAGGATTGTTCGACGCGGGACTGACCCTGCTCTGACGCGAAGCCAACAGGGGCTTGCGCGGGGATGACGCGACGCTGACAGGTTTACTGCAACTTCACTGCAGCTTCACCCGGCACCCGCATCACCTTTGCGCAGGATTCACGCGGGGCGCACCCACAGCCACCGCACGCGCAGCGTCCCAAGCGCTGCCGAACCAGGCGTCGCCCTGCAGGTAGGCGCGCAGCATCGGCAGGCTGTCGAAGCCCCAGAACAGCTTGCCGTCGACCTCGAAGGTCGGCACGCCGAACAGACCGCGCGCGATCGCGTCATCGGTATGCGCCTTCAGCTGCGCCTTCACCGATTCGTCGGCCGGGTCGCGCGCCGGCTGCAGCGCATGCATCAGCTGCTCGATGCGCACCGGGTCGCCCGCTGCCTCGCTGCTGCGCCACACATGGCGGAAGATGGATTCGCACACATGGCGATTGGGTGTTCCCTGCGCATCGCAGGCCACCGCCAGCCGCAGCAACGGCAACGGGTTGAACGGATGCGATGCGGGCATCTGCATTGGTATGCCGTGCGCGTGCGCCAGCCACAGCACCTGGCGGTAGGTCCAGTCGCGCTTGCCCGCGATCTCGGCCGGGCCGAGCTGTCCGTGGTGCTTGAGCAGGCCGGCAAACAGCACCGGCCGGTGCTCGACGCTGTAGCTCAGGCCCTCCAGTGCGCGCGGCAGCTCCTCGAAGGCCAGGTAGGCATAGGGCGAAATGAAGTCCAGGTGAAAGGTGATCTGCTTCATCGCGGCCTCCGTTCAAGAGCGGTTTGCATCGCCTGCGGCCAGCGCCAGCGCACGCTCGCGCAAGGCACCCCACACCGCACGGCGCTCGTCTTCTTCCAGCACGCCCCACACGGCGATTTCGTCCAGCGTGCGCAGGCAGCCCGCGCACAGGCCGCTGGCGTCGTCCATGCGGCACACCGCCACGCAGGGCGACACCGGGTCGGCACCGCGCAGCACGCGATCGGCGCGGCGGGCAATGGCCGCGGGGTCGGCCGGGGCACCGGTGCTCATGTCGATGCCCCTGACGGACCACTCATCGTGCCGCTCACCGCATGACTCACCACATCGGCCACCACATCCGACACAAGCGCACCGGTCAGCGCCTGCAGGTCGGCCGGCGTCAGGCGAAACACCGCATAGGGATGGCCGGCTGCCGCCCAGATCTCGTCAAAGCGCAGCAGCTCGCGGTCGATCAGCGTCACCGGCGGCGTGGCATGCGCCAGCGGCGGCACACCGCCGATCGCAAAACCGGTCTTGCTGCGCACGAAGTCGGCGTCAGCGCGGCCGGTCTTGCCCACCAGCGCATCCACCTTTTTCTCGGCCACGCGGCGGTCACCCGAGGTCACCACCAGCACCGCCGCATCGTCGGACTTGCGGCGAAAGATGATGCTCTTGGCAATCTGCCCCAGCGCCACGCCCAGGCCGTCGGCCGCCTCCTGCGCGGTGCGTGCCGATTCACTCAGCATCACCGGCATGTGCGCATGGCCGCGCTCTTGCAACACGCGCGCCACCTTCTGCACCGATTCAGGCAAGGCGCTCAATTCCGCTCCACACATGGCCTGAGTCACCTTGAATCAACCCGCGCGCTTGTTCAGGACGGCCGTGGCCGCGCGCGAGTTCGGCTTGCGGCCCAGAAAGCTGCTGATGTACGCGCCGGCATCCACCAGCTTGTCGAAATCGATGCCGGTATCGATGCCCATGCCGTGCAGCATGTAGACCACGTCTTCGGTGGCCACGTTGCCGGTGGCGCCCTTGGCGTAGGGGCAGCCGCCCAGCCCCGCAGACGAGGTGTCGTACTGCCAGACGCCCATCTCCAGGCAGGCCAGCGTGTTGGCCAGCGCCTGGCCATAGGTGTCATGAAAGTGGCCCGACACATCGTTGATGCCGTAGTGCTTGAGCGCTGCATCCATCGCACGCTGCACCTTGACCGGCGTGCCCACGCCGATGGTGTCGGCCACGCCGACGTGCTGCACGCCGATCTGCTTCATCAGCCGCGCGACCAGCTCCACCCGCTCGGGGGGCACTTCGCCTTCATACGGGCAGCCCACCACGCACGAGATCGCGCCGCGCACAAAAATGCCCTGCGCCTTGGCCGCCTCGACCACCGGCGCAAAGCGCTCGATGCTTTCGGCAATCGAACAGTTGATGTTCTTCTGGCTGAAGGCCTCGCTGGCCGCGCCGAACACCACGATCTCGTCGGGCTTCGATGCGACGCAAGCCTCATAGCCCTTCATGTTGGGCGTGAGCACGCTGTAACGCACGCCCGGCTTGCGCTGGATGCCGGCCATCACCTCGGCGTTGTCGGCCATCTGCGGCACCCACTTGGGGCTGACGAAGCTGGTCACCTCGATCTCGGTCAGGCCCGCGTCCTGCAGGCGGTGCACCAGGCCGATCTTGACCTCGGCCGGCACCGGCTGCTTTTCGTTCTGCAAACCGTCGCGCGGGCCGACATCGACCAGCTTGACCTTGGTGGGCATGCCCATGAGATTCCCCTTTCAGTAGCCGCGGCCGCGGTCCACGACACCGGCAATCGGCTCGCCGCGCTCCAGCGCGACGATCTTTCCCGCGATCTGCGCAATGCTCTCATCACGCAGGGTGCGGGCCGAGGTGTGCGGCGTCACCGTGATTTTCGCGTGCCGCCAGAACGCGTGCCCGGCCGGCAGCGGCTCGGTGCGGAACACGTCCAGCGTGGCACCCGAAAGGTGCCCCTCATCGATCAGCGCGATCAGGTCATCGTCCACCACATGCGCGCCGCGCGCCACGTTGATGAGATAGCCGCCCGGCTGCAGCAGCGACAGCGTGCGCCGGTTCAGGATGTCGCGCGTGTCGGGCGTGAGCGGCAGCAGGCACACCAGCACCTTGCTCGCGCGCAAGAAGTCGTCGAACTGCTCCGCACCGGCAAAGCCGCGCACGCCCGGCAGCGTTTTCGCACTGCGGCTCCAGCCGTTCACCGGAAACTCGAAACCCGCCACCGCCTGCGCCACCCGCGCACCCAGCACGCCCAGGCCCATGATGCCCACCGGCCACTCGCTGCGCAGCCGCGGCTTGCGGTACGACCACTTGCCCCGGGCCACGTCGGCCTCGTAGCCATCGAGCTCGCGAAAGTGGCGGATCAGGGCATGGCATACATATTCGGCCATCTGCACCGACATGCCGGCATCGTCCAGCCGCACCACGGTGGCCGATGCGGGCAGGCGCAGCTTTATCAGCGCATCCACGCCCGCGCCGATGTTGAAGATGCCGCGCAGCGCCGCCTGCTCTTCCATGAACTGCTGCGGAGGGGTCCACACCACCGCGTGGTCGGCCTGCGGTGCGCCGGGCTGCCACAGTTCCACCGTCGCGCCGGGCAGGGCCGCGCGCAGGCCGGCCAGCCAGGGCTCGGCCTTGGTATCGGTACAGCAGAAGGTGATGCGAAGCGGTCGGTCCATGGCCGCATTGTCCGCGCCGGCGCGTGCCCGCGGCGCGCCAGGTGTCTTCAGGCCGACAGCTTCAGCAGCTCGGCGCCTTCCAGCACCTGGTCACCGGGGGCGTACAGCAGCTCGGCCACGGTGCCGTCGGCAGGCGCGGCGATGGTGTGCTCCATCTTCATCGCCTCCATCACCGCCAGCGGCTGGCCCTTGCTCACCTTGTCACCCGGCTTCACCGCAAACGACACCACCTTGCCCGGCATCGGCGCGCTCAGGCGCCCGCCTTCCTCGGCGGTATCGCCGGCATGGGCCAGCAGATCGATCTGGGTGATGCGCGCCGCACCGGCTGCTGCAAACACGTGCACCTCTTCACCATGGCGGTAGGCATGGATGCGCTCGGTGCGGCCCTGCCAGGTGAATTGCAGCGCGCTGGTGTCCCCTTCGCCATGGGCCAGCGCCGGCAGAGCGCACCACTGCAGCGGGCCGCGCGCTTCCCCCACCGACAGCAGCAACGCGCCGTCGTGCAGCACCTCCAGTTGTGCGGCCAAGGCGGCGCCATCTGATTCAAAGGCAAAGCGCCGCTGCGCGCTGCCGTGCGATCGCCAGTGGTCGCGGCGCGCGAACGGGTCGCTGGAGCCGGCGGCCGTAGCCGCGGCCTGTTCTTGCATCAGCGTCAGCGCCACCGCTGCGGCGGCAGCCGTCGGTACAGCGACCGGCTGCTGGTGGAACAGCACCGCCTGCTCGCGCGGGATCAGCGCGGTGTCCAGGTCGGCCTGCGCGAAAGACCGGCTCTTCACCACATGGCGCAGGAACTGCACATTGGTGGCCAGGCCCACGATGTGGGTCTGCGCCAGCGCTGCGTCCAGCCGCGCCAGCGCCTGCTCGCGCGTGTCGCCATGCACGATCAGCTTGGCGATCATCGAGTCGTAGAAGGGGCTGATCGCGTCGCCCTCGCGCACGCCGTCGTCAAAGCGCACGTCGGCATGGGCAAACGCGCCATGCGCCGGCTTGCGGTAGATGCGCAGCGTGCCGGTGGCCGGCAGGAACTGGTTGTCGGGGTTCTCGGCGCAGATGCGCGCCTCGATGGCGTGGCCGTGCATGCGCAGCTCGTCCTGACGCAACGGCAACGGCTCACCGGCGGCCACGCGCAGCTGCCACTCCACCAGGTCGAGGCCGGTGATCGCTTCCGTCACCGGATGCTCCACCTGCAGGCGCGTGTTCATCTCCATGAAATAAAAGGACATATGGGCCCCCACGCTCCCCGCTTCGCGTGGTTCGCTGCCCCCCGAGGGGGCGCTCGCTTGCTTGGGGCGGCCCGGCGCGCCGCTCGGGTCTGCCTCTCTCTGCTCCACGATGAACTCCACCGTGCCGGCGCCCACATAGCCCACCGCGCGTGCGGCGGCCACGGCGGCCAGGCCCATCTGCTGACGCATCTCGGCGCTCAGGCCGGGGGCTGGGGCTTCCTCCAGCACCTTCTGGTGACGCCGCTGCACCGAGCAGTCGCGCTCGAACAGGTACACGCAATTGCCGTGGCTGTCGCCAAACACCTGGATCTCGATGTGCCGCGGCCGCTGCACGTACTTCTCGATCAGCACCGCGTCGTCACCAAAGCTGTTGCGCGCCTCGCGCTGGCACGACGCGAGCGCAGCCTCAAAGTCTTCGGGCTTATCGACCGCACGCATGCCCTTGCCGCCGCCGCCCGCGCTGGCCTTGATCAGCACCGGGTAGCCGATGCGGTCGGCCTCGGCCTTCAGCAGCGCGGCGTCCTGGTTGGCGCCGTGGTAGCCGGGCACCAGCGGCACGCCGGCCTTCTCCATCAGCTGCTTGGATTCGGCCTTCAGGCCCATCGCCTCGATGGCTTTGGGCGGCGGGCCGATGAACACCAGCCCGGCATCGGCGCAGGCCTGCGCAAAGCCTTCGTTCTCGCTCAGAAAGCCATAGCCCGGGTGGATGGCCTGCGCCCCGGTCGCCTTGGCCGCGGCGATGATGCGCTCGCCCAGCAAGTAGCTCTCGCGCGGCGCACTGCCGCCGATGTGCACCGCCTCATCGCAGGCGGCCACATGCTTGGCCTGTGCGTCGGCATCGGAATACACCGCCACGGTGCGGATGCCCATGCGGCGCGCAGTGGCGGCCACGCGGCAGGCGATCTCGCCGCGATTCGCAATCAGGATCTTCTTGAACATGTCAGCCTTTCAGGGCAATGTTTCACACCAGCCAGTTCGGCGCGCGCTTGTTCAGGAACGAGGCAATGCCCTCGCGGCCCTCGTCGCTGGCGCGGATGTCGGCAATGCGGCGCGCGGTCTCGTCGCGCAGCGCGGCATCGATCTCGCGGCCTGCGACGTCCTGCACCAGCTTCTTGCATGCACGCACCGCCGCCGGGCCGTTGGCCACCAGCGTGTTCACGATCTCGGCCACCTTCGCGTCCAGCGCGTCAGGGCCCACGAGTTCATGCACCATCCCCATCGCATGGGCCTGCGCCGCAGAAAAGCGTTCGGCCGTCACCATGTAGCGGCGCGACTGCTGCGGCCCCATCGCGCGAATCACGTACGGGCTGATGGTGGCGGGCAGCAGGCCCAGCCGCGCTTCCGACAGGCAGAAGGTCACGTTGTCGCTGGCCACCAGCACATCGCTCACGCAGGCCAGGCCCATGCCGCCGGCATAGCAGTCGCCCTGGATGCGCGCGACGATCGGCACCGGGCACTGGTCCAGCGTCCACAGCATGTCAGCGAGCTTTTGCGCATCGGCACGGTTCTGGTCCCAGCTGTAGCCGGCCATGGCGCGCATCCAGTTCAAGTCAGCGCCGGCGCAAAACGCCTTGCCATGCGCGGCCAGCAGCACCACGCGCAGCTGCGGGTCGGCCGACAGGTCGCGGAAGGCGGCGGTCATCTCGGCAATCACCTGGTCGTTGAAGGCGTTGCGCACATCGGGGCGGTTCAGCCAGACCTCGGCCACGTGGGGCGAGGGGCGGCGCAGTTCGAGCGTGGGGGCGATTTTGGTGGTGGTCATCGCAGCGTCCTTGTGCTCAGTAGCGCTTGGCCACTTCTTCCAGCATCACCTCGGTGGCGCCGCCGCCGATGGCCAGCACGCGGGCGTCGCGCCACAGGCGCTCGACCGCTGTCTCGCGGATGTAACCCATGCCGCCGTGGAACTGCTGGCAGGCCTGCAGCACCTCGTTGACCAGCTCGCCGGTGAGTGCCTTGAGCATCGACACCTCTTGCACGATGTCGCGGCCCTGCACCACCGACCAGGCGCAGTGGTACATGAACTGCCGCGCAGCGCGCACCTTGGCGTCGAGCATGGAGATGCGCTGGCGGATGGTCTGCTTTTCCCACAGCGGCGCACCGAAGGCCTGGCGCTGGCGCACGTAGTCCAGCGTGCGCTGCAGCGCCTGCTGGCAGTGACCAATCGCCATCGCGCCGAGTGCAATGCGCTCGGTCTGAAAGTTCTTCATCACCGAATAAAAGCCCTTGCCCACATCGCCCAGCACGTTGGCCGCCGGCACGCGTACGTTGTCGAACACCAGCTCGGCCGTGTCTGAACACAGCCAGCCGGTCTTCTTGAGCGCGCGGCCCACGCTGAAGCCGGGCGTGCCCTTCTCGACGATGAAAATGGTGGTGTCGCGCGCGGCAGTGCCGGTCTTGGCGGCCACAAAGTACAGGTCGGCATGCACCCCGTTGGTGATGAACATCTTGGTGCCGTTGATCACCCAGTGCCCGCCGTCCGGTCCGTCCTCGAAGCGCGCATTCGTGCGAATGCCCGCCACATCCGAGCCCGCCCCCGGCTCGGTGATGCCTACTGCGGTGATGGAGCGGCCGGCCGTCACGCCAGGCATGTACTTGGCCTTTTGCTGCGGGTTGCCGGCGTGGTGCAGGTGCGGGCTGGCCATGTCGGTGTGCACCAGCACGGTCACGATGAAGCCGCCGAAGGTGGACTGCGACAGCGCTTCGGCAAACACCAGGTTGGTCATCGCATCGGCTTCAGCGCCGCCGTACTGGCTTTCGTACATCAGCCCCAGCAGGCCGGCGTCACCCATCTTGCGCAGCACCTCGCGCGGCACCATGCCCGCGTCTTCCCAGGCCTGGGCGCAGGGCTCAACCTCGCGCTCGATGAAGCGCTGCACCTGGTCGCGCAGCTGTACGTGTTCGTGGGTTGTGTAGATGTTGTGCATGAAAATTTCCGTGCTTTAGTCGCGCGGCCAAACTACGTCGGTATCCACTGCGTAAAGACGACACTTACCTTCGCCACGGCGGTTGCAGTTATGTAAGGCACGCCGAAGTGGGTCTTCTCCACCTGACGCCCAACCCCACGCTCCGTTGGGTGCAATAGCAAATGCTCGCGGCTTATGCCGAGAAAGAAAATTACGATAAGCGTGACGACCTTATTCACGAACGAATGGGATCCGATCTAAGGCATCGATTGCTGCGAATCCAGTCGGCGGAGGTGCTTCCATTTCCGTCTGGGCGCGTGCAAATTGAGAATGAACAACGGCTACGGGTAGGCCAGCCGCTTGTAGGCGCTGCTCTACAGGCGCCCACCAGATCGACAGTCCGCTATAGCTTCCAAACATGGAATGCGCATCTGACCCAAAGCGTCCGAACGCTACAAGTTCGGCTTGGGGATTCCCGCGCGCATATGCCTCAAAGGCTGGCCGTATCACTGGCGGCGGGAAATAGCTGTCGTTTTCTCCGTAGAACCAGAGCGAGGGAACCCGCGTACGAGCTCCGTAGCGGGAAAAGGCGTCCACGAGCGCGAGTTCCCACTGACAACTTCCTCCTATGAAACGCAAACCACCCGCAAAGTTCACAAACAGGCGAAAACCAGGGTGAGGATCTTGTGCATAGGCGAGTGTCGTTAAGCCGCCATGCGATTGACCCATCATCACCATGCGCTGTGCATCAACCCAAGGCTGCTTTTCTAACCATCCAACGACAGCCTTGATGTCATCGGCTTGGGCCTCGCCACTTCCACCAATATTGCAGTTATCGCCCACCACAGCGCCGCCGGACTTAGAGAACCCTTGGCGCATCGGCACAACGACTGCGTAACCGCGCTGCAGAAATTCTCGTGTTGCAGGTAGGGCTCGATACCGAGGCTGAAGCCGGTTGTTGCCCAGCGCCTTGCCGTGATTAATCAAAACAACAGGAAATGGCCCCTCACCTGGTGGCTTGAAGATCGTGGTCTCCAGTTCGACTGGAAACAGGCGGTTGTTGCGAATGAATGTGATGGACTCACCGAGTGCAGCGTCTGCTGCTTGGTCCTGCGAGAACGACAGACTTGAGAAAAACAACAGGAGCAATGTCAGAAGCGAAGCCGGCAATACA
>JACCDP011501465.1_pt1 | contig 10993 bp, 16 predicted proteins | sample 7445841 | NCBI WGS metagenome assembly JACCDP01 (sample SAMN15323441, study PRJNA562643) | freshwater metagenome | isolation source: river surface water | place: USA:Blue River Watershed | collected 2017-08-17
ATACCGGTAACTGCTACCACATCATCTACACCTTTGTTATCACCATACTGATTCACTTTAACTCCTACATGTCCTGCGTCGATTCTTTCACACGACATAAATAAGAAAATTAATGTAATAAATCCCACAATACCAGCCGTTACCGTTTTTACCATTTTTTTAAATTTTAATTGTTGTTCTAATTTTAATTGTTGTAATTGTTCCTCTCTTTCTTTTTCTTGTCGAGCAAGTCTTTCCGACCATTCATCATTGTATGCCATATTACTTTGTTTTATTTGTTTTCTTTCTTGTCTTTACAAAAGGTTCACTTTCATTTGTTCCAGCTTTTACCGATTGTTTTGGATTTGGTTTCTTTACGATTTTTAAATCTTCAATAACCGCCTTTTCAATTCTTGATGGTTGTTTTACCAACTCATATAATTCTATTCCTAACCATAGAATTAAAATCAACAATCCGACACCACCTACAATATTTGCAAATGTGTTAGCCATTGTTAAACACGGAAATATTCCAAATTGTAACAATAATAAAATTGTAATAAATGCGAATATTTGTTTTTGATACTTTTTTAATTTTTCCATTTTTATATATTTTATTTTAATCATTAAAAGGATTATATTGTTGTGCGTCGAAATCTTCATCATCAATAATTTCTTTTGTGTCCGAATACATCCACCTATCACTATCACTATTCCATTCAACCAATCTACCCGAATCTTCATCTCTATATTCTAAATCACCCTCGCATAAATCTTCATCATCACCAGTTACTTCATATACACCACAAAATGAACATCCAGGTTCTTCAAACGATAAAGTAAATGTTAATTGAGGAAATTGTTTTGCAACATACCTAACCCATTCCATATTTGGAGCCCATGCAGTATTATATTGAATACTAATAAATTCATCTGCATCATCCAATATATAAGTGTCGGCCGCATCCCATTTAGTACCCCACTTATCTACTCTCCAATTATACCAGTCGGTATATCCATATTTTTCTTTTAATTCACTTATATATTTTTCAAATTCCAACTTACCTTCGGTATCAGTATCTTCACCTCTCCACATTACAGGAGATGTTTGTTCTAATAATTCTGGCGGAGTGGGATATAATACATTCATTGTAAAATATAGTTCACTACCTGTCTCCTGTTTAATTAAAGTCAGTTCTTTAAATTTTTGAATATCGGTTTTATTACCAGATACGTTCAATGTGTTTTCGCACCAATTTGGCATATTATTAATTTTTATTATTTTTACTTAATTTCTATAAAATACAAAAAAGGGAGCCGAAGCTCCCTTTTCATATTCACCATTAAAACTACTACCAAACGATAGTCTCATCATCGGTCGTTTCTTCATCTTTCACTTCGTTAAAAAGTTGTGATTCATCTTCCGATTTAATAAATTTTTGTATCAATTGTTTGATAAATACTCTCTCACTATCTAACCCACCATCATTACTGAAATAAGGTAAGATTGCAATCTCAGCGGCTTCCATTAAAGAGAAACCATCATAGATTAACCCAGCTGCCTCAACATTCACACGGGTAGATACGATAGTAGAAATCTTACTCATATCAGTTTTGATTAACTGACGAGTTGTATCAGCAATTTCTGCTAATGCACTCAATGAATAATCATCTGCGTCAGGGAATTTGAATTTTAACAATTCGTATTCACTTTGTTTATCTAACAAGTCCATTTCGATTTGAACGAAACGGTCCATAATAGCTCTATCCATAATACGAGTAGAGGTATATTCGTTACCAATGTTAGCAGTTGCGATAAATGTAACACCATTTGCTACTTTAACAATTGGTGAACCCTCTGCTTCATCCAAACGTAAGTATCGTTGTCCGGCATCTAATACAGTCATTAAGATATTCCATGCCTCTGGATGTGAACGAGAAATCTCATCTAATAAGATAATTGCGTTCGGTGTTTTGATTGCTTTAACGAATGCCGATTCACTAAAAAATGTACCAGTCTCTTTGTTAAAGTGCGTGTTACCAATTAGAGTTGCTCTCGGGTCTTGTGTAGCACCTAAATTGAAATAGAAATCAGGTCGTTTCAATGAACGAACTAATGATTGAGCGGCTAATGTTTTACCACAACCGGTCGGTCCAGTCATCATAATATTCTTACCTCTAACCGCTGAACGAATTAGATATTTCCACTTTAACGATTCGATAAACAAACCATTAGGTTTTAATTCTTGTCCTTTTGAGTGGATAAATTCTTTAAGAAGGTCATGCGTTTCAAATGCTTCACTTACACTGTCACATGCAGTATCTTCGATTACATTTGCAATCTTTTTGAATTCATCCATTTCAACCATTTTATAGGTCACATTACCATTTCTACCTACATACGCTCTTAATGCTTTATCTTCGGTATGTGCTTGTTTCATTTTTGCCTTTGATATTCCGGCAATCTTTGTAACTACGTCATTATTTGTAGTCATTAATGCGAAACTTCTACCAACTTGGATAGATTTATAACACTCATTTGTGAAACCAACATTGGTATCAACTGTCTTTTTACGTGTACTAACACGTTTTGCTGTTCTACGAGCCATAGTTTTTGTTTTAGTAGTTTTAACTTTGTTTACTTTTTTGTTACTTTTAATAGTAGACATAACTTTATAAGGGTTTAATTGGTGAATTGTTTACACAATATACGATTTTTTTTTCAATTCACCAAATATATTTTTAATAGATTGATTATCAACGATTTATAGGCATTAAAAACCCCTAATATATAAGTCATTGATTATCAACGATTTATCGTTTTTAGGGGTTTTTACCTTATTTTTAAGGTATTTGTGAAAATGGGGTCAAAAAGACCCCAAATTTCACTTTGGGGCTTTCCGAGCCATTATGATTTTTTGAGGAACAATTCATTCATAGATTTTGCTACCTCAAACATATTTTCCACATTCACATATTTAGCATCATTACCATAACACTTTTTAAATATAGTCCAATCGGATGAATATTCAAAGTTAGTATTCTCAGTAATAAAGTATGAAAGGACGTTAATACCATTTGCTTGCATTTTCTTCACTTGTTTACGAGTATGTTCAGCTGCCGCCTCACCCGAATAACTAATTTCATCACCACCACGACTGATACCATATGTAGGCTGTCCATCGGAGAAATTTAAGAAATAACTATCCGTATCATTTGTTGTAGGGATAAGTTCTTTCATAATTGCTTCGAAACACAAACCTTCTGGTGTAGTATTAGTACAACTCAATGTACTCATAAAGTAGCAGAATTGACGAAATGTATCTTTACGACTATCATGTACCAACGCGATATAAGGTAAACCTTGTCCACCGGTATCGGTTGAACGAACTGATACTTGCACATTGATATTACGGGCCATTTCACATGCTTTAACAATAGCAACAGTCGATGTAACACATCTTCTCAACTTATCACCACTCATAGAGCCGGAGTAGTCGATTGATATGTGTAGATTTGCTTTCTTAAATTGGTCAACTTCATGTGTATAAAATACATTCTCATTATCGTAACCCAATGATGCAACCATACGTCCATCAATTTTACCTTTCTTCAATCGGCTAAATATTGTTTCTCTACTCTCATTACGAATTTGTAATTTCTTACCCAATAGAGTACCCAACATTGTACCTTTCTTAACTTCATCAATATATGGTGTTGCCAATTCATCACCACTTCTCCAACTACGACCTGTAAATGGAAAATCACTACTCTCTAATAGTTTTTTAGTAAGTTTCTTCACTACGATACAATCAACACCTTTACCAATTTTACTTCCGTTTCTTTCATAATCAGCACCTACACGAACCATTTCGGTACCCGATTCCTGAATATCATCAAGCTTTTCGTTTTCTTGTTTAGTAATTTGTTTTTTCTTCATATTACCATTTAAGAAATCTTTTTGTTTTTGGAATTTCTTTTCCAATTGTTTTCTAGCCGTATCGGATAGTTTCACTTTTGTATTACCATCCTGTCCATCACCATCATCAGTATTACCTAATGTTGCGGTTGCTTGTCCACTCATTTGTCCATTACCACCACCCATTTGTTGTTCATCATCATCACCATCTTCGTTGATATCGGTAATCTCTATCTCACCTTCACCATCGCCTTCACCATTACCTTTACCATTTCCTTTTTGTTGTGGTTGTGGTTGTGCAGAAACATATTTAAGAATTTCAGCAACGATATCAATTGCAACATTAAGAGAATCGCCGGAGTTTTTAAGTCTAGCTACATTCTTTAAGTCCAATAAACGATAGATTGTTCTCAAACCTTTCAATTTTGAAAGATTGGTTTCTTCGTTAAGTAGGTTGATAATACGGAACATATAACTTTCCCAAGTTTCTTCCGTATATTCATCCGATTTGATACCTTTGGTTACAATCTTATCATTGAAATAGTGGTCATACATTTGAGTATAGTAATCTCTATAACCTGGTGCAGAATTGTATATGTAATGGTCAATACGTCTGTCCTCGATCCAATTGGTTAAACCAGCGATGATATCAACAACCTCTTCGGTCGGGATACCTTTACAACCAATCTTGCCACTTTTAAAATAAATGTGTGATAATTGATTGTAGTAATCACCTGCGTAATTTTTCAATACTTTAACAATCTCATTTTCAATTGCGGTTTCATCATATGAAAGAGGATTACCTGCTTCAATTGATTTTTGATTTTGATAATTAATGTGATTAATTGTCATAAAAAATCTATCTTTTGTATCACCCATTGCTTTTAACAATTTGAAATCGGATAATACAATGTGTGAACCCTCGTGTAATGCTAACCCCACCGATACGTCAAAATTATCATCCACATCTGCGGAAAGGATAACTTTTTGTCCATCGGTTTTACTTTCACTTTTTGTAGCAAAAGAAACAGGAATTGATTTACCCGTTACGATTTGAACGAAATTTGAAATCGCTCGTCTTACTGATGCCAATTTGTAAAGATTGTGTGTTTTCTTATACGCATCTAAATCTTTCTTTTGATAACTACCATATGTTTCAAGATAGTCAAAAGAAGTGTCGTACTCATCATACCAAAAAGATGAAGCACTTTGTTTACCCTTTACCAAATAATCTTTGGTGCCGGTTTTGAATTTGTCATACCAACTCATAGCTCGGAAATTTATGTGTTTTGTTAAATAATTGTTGAATATAACTCAATATACGACTTTTTTTTGATACTACCAAATATTTATTAAACTTTTTTTTAATATGTTGGTAGTCAATGACTTACGCATAAAAAAAGACCTATATTCATAAGTCTTTGATTATCAATGAGTTATAAAATACCCCATTTTATAGGGTAAAATCTTCATTTGTTTGCATCCCTTTTGGAATTTTTGTATTATTTTGCGGTTTATTACCAACGACTGTAATTTTTGTTTGAGGTTGTTTTTCCTCTTTCAATAAATCTCTAATTTCTACTAATAGATTTTTGATAATTGTAAATTGTTCTACGTCCATATTAATTGTTTAATAGTTTTTGAAATATTGTTTCACTTTGCGAATAATCATTTAAATACTCAAATAGTATTTTTCTGTTATTTTTCGATTTATCTAAAAATTCATTATATTTTTTCTCGATCACTTCTTCCGTTTCAGTATTCAACCAATCTATAAAATTTTGAATACTGGTTGTTACATCATCCGAATTATTTATACTTTTAATAAATTCAAAATTAAGTAAATAAAATCCCTTATCTTTTAAATAGTTTAAAATATCCATACTAGCGACAAGTATGATTGGTTTTCCAAAGAACAATCCTTTGAATGTTTTTTCAGTAATAAATGTTTCAGTATTGTTATAGTAGTATAATGTTTCAAATATTAAATTAAAATTACAATAAACATAATCATTTATTGCTTCAAAATGTTTGTATTTTGGATATAATAAATCATATGCATCATTTGCTGAATTTTTTAGCTCCATTGTATTTGTGATACCATTGATGGATTCCAAAAATTCAGTTCTCCAAGAACTATCTCTATGTGCTCTAATGTATGAAAATAACTTTGGTTTTGATTTATCATATTTTGGTAATTCTAAATTAGATAATAATGATTCCAACCAGTAATATCCAATATAGTATCTAAAATATCTAAATGGTAATAATAGGTCTAAATAAAATATGCTATCACTTTCTAATTCAGGTCTTTTGGAACCAGATAATATGAAATCATACCCAATCCTATTTATTTTTTCAATAAATTCACGATTAAATACTTCGGCGTAATGCCAAATAAAACATTTTTTGTGATTATGTATGTTCTTTAATTTATGTAGTATTGCTGTATAGTTATTTAATGTTTCTATAAAAATTAAAGATTTATTGAATCCATTAATATATTCATCCTTTTCATTTAAGAAATCGGGAATACTCATATAAAATTGTATAACACAATTTAGTTTTGGATGATGATATATTTGACTTGTAGAATTGTCAAATGTATATGCATCAAATTTGGATTTATATTCCAAATTTTCTTTACCAAACAAACCTAACCCAATTGGTATTTGATTAGGATATCCTATGAAAATAATAATATTATCCATTATTCAGTTTCATGTTCCATAAATTCGGTGAACTCTTTACCTGCTTTTGGATTCACTTCGTACAAATGTTCTAATGACAGTTCGTATCTGCCATTTTGTGTATGTAATATAAATATTTCACTTTCTAAACTATCTACAATAGATTGTAAACTATCGGTTGAAGCCGGAACACTATATATCGTATATTGTTCACTTCTTAATTTTGATAATTCTTTTTGTTGGAAATAACATATCAATAATACCGATATTGCACCGGTTCCAACAATTGCTTTCTGATATTTTTGTATAAATTCTTTCATAACTTTTTATATAATTAAATTAAAAATCTCCTTCCGAATGAATTGAACTATCATCCCATCCGTCTCTACCTGCCATTTTAGTAACACAATCTTCCTCACCACAATCCAAAAAATCTTCACCTTTGTAATCAGGATGATTTTCTTTCATATAATCAATACCTTTTACCCATGCCCAAGATAAAAGTCCGGTTCCAATAACCATAAACAAAGCAACAACAAACATAAAATATATACTTTAACAATTAATAATCCAACTAATCCCACCAACCTCTCATATCACTCCCATCATATGCCCAACCAAACTTCTTTGAAAATTTAGTTCCTTTGAAAATCTCCCAAAGTTCTTTCCACTCTACTTCCTCAATTTCCTTTGCTCTCTTAAATACTTTGGATGTATGTTTTCTTTCAGCTGGTGTATCATCATCTACCATAGAATATAATCCCTCACTACCTTCAACGGGTTCAAATCTAATTGGTCTATAACTAATCTCACCTAATTCCATTTCAGCTCTATTTACATAGTCATCATCTAATTTGTGTTTAATTAGTTCCAATGCTCTGTAAATCTTACCTACCTTTTTCATTCTACTATCATCTTCCTCTATTCCTTCTAACTCTAATTTATTAACCATTATAGTCAAAGAACGATATAACATTTCTAATGTGAAATGATAATCCCACCATTGATGGTTGTATAACTCTTTTCTAAATTTCCAAATGTTTTTGAAAAAATTAGGCAACCCTCTCGTAATAAATTCCCACGCTTTCCATAGTTTAGTATCATACCAAACTAACTTTTCTACACTTTCAAAAAACGTATCTTTATATTGATTATCCATAACTATTGATTTTTATTTTTTTTCTTAAAAAAGTCCATTATTTTCTTTTCTTTTTGTAGTGTAGTCCAGGAACCATCTGGATTTTCTTTCAAAAGTGGAGCTTTCCACATCTCAAATGCTATCCAACAAATTGAAAAAATCATTAAAATAAGAATGCCTTCCATACTATTTATTTTTCATTATATTATATCTTCTTTCTCTTTCTTCTGCGGGTAGTTCTTCGGTATATGTGTGTTCAATGTTTACTTTAATACACACTTCCGGTAACTTATTATTTCTAAAATAGTTATTTACATACCCTATTATATTTGCCGCTCCTATTGGATTTGCAGAGTGAACATAGATAGTTGGTAGAGGAATTTTTTTGTTCATTGCTTCCGCTACCAAATATCTTGCACAATCCATACCAGTTTTTTCAGGTATACGATTGTAGTCTAATTCATAATTTGGTTTTACATTTGTATAGTATTCAACCATTGCACCTTCACCCAAATCATGGTCTAAACTGATTACTTCATAACTTTCTAAACCATTCATTTTTATATGTGCAACAAATTCATCATAATTTCTAACCACTTCCCAACTATCCGTTGTTGGTATTCGGACATCATCCAAATACAACCATATTTTATTCTTTTTCATGTATAAATTCCAATTGTCTTGTTATAAAATCATAGTCAAATGTAATTGGATTATTATCCACCTCATATCTCAAATTACAACTACATCCGTTAAATGTATAAATATCACCCCATTGGTCTTTGTAAGGCATCGTTCCCCAACCATATGCTTCGTGTATGTGACCTGCAAAGTGTAAGTGAGGTTTTACTTCATGCAACCTATGATACAAATCGGCACATCCAGCATTTGTATTTGTATTGGATGTTCTATCATTATACCCGTAAATTGGACTATGTGTAATTACGATATCGGTGTCCATAGGAATCTTATTCCACACTTCGTTGATATCATGTCCTCTATCTTTATTGAATGCCCAACCATATCCAAAAGTAGGACTGATAGGACTGCCCCATATTTTAATGTTGTCAAATTCAATAGAACTATTTTCTAAATAAAATACATCATCATCCAATTCGGATATTGCATCTACCAACCAATTGGGTTTTCCATCAACGGGTGGTTCAAAGTATTGTATTCTATCAAAGTGTACCGATTTATCTCTAAAAAGGACTTCACTATCAAATGTCAAATCGTGATTACCTGCAATAAATATTTTAAATCTATAAGGTTGTTTACTAAACCACTTTATAAAATCTAACACTTCATGCTTTCTACCAATTGAACTGATGTCTCCACTATGTATTAAAATATCACCACCTGGTAAGTTTATTTTTTTGTGTTTATTATGTGTGTCACTAATGTGCGTTATTCTTTTCTTCATAACTATCTTCTTTATTTCCTACTAACTGATATGCTGCCCATAATTTATGTTGAGCCTTTTCTATTTTCTTCCGTACATCCCTTTCATTTTCAGCCAATGGGTGGTCGATTAAGTGGTCCTGAATATTCATCATTACTATATGAATCCTATCCATCAATTCTAAATAATGTCCTTTATTTATAATATTCTTTTTTTGTTTCTTTGATGACATCGGATATTGATTTATTTGGATTATTTTTCATATGTCTAATTGCCCTAATAATAAATTCACTTATTTGATTTTTCTTATCCAATTTTTTAACCAATTCATTAAGAGTGTCCAAATCTTCGTAGAACTTGCCCATATAGTTGTTTTCTATTAGATATGTAAGATACGAAAAAAACCCCAAATTACCAAAACTATTTTTAGTAACATTGGGGTCAATGTATTATATATGTATTATTTTTTATATATTATATTATCTAGCGTTTATTTGTAACTCATCTAATATGTTTATAATATATTGAAATCCTTTATTTACTTCGTCTGCCATTTCATCATTTTGAATTGCACGAATACTACCAATACATTCTTGCATATTTTCAAAATCATACATCTTACCACTACCTGGAACTCTTGTTTTTATCATCTGGCCACCATAAGCTAGAGCCAGGTAATTTAAATAAACATGTGCCAATAAATCACTATCACTTAAATTTTGTAAATATAAACAATATTGTATAGTTGAATTATTTGCAACATACTCATGTGTTACTTCCTTTTCCAATTCCGCAATATCTTCGTAAATTTTACCAATTCTACTCAATGATGGGTGTGGTAGTTCTCTATTTTCAATAACTAAAAAAATTGTTAGTTGCTGAGTTAGATATTCTAAATATTCTTTTTTAGATAACTCACCTCTAAACATTCTTTGATTAAATTGCATTTTTTCTGCTTTACTATGTAATTCAGCAGTTGCTTCTTTTAATGTCATAACTTATTTTTTGCGGAAGCTCAGGGATTCGAACCCCAGATACCTTTCAGTATGACGGTTTTCAAGACCGTTCCATTCAACCACTCTGGCAAGCTTCCTAATATTAATATATATGTGTTTCTTCGTTTCTGAAATCTTTTGTATTTATTGAACTTTGATTTCGTCTAGCTTCTTCTGCCTCTTTATATAATCTTACCCAAGTTAAAAAAATATCAATAGGGGCCAAAATAGGAGCCATAATAATAATCATAACCGAATCTAATCCAGGTGCAATTCCTAATCCACCCGCCATAACATCCCTATTCCACTTTTTTATCAACTGGTATACACAATATACAAAAGAAAGTACATAATAAGTTCCAAATCCCATAAAATTAATTTTTGTTTTAATAAATATACTAATAATTTTTTACATTTCCAAATAATTGTGGGAGAGCCTGGGCTCGAACCAGGGGCCTAATGATTATGAGTCATTTGCTCTAACCAACTGAGCTACACTCCCAAAAGAAAATAAGCAGGTGTGGAGTCACCTACCTATTTTAGTGAATGAGAAACATCTGTCTCTCTTTATGGCTTCATCACCAAAGCCCATACGGTGCCGGAGGAGGGATTGGTTACCCACACGATGTCCATTTCGGATTCACCACCCATCTAGAAAGGGAACGTCTAATAGTTGTACACACTATCATTCCGCCACTCCGGCATATGTACCCCAGAACAGAATCGAACTGTCACTATCATTGCTGATAACAAGATTTTAAGTCTTGCGCGTCTACCAATTTCGCCACCAGGGTATTTCGTAGTCCGTCGTGGAATCGAACCACGAATATCTCATTAGAAGTGAGAAGTTATATCCATTTAACTAACAGA
>JACCDP010678615.1_pt1 | contig 10991 bp, 5 predicted proteins | sample 7445841 | NCBI WGS metagenome assembly JACCDP01 (sample SAMN15323441, study PRJNA562643) | freshwater metagenome | isolation source: river surface water | place: USA:Blue River Watershed | collected 2017-08-17
AAAAACCTCATCATTGATTACCACGCTATAAAGTAAGTCACTCATTTTTATTACCCCTTTTGATTTTTAGTTATGAATAAACCATAAAACCAAGGTCTGACAATTTATGAGACAAAGAAAATCCCGTTTAAACGTCTAATAATACGTTTAAACGGGTGAGTTCTTTTACCGGCCCTAAAAAGACTCATTTTCTAACTCAGTTGTTACTTTATAAGAAGAATAGTATTGAAAAAGTAATTCATCTTCAAATTTAGAGGCACCTAGTACTTCAGTCCAGATTTTATCGATTTGTGTAATAATTTGCTTACAGTTAGAAATATCCCAATTTCCGACCTTTAAAGAACGTTTATTAGGTATAGTTACTTTCTGCCATTTTATTTTTGTAATCATAGTTTTATTCAATTCTTCGGAAAGTTCTAAGAGTTGTTTTTTATGTTTCAAGCTTAACTTTTCAAGTGAAAAGGGGAAATTGTAAAGAATTTCTTGGGTAACATTAAAATCATCCCCAAAAATTGTCCACCATATAAACATCCACTTTGAAACTAATAAGGTGAATGCTATGTCTCGTAAGTCTGAATCCTTAAACCAAATTACACGAAGTGCTGTAGAATAAACAGTATTTTCATCTTCATCTAAAGTAGGTGCGACTTGTTTAAATGATGAGATCCAATATCGAGCATTGCTATTGTAAAATAAGGGTGCCATTTTACCCTGCTTTAAATCCCATTTTGGTATTCCTTTAACTATTGTGTAAGCAGGTCCCGTCGAAGATATCGATTCAATTAATTGACCTTTATTGTTCATTAGAGTTTCAAATATTTCTAGGGAAGTCACGAAAGGCCAGATATCGGGATGGTCAAATTTCTCGGGAAGCAGGGAATAACGAATATTGGGCATCAAGTTAGGTCGGAAATCAGTTACCCATCTTTGCATCGGTGCGGACAAAAGTTTTCTCTCACCAGGAAACCCGATAAAAATAGTGTTTCTAACTTCTACTCCTTCAAACAACATCGCTGGTCTATTTCCGAATCCTGAAATCCATCTACTCCCAAAACGTTTTGTCAAGAAAATTCTAAGATTTTTGTATCTAGAACCAAATACCAAATTTAACATGACAATCATTGCAAAAGCTGCTTTTTCGTTACATATTAATGAAGCTCTTTCCATACACATCGCATAAATATCTGGGCAATTCGACGTAAAGTGACCTTCTGTTTTATAATCTACTTTTGACTTATTTAAATACGGAGGGTTCCCAATAACAACATCAAATCCTCCATTTTGAAAAACGTCAGGAAATTCAATAAACCAATGAAAAGGACAAGAGTTTTCGCGCCATGTTTCAATACTTAAGTCACCATCCTCGAATTCAACAGCGTCGTAAAACAATTTATCTAAAGTCGATTTAAGAATTTGGGTACCATTGGTAAGCAATTTTTTTGCAATTTGTGTTTCTTTATGCCCGATTTCTTGCGCTATCACAAAATTTTCCCAAAGTTCAGAGAGATGCTCTACCTGACGGTTAATATCATCTTCTAGGTTTACGACATCAAAAGTCGTTACATAATCTGGTAGTTTATTACTTTGTGTTATTCCAATTAGTAAATTACCTTTTTTAATATTGAATTCTAAATCTGGTAAAGGTTCTATGTCTTCGTATTTATCAATAGCAGAAATTAACTTTAGAAAAAGTCGCAGTCTGGCTATTTCAGCTGCTTCTTGCATAATGTCTACACCGTAAAGATTCTTCTGAGCCGCGTGTTTTAGAACAAAGTATTTTCGGTTTGGATGTTTTTTAACATTATCAAGTAAATCTCTCAAATCGGACTCCCTTGAAGTTTTTGAATGTAACTCTCCTATATCGAGCAATAATGAGTACAAAATTTCCAATTGATTTAATGCAGCAAAAAGGAACGCACCGGAGCCGCAAGTTGGATCTACAATTTTTAGTGAACTTAAAATATTCCATATGCGCATAACGTCTTGACTAGTATCTAATCCATCAATTATGTCACTTGCAAGCAATTCCAAATCAATGTTTAGAGTCACCAAATCTTGTATTGAATCAATTTCGCCATTTGCTAGCTTGTGTTTTAGTTTTTGAAAGTAAACCAATCGTTGTTTTGTTTCATAAACAGATTCACCAGGCAGTGAATAATTTGAATTTTGTTCCAAATCATTACTAAATGTTTCTTTACCAAATGATATAGATGGCCAAATATATCTTTCTGGATTTTGAACAACGTGCTTCATTAAATTGATCTGACATTCTTCATTCACTTTTTGAAGAAAACGAATAATCAATGTATTACCTGTCATATAAGTTGTTATATCCTCTTTGGTGTAATAAGCTCCCTGTGCTTTATTGTTTACAAATTGCTCAAAAACATAGCCGAGCACGTCAGGATTTATTTCATTTGGATTTCCAGTAATTCTTGAGTCTAAATGCCACTGATAAGTATCAAAGAAGTTGAATATCTCCTTAAAAGCGTCGTCAGATATTTTGATTTCATTTGAAATTTCTAATTCGTGTTCCGAAAAAAGTCCACCATTAATGTAAGGGATTTCACCCACTAATTTAGCTATTTCGGGTGGGACCTTTATCACTTCCCCAGCACCAAGCCCTTTATGGAATAAGGGTAAGAGAAAATCTCTAAAAAATCCATAAAACTTATTTGGTCCTTTGAGAAGTATTATTTTTTCAAGTCGGTCGCCAAGGTAATTTTGGTTTCCATCCATGAAACCCTTCCATTGCATGAAATATATAAACATTATTCGATTAAGTAAAAGTGATGAATACCACTCTTTATCACTAGTACGTTCTAGCCCTTTTATTTTGTTAACCAAGTTTTTTTGATAATAGGAAAACTCTTTATAGAACTTTTTTGTTACCTGTTCTGCATCAAATGCTTTTCTTAACTTAATTAATATTTCAACTAAAGTTGGTTCATCTCTATTGATCTCAATTTCAATTAACTTTAATCTTTGGAGCAAGCTTAATGTATTTTGTCCTTTGATGTGCTCATGATTAACAAGCCTGACCACTCCTCGGCCAGAAGCCTCTTTCGACATTGGCCAACGCCAATTTTGTAGAGAGGCATTATAAAAAATAGTAAGTCTTTCCGCACTAATTTTAGAAACTTCTTTATCTATTTCTCGCTGAATTCTGGCATTTGGAACCCCTTTGCAGCTCCAAACTTGAATACCTTTGAATTGTGCGATAGGAATTAATTCAAATTTTTCTTCACCAAAATTAATAGTTAATTTTTGTGCAGTGGGCCTATTCCATCCTAAATGCTCAATAAATATTTCTGAGAATTCGTCTTTATCTAAAAGTTTCAAAATAGTTGGAAAATCAATCATTATTGGAACTTCCCATAGAGCATACAATTCTTACAGGGTCTTGTCCCGGTCCGTCAGTTAAAATGAGTCGATTATCTGAATGAAGCGCAGATATCAAACCTCCAAGGTCTTCAGCTGACCTGGCATCTAGTGCTTTTTTTAATCGAAACTCTGCTTCAACTGTAAGGGGCTTCTCATAAAGTGCTTCTAATGCTTTAGCTACATCTAGTGATAATTCGTTTAGGTTTGATTTCAATCTTGTATAAACACGCTTCCTAACACCAGAGATTTGACCAGCCAAAACTTTCGGTTGCTGCAATGCAGTGTGAACCAACCCTTGAACTGCTCCGAAATGTTCTTCTAACATCTTTAGTGTGGGTGTTGAAGGTTCTGATTCAAAAAACTTTAAGGCTTCATATGCTGTCATAAGTCGATAATCGTTTTGGGATTTATAACCAAATGCATCCATGCCTTTTTCTGTTCTGACATAAACCCCAACAGAATTTACTTCATTACTTCTAGCTGGCCTCGTTGTGAAAACTAAATCACTCATTCGTTCTATCCTGGATGCCCGTACAGGGTCTTCAAGTTTTGCTTTGGTCCAAATCTCGTATGCAATTGACGATGCATCGTTGTCTGAATCCAAACCATCACTAGGAAAATCACCGTTATAGAGTCCTTCAATAATTGCGGTTTCATCTTTAGAGCCGAAGAACTTTTCATCTGAACCAAACGCAGAGGCATTTTGAGAAAGGCGATAGCGAATTCTATCTCTTAGCGAAATAACATTTTCGACTGTTTCATGAAAAAATGAAAGAATTTCTACAGTTGGGGAGGTTTGACCTACTCTGTCCACACGGCCTGCTCTTTGAATAAGTCTAATAATCGCCCAAGGTAAGTCGTAGTTAATAACAATTGAGGCATCTTGAAGATTTTGACCTTCACTTAAAACATCTGTTGCAACTAGAACTTGTATTTCATCTTCTTTAGTTACATTTTGTCCACCCAACTTACTATTTGAATTAGGGGAAAATCTTCTTGCAAAAAGTGTAGGATTGGAATTATTTCCAGTGACAGATTCGACTTTTTTGATCCCAAGTTTGCTCAAACCTTCCGCAACGTATTCGGCAGTATCGGCATACTCAGTAAATATCAGTACTTTTTTATCCTTGTAACTATTTGAGATAGTTTTGTATAGCTCTCGAAGCTTCGAATCATTTGTTTCATCAACCTGACCGTATTTATTTAATAAACCTTTTAAGGCGCTGCTATCAATGATCAAATCATCTTTAATTTGCTTCGTAAATATTTCAGGATGAACCCATGCAATTCCAGAAGGATTTCGCGATCTAAGTGATTCATAATCTGTTTTAGCCTGACCTGAATCAATTCCTAGCATCAAGTCTAAATCTTCATCTTCATCAAGAGTAGAAAATTCACTGTCGCCGGGATCAATCATCGATTCTACTACACTTCCGACAGGAATTGGAAGATTCTTTTCAAGAGCATAAATCCACATTTCATTCCTGGCTAAATGTCTTTCTAATGAAATAACAAAAGATTTACCACAAGATGAAAGCCTTTTAAACAAACCTATGCGCACAAAACCAGATAAATGTCCGGATGCCTTTTCCCATTTATCAAGTAAATTATCTTCGTCAGCAGAAGTCTTATAATTATCATTTACATATCTTGCTAAGCCATAGCGCGGCAATATTAAGTTTGTTATTGCGTCAAGTGTTTCATCGCCTACCATAAATCTTGCCGGATCCTTATTATCAAATGAGTGTTCAATTGGCTTAGCAATTCTTACCGGAAAATAGAACCTAGTGCCATTAAAAAAGGTCATAAATTCTCGCCCGTTTTCATCTTTCTTTGAATAATTCTTCTTGATGAAACTTCTAGTTCTTCTAATCAAGTGTTCTGACATTAATCTCTTCCAGTCTTCAGGTTCATCTGATTTCTTGAAAGCTGCAAGAGTTGTAACTTTTTGGTCCATTTTTTTAGAAAAGTTTTCATCAATAGCCATAGCCGCTAGGGGTTGAAGTCCTAAATCTGAATCATCGTCAAGGAATAGACCCAATTGGTTTGCAACGTCCTTGAAACGAATGTTAAAAGGTGTAGCGGTTAGTAGAAGTACTTTTGAATCGTTACGTTGTATGTATTCCTTAAGCGCTAGGTAGTCTTGTCTTTTTTCACTTCTCATCGTGTGACTTTCATCTACTATTACAAATCTATATCTACGCAAATCAGGTAATACGCGCGTAATCATGCTGTAGGGAACAACTCTCGCATTCAATTCGTAAGTATCGCTATATTCCTTTTGCCACATTTCTTCAAGATTTTTAGGACAAATAATTAAGGTGTCCCACCCGTACTCTTCTTTAAGAACGTTTGCCACTGCGGTTGCGGTTATGCTTTTCCCTAATCCGACTACATCTCCAAGCATCGCACCACCGCGACTAGCTATTCTTCTTGCCAAAGTTTTAACAGCACTACTTTGATAATCAAGAAGTTCGTTTTGTAATTTTGAAGAAATTCCATATTCTGCGAGACCCTCGCGAACATCTCTTGATAGATGCCAGCAAACTTTTAGATAAATATCGTAAGGAGATGGTTGTTCATCTCCGGCCCAGGAATCCTGAATTAATTCAATTAAGTCTGAGGTAATTTCAATTGCATACTTATCATTCCATCTATCTTCGAACCAATTTGCAAGCGCTCGAGTGCCTTCCCAATCTACAACATCAACATTTAATTCATAGTTGTGTTTTAATCCAGACATTGTTAAATTACTTGAACCCACAAATGCCGTTACTGGATTTGTAATATCTTCACGGTGACAAATATAAGTTTTTCCATGAAGAGGTCTTTTTGTAAAAAGTCTGATTTCGACTCGACCTTCCTCTAGTTGCTTTTTCAAAATTTGTAACGCTTCAAAGTGATTTTTGTCCAAAATTCCACGTGATAATTGCTCTCTGAATTTATAAATTGCTTGTAGTTTTCGCTCTCTTGCTATTGAATTATCAATACCGTCTGCCAAAACGGAACCATTAATTTCAGATTGCAGAAATTCGGATAGAGCCAGGTCAGGATCTACACCTGACATCCCTACGAGCACTCGCGCTACAGGCTGTCCTGGTTTCATAACTTTGGTTTCGAGAGTAGGGGCAAAAAGTTGCCATCCGCGCAAATTAAAGTAACCGACTGCAGCATCTAATCGGTCGTATGAAATTAATACTTCTTTAAGGTGTTCGCCAAGATGTAGATCAATATTGTCAAAAATTCGACTCAAATCAGACCCCTTAGAATAGTTAACTTTTTCTATTGCTCATGGTAGTCAATCAATCAGACAATCCTAAATTTGGCAAAAAACAAGGAAAACTTCCTAACAAAGACCCTGTGCCTTAAGTCCCAAAGTCCAATCTTTAAATTTGATAAATCGGGCATAGGGGTTATCGGCCTATTCATTCATATTTGATGCATGAACATCTTAAATAGATCCATTGAAACCGACCATACTCGTTTCTTCAATATTTACAGAGTACCGCTCAGTTCATTGGATTTAATTTTGGATTCCAAGTAACTCTTTAGCACTGCCTTCCCACTTTCCAGCCCTTAAGTAAATAGATTTTATTCCATAGTAATCCAGCATTTTCATATTCTCGTAACTAATTTCTCGATTAAATAGGGCTACCAATGGAATATCTTGTTCAAAATGATATTTATATTTGTATTCAAAAAGTTGTGCAAAAGCTTCCCGAACCACAATTACATCTCTAGTGCTGACAACTTTTGCCTCAACTAAAACTTCTGTTGTTTTATCTTTAATGAGTATAAGATCTCTTGGATGAATATTTTTATTTATGGCTTTCCAATGAAATTTTTTAGCAACCAATACAAAGCTTTTGATCAAATCTTCATGAAGAGGTGTTACTTCAATCTTATCTGTTCTCATCATTCGAAAATGACTTCCACTATCTTTGCCTTCAAATTTTGAATCTAAACGATACTTACTTGCTATTTTTGGCTTTATTTTTTCAATACTTGTTATCAATCTTTGCTCAATACTGGATGTATTTATGTGGCTAAGTGCTTCCTTAGCTACTCCATATAAATCCAACATAATTTCAATGTCAGATAAGATTTTTTCTGTTTTCGGCAATTCTGATATTTTGTACTTAAAACCAATTATGTGGCCTGCTTCATAGCCCTTCGCTAATTCCTCGTCCGAATCCAAGTCTATTTTCTTAATTAATCCCGATTTTTTAGCTTCAATGTGATCTTCAATATATTTTAGAATCACTCTTGCACTATGCCTTAAGGTTTCGTATGCTTTTTCTTTTTTTGCTTTTCCTTTAATTCCTTTTTTTGCTGCATTTTCATTATGCTCTGTATAGCCTTGATTTAAAGATAGATATAAATTTTTAAATTTGGAATCATAAAGAAATACTGCATAGAATCCAATTCGGGTAGATTTAGTTATCTCAGGATTCAATATCGATATCCAAACAATTTCAGGGAGGTTAGGTCTAGATCCACTATTTCTAACTTTGAACCCTGGGGGTAAAAGACTTGATAAAACTTTTCTACATTCGCGTAACGCTTTTTGGGCTGGTTGTGTTTGTTTATTTTTTCGGTCATAGTTCAACGTTAGAGGGCTTTTGAGTAAGAAACTTAAATCCTCTTGATAAGGAATAGTCATGTTAATTTTTGTTCAAAATGAATGGACAAGCACATAGAGCTAGCTTGTTCTATTCAAAGCGAACTGTCAAATAAGTTCCTTATTTGTCCTTTTTTATTTGTATCCCCCCACTAATATCTATCTATGGACTTCTCCTCTTTAAACAAATCACGCCGCAGTATTCGTGATTTCAAGAAAGATCTCGTTCCTGATTCTGTTTTAAAACAAATCCTGGATGATGCCCTCTGGTCTCCTTCCTGGAGTAACACCCATCCCTATTACCTAGCCATAGCAAAGGGTGAAGAACTAGAACTAATAAAGAAGGATTACCTCAAACTCTTTGATCAAGCTTGGCCTTTAATGAACGGTAATTTATTTCAAAAACTCACTCTTTTAGTAACAAGAAGAGGTTGGCCTGATGGTGATTTTAGAACCATCTTTAAATACCCTCCCTTGTTACAAAAAAGAAGAGTAAAAACAGGCAAAGCAATCTATGACTTCTTAGGTATTAAAAGAGAAGACAAAGATAAAAAACAACAATCTTGGCGAAGAAACTTTGAATTCTTTGGTGCCCCTGTGGTTATGTTTCTCTTTGTCCACAAAAGCTTAAAATCCTATGCAGCTCTAGATGCCGGTATTTTCTTACAAACCATCATGCTTTCAGCTCATTCAAAAGGTTTAGGAACTTGTGCTCAAGGAGCCCTTGCCACTTGGGCAAGTCCAGTGAGAAATCATTTAAAAATCCCTAAGGATTACAAGCTAATAGTTGGATTATCACTTGGGTACCCAAGTGATAATCCAGTTAATACTTTTAGTGTGGGCAGAGACGATCTAGATTTAGGGTTTTAACCCTAAGGGCGTGGATTACTGGGGAATTTTTAGTAAATGGATTTACTTTCGTAGCTTTGCGTTTTGTGCAATTGCCAATTCCACTCTATTTTGATACATTTCTCACAATTGAATTCCGCCCTCAGGTTAGGTAAAAGTCATTCTAAGAAAAAAGCTTAACTGGATAAGGACATCGACTCTAGTCATTACTGTTTTATTATCTAGTTTAATTCTCACAACTCCAGCCTTAGCAGATGAGGGAGAAACTTGGGATACCAGAACATTTCCTGAATCCCTAAGTTCTCCAAGAGTTTATTTTGGTGGTGGACTATTTATTCTTAACGATAATTTTTCAAACTATTTTTACACATCAGCCGATGGAATCAATTGGACTCAAAGAGCTGTAAGCGCGGAATTTAAAGAAATGTATGACTTTGCATTCGGCAATGGAATCTATGTCGCAACCGGTAATAATACGCTCAACAGTTACAAAATGTTTTACAGTACAAATGGTTTTGACTGGCAGTCAACAAACACTGTTCCAGGTTGGGGGGCCCAGTGGGTGGTTACTTTTGGTAACAACAAATTTGTTGCTGCTAAAGGAGGATCGTGCGGAACAAGTTGCATTAGTTATAGCTCAGACGGAATTAATTGGACCTTGGCAACCACTCCGAATTTGGGAAGTGGCCCGATAATAAATTTCACGGACATTGTTTACACAGGTTCAACTTTTTATGCAGTCTCCGGCGGAGGTGCGGTCATAACATCAACCGATGGAATTAGTTGGACTTACCAAACCACTATTTCAGGAATCTCTACCTGGAGTGATTATGTAAATGAATTAGCTTTCGGTAATTCCACAGTCGTTGGCGTCGGGCCCAACGGAAGAATTAATACCAGCACCTCTCCAGCAACATGGACCAAAAGAACTGGCAACCCGTCTGGAAATATCACATTGAATGATATTTCGTTTGGCCAAAGTAACTTTGTTGCGGTTTCTGGTCAAGGAAACATAATGCGAAGCAGTGATGGAGTTAGTTGGTCAAATTCTGGATCTTTTAACGTTGCAAATTCTACTAACGCCTTATTAACTATTGCTTACGGAAATGGAATTTTTGTAACTTTTGGCCAAGGAAATTCTTATTTCACTTCAGGAAATACAGCGCCTTCAGCACCAACTTCTTTAACTGCAACTGCGGGTGATGGTCAAGCATCAATTAGTTTTACGGCTGGATCCGATGGCGGTTCTGCAATCACAAATTACAAGTACTCACTAGATGGCACAACATACACAACATTATCGCCAGCTGTTTCAACTTCACCAGTAACTATTTCTGGTTTAACAAATGCAACCGCATACAGTATTTACCTAAAAGCGGTCAACGCAATTGGCGAAAGCTCTGCATCTGCCTCGGTTTCGGTTACACCAACTGCTGCTCCAGTCGTAAGTAGCAGTGGTACCAGGCCAGCAGATTATTTTGAACCTATAAAAGAAGTAGTCATGAACAAAGAGAAAGTTAGTTGGGAACCAAATTCTAAAATAATAATTAGTAAATATGATTCAAAAACTAAGAGGACTACATTAATAGAAAATACTTCTGGGCAATTTGTGTTTCCAAAAGCTAGTCCTGGATACAGTATTTCCTACTCAATAATGGCTACTGATGGAACTGTGCTTAAAACTTTGACCTTAAAATCTAAACCTACAGTCCCAAAGATAGCAAAAGCTTTTGCCCAGAAATCAGTTACTTCGACAACAAACCAAAAAATAACCATAAATGCACAATGGAAGAAAGATTCATCTCATATTAAGTATTTAGTAAAAATCACTCTTGACAACGGCAAATCAATAACTGCAACAACCACAGATCCAAATTTTTCAATCATTACGGATGAAACAAAAGGTGCAACTCTCACCATCACTGCGGTGGGAAAAAACAACTTAACTTCAACTGTCACAAGAAAGATTTAATTCTATTTCTGCTTAAAAACGATCTAGATTTAGGGTTTTAGCTTCTTATTACTTGATTTAAGGTAACTTCACCTTTGTAATGAACAGAAGTAATAGAAAACTTCTGGTTTGAAAGAATAGGTGCCCAAGCTTTAATGTGGGTAATTTCTGAACCAAGCAGTTTAA
>JACCDP011126611.1_pt1 | contig 10991 bp, 10 predicted proteins | sample 7445841 | NCBI WGS metagenome assembly JACCDP01 (sample SAMN15323441, study PRJNA562643) | freshwater metagenome | isolation source: river surface water | place: USA:Blue River Watershed | collected 2017-08-17
CCTCTGCTGCCTGTCTATCAGCCTCTTCTTGAGCCCTTCTAGCAGCCTCTGCTGCCTGTCTATCAGCCTCTTCTTGAGCCTTTCTAGCAGCCTCTGCTGCCTGTCTATCAGCCTCTTCTTGAGCCCTTCTAGCAGCCTCTGCTTCTTCCTGGGCTCTTCTAGCATTTGCTTCTTCCTGGGCTCTTCTTGCATTTGCTTCTTCTTCAGCCCTTCTAGCAGCCTCTGCTTCTTCCTGGGCTCTTCTAGCATTTGCTTCTTCTTGAGCCCTTCTAGCAGCCTCTGCTTCTTCTTGAGCCCTTCTAGCAGCCTCTGCTTCTTCTTGAGCCCTTCTAGCAGCCTCTGCTTCTTCCTGGGCTCTTCTAGCAGCCTCTGCTTCTTCTTGAGCCTTTCTAGCAGCCTCTTCTGCGAGTCTAGCCGCTTTCCCAGAACCACTATTCTTTTTTAATAGTTCAGTTTTAATATTGGAATTTTCAGCCAGTACATTTTTGACGTCATCAGTAAGATATGCATTCCAATTTCTGAATATATTCTTTGAAATTTTTAAATTATTTGTTTTCATCAATAAATATAGAAATTTTAATGTTTCAATACGTTTGACAGAGTTTTCACTCAAAGATGCTAAGAGTGAAGCAAGGTGTATAGGTGTTCTTCCATCCGCATCTGTATCTGTTAAAAGAAGTTGTGTTAAATTAAATTTACTTGCGAGTGATAAAAGTTCGTTCATTACGACAACATTATTTATACCTACTGCAGTTAAAAAAGGGGTTGTTCCTCTCCTTCCCTTATTTCTTAAAAATGCTTCAATTAAGGTTGGACGACCAAATTTTTTTAACCAATTAATATAATACATAAGTTCATTTATGTTATTTGTTCTTAATAAAATCTCCCATAGTAATTCACCATCTTTATTTGGACTTAATGAATTTAGAGGATTCTCTTGAAAAACTGAAAAATCTAATGGTTTATTATCCTTTACATTTTTCCAAAATTGTTTGATACGATCTAAAGAAGACATCTCTAGTTTTATACGAGATTAATTTGCGTAGCGAAGACCACCGCGACCTTTATTAACCTCATAAAATCCCCAAGTGTCTACAACTGCTTTCATTTGTGCTTGTTGCTGACCGGAAATTAGGTCATTTGATATGTTAGCAAGGTCAACATACAATGTTGGTCTATCTGCTGTAGAAAAATTTACTGAACCTTCTGGTTGACGAGTATAAGGTGCTTGTCTTCCACGAATATCTCCCAAATCCCAATTCATTATACCCAATCCAGCACCAGGATCACGGTCTTCTTTCGCAAGGCTTTGCAATTTATTCCAAATAAGCGGAGGAAACAGAGATTCACGGTCTCTTCCAGCGATGATTAATGATACATTATTATAATACTCATTTCCACTGATATCAGAAGCATAATCAAAATAACGATTCGCTCTGAGTGCATTGAAATCTTGAAACCAGAATAAAAGTCTTGAGGCTGGATGTACAGCATCTACACGCCTTGCAGTGACTGCCAAAGCATTTCTTCGAAGAGGTTCAAAATCTTTTGCACCAAATGTAAATGTATTTTCATACAATCTGGAGTAAGGTATTTCTAAATCTGATTGGCGCAATCTATCCTGAGTATCAGGGTCAAGGTAAATGTGACGTGTTTCAAGTTGTAAAGTAGGTGCACCTATTGATGTTCTTGTAAGTGTTGAAAAGGTTGTATAAGAAGTACTCGATGTATAATAACGGAAATCATCTCTATCCCAAGGAACTGGTTTTGCCCTTGCATCACTGGCTTGTACAAGGTCTTCCAATTTGCGAAGAGTGACACGAAGTTTGAAGGTTTGAGAACGTACACCAATCGAAGGAAATCCTCCATCCTTTGCTCCCTGACATCCAATAAATGGAAGATGTAAGCGAAGGTATCCGGGCGTTGCATTACGACCAATGTTGAGTGCTGAATCTGAATGAACACCTGTTATTGCATTCTCAAGAAATGCTGATGAAAGTGACCCACGAGACTTGGTAGCAGCATACAGTGCATCACCACTGAATTCTTGAAGTAAAACTTGGTCTTGATAGATTTGAATGTTTTGAAAAAGAAAATAGGCTATCCCATTGGTGTATCCATAGGAAACTCCATTCGCATCTACGATTCTCTTTGTTGAGTTAAATGGTGCATAGAGGGTTGGTAGCCATGTAGGCAGTTGAATGAGAATAGTGGGGTCTACAAAAACATCTCCTGCAACTTCAAATTCCCACTCAGAAATTCTTCCAAATTCAGCAGCATTTAACGGAGGAATACGTCGCAATTCATGAACTTGTGCTGGGGTATACAAATAGCGATTATCAAAAGGAGATTTTGCCTTAAAATCATCAAGAAAGAAATAAGCATCTTTATTTCCACGTGCTAAAAGTTCATACAATGAACCTTCTTGTGTAAGTCCTGAACGAACTGTCGCCATTCTGCTAAACAGATGAGTCTATTTTTATACTTTGTTTCTCCGTTCTTTTTAGATGAACACAATACCTCCACCTGTTGAAGAAAACATGGAAGAAATTCCTGTCGAGAATGAAGCACCTGTTGAAGACATGCCTTCTGAAGAAATGCCTGTTCAAGAAGAGGCGCCTGTCAATGTTTTTTCTAACACGAACACTACGACCATGTTTGCCAATCGTATAGAAAACAATATTCCTGTCCCCGCACCTGTAGTTATCGCAAATGCTGAGGAAGAGCGTATCTTGGGAGAAAAGGCTGATGTTTATAGAGATGATATTCGTTTTTTGGATACTATGTTACTGCCGATTATGAAGAAATACTTTCCTTCAGAACCAAATTTAAATGGTGATATCAATATATTACAAAATGTGTTGAAGCACGATGCTGTTGTTGTAATTCGTGTACAGAAGATGATTGATGAAGTGGATGGTTCTATCTCAAAAGATGAATTTGTTGAGAAGGTTGAGGATTATTTAGATGAACTTTATGTTGATAAAGATGACATTGAGGATACTCTTGAAATTACATTAAAGTATCTTTGTGGAATGAAACAAAACTTGGATAGTTATGTTGAATATGAATTCTTCTGTGCAAATATTCCTGGTTACAAAGAGTTTGTTGATGAAATGAAAAAGTATCGTGTCGTCACAATGACAAATCGTCATATGTTCTACAATGAACTCCATGGATATTTACACAAACAAGTCTTTGAGAATTACAATTTTGCGTCTGCTGTTTACGATTTTGATTCGAAGATGAAGGAATATGTAGAAACGCAGAAGCAAAATGTGAAGAAAAATAAAAACTATAATGTGAATACAAATATGAATAGAAATAACAATAACAACAATAACATGAATAAAAATAACAATAATAACAACAATAACAATAACATGAATAAAAATACCAGCAATAATAACAACAGCATGAATACAAATAACAACAATAATACTAGCATGAATACAAACAACAACAACAATACCATGAATAGAAATAACAACAACAATAACAACAGCATGAATACAAATAACAACAATAATAATAATAACAATAGAACCATGTTTGAGGATAATGATGATATTGAGATTGAAATTGAAGGTCCTATTGAGGCCAATATACCTGTTGAAAATGTGAATAATAACAATAATTACACTCGTAAAAATAATAATCGTGAATCAAATAATTATACTCGTAAAGTATAGAATGTTTAATCGCGCGAATCCCCAACATATGGCTAGATTTCGAGATGCTGTGCAGACACTTTATGATAAATTAAATGGAATTCCAGAAAAAGATATAATTGTTAGTGCAATGGTGAATGATTGGGTTTTAAATGTCGATGTGAATAATGCTATGCAAATGAGCATGGATGATTTAAAAGAAGCAGTTGAATCTTTTTTTCAAGATGAAAATCTTCCTATTCCCGATATTTCGCCAAATCAATATTCTCATATGCTAGACTCATTTCGTGAGTTTGTAAGAGAATATTATGCCATACAAGGTGGACGTCGTAAAAAAACAAGAAAATCAAAGAAGCGCAGTAAAAAGACACGGAAGTCTAAGAAATGAAACTCTACTATTTAGTCTATCATCAATATACGAAAATAGTAGGAGTGTTTGACACATTGGCTGAGTGTTTTTCTTGGAAACCACAGATGCCACTAGAAAAGCCAGTTGTGATTAAAGAAGTAAAACGGTTTGCAGATGGACGGTTTGAAATTCATGACATTCAAACATCTGAACATCATTGGTCCAGTGAAAAAATTGAAAAATGATTTTACTACGTAGGATTAGTACACAATGGACACTAAAGATAAGATTATTGAAGCGCTCGATACAATGCGCAAGAAGGCTGTTGCTGACAAAGAACACTTTACAGCAGTAGCCTATAAGAAAGCAATTACACAATTGAAAGGTTTTGACAAGCCCATTACAAGCGTTGAGGATGTGAAGGGGCTTCCTGGAATTGGAGACAAGATTCAAAAGAAGATTGCTGAGATTCTTTCCACTGGAAAGTTGGCGGCGGCAGAAGCAGCAAAGGCCGCTGTTCCACTTGATTTGTACGATTCTCTCCTTGATGTGTACGGTATAGGTCCTGCGAAAGCCAAAAATCTTGTTGAAAAGACGAAGGTCGCAAGTATTGATGATTTGCGCAAGAAAGTGACTGAGGACCCTAAACTTCTGAATGAAGTCCAAAAGTTGGGTCTCAAATATTATGAAGACATTAAATTGCGCATTCCTCGTGATGAAATGATTCAACATGAGAAACTCATTCTTGAGAATCTCGATAAGAAGTTCAAGGCAGTTATTGTTGGAAGTTATCGGCGCGGTGCAGTCAACTCAGGTGATATTGATGTACTTCTTATGTTACCTGATTCTATGCCTGAATCTGAACGTACCAAACTCTTCAAAGAAGCCATTGAGAATTATCAGTCTAAAAACTATATCAAAGATATTCTCGCAAAGGGTGACAAGAAATGCTTGGCTGTTTCTCAACTGGAAGGGAAGCCTGCTCGCCGCTTGGATCTGCTTTTGACTCCAGAGACTGAATTTGCCTACGCAATTCTGTACTTTACCGGTTCTGATTTATTCAATGTTGCATTTCGCTCCTATGCACTCTCTAAAGGGTATACTCTCAATGAGCACACAATGAAGCCCACTGGAGAATCTCCTTCACCGCCTCCAATGAAAGAGGAAAAGGATATCTTTGATTTCTTGGGCCTCGAATATATTGAACCATCTATGCGTCGTGGAGCAGCAGATGTAAAACCGAAGGCTTCTATGAAGAAATTCAAACCTCGCATCGTTGCGAAACTTCAGCCGAAAGTCGAAGAGGAAAAGAAGGGTGGTACTCGTAGACGTCGTCGTTCTTCATCTCGCAGCACGCAAAATTAGTTCAGCAGTCTTGTTCGCCTCATTAGGAAGCACCAAAATACCTGTTCTCCTAAATTTACTAAAATCAATCAAATGTTGTGCGGATTCTCCAGTTTGAATCCATTCATCCAGATACTCTTTTGTTTTTAAATAAGCATCTGTATGGTCCATAATTCCAACTTCCATAAGTTTTTTTAAGATTGTGATAGTTTCCTTCACTCTATCTCCTTTTGTTTTCAACTGTTCTTTTGGCATCTATCTATTCAGTGTATACATGTTTAAATGCGTAAATATATTTTTTTAGACTTTAAGAGTCTTTATTCAATTATCTAGATGCCTAAGATATATTTTGCTAGGCTGGGACGTTTTGGAAATAATCTTATCCAATATTGTACTGCTTGTATTTTTCATATTCTATTTGGCCATGAAATCGTACACTATTCGTCAATGTGTAAAGATGCTTATGAAATTCACGATGAGGATCCTTTATTTGAATCTTTGCGCGATTTCTTACGTTTAGGAGATTTCTCAAAAGAAGTACTCAAAACACACCCGTTTGCAAAGCGTGATATTCTTCTTCATGGATTTTTTCAACAATCTGATTTATTGCTGCTCTTTCGAAAAGAAATTTTAAATCTTTTTACAGAATTAAATACAGATTTTATATCTCATGCAATTCGCGTATGTGATGTTGTGAAAACAAAAGGGTTGGCGAAGCCGAACGAACTTGTTGTTCATGTGCGCTTAGATGATTTTGAAAACGAGAATCAATCCTATATTCTACATCCGCGTGTATATCTTCAACAAATTCGTAAACTTTCCTTACCGATTCGCATAGTTTCACAGAAACCCAAACAGTTTGCAGAAGAACTTTATTTTGCTTTGTTTGAAGAATTTCATCCTACAGTTCAATACAGTTCACTTCTTGAAGATTTCGCAACTTTAAGAGATTCTTCTACTTTTATTTTATCAAATAGTACATTTGCGTGGTGCGCTGCATTTCTTGGTCATCAGAAACGATTCATACCTCAAATCAATTGTTGGCCAAATCAGAAGTTAGAAACTATTGAAGAATCTGATACAAGGCTTGAATCTTCCTATATTTCTCTTCTCAAATATCCTTCACCTGACCAAATCTTACCACTTGCAGGAGAACAGATTCAATCTCTTTGTGATAGAACAATTCTAAATAAAGATAAAGAATCGTATCATAAATACCTGGATTTTTTTGTTCCTGAAGAAAACCGTTTATATTTAGAAGAGGAATGGACTTCTCTTCAAGTTAGACGAATTGTTTTCTACCAGGATTTGGTAGAAGAAAGTCTTTCAAAAGTTTGTAAATATATTTCTGGTGTAAAACTTCTTATTATTCACAATGGTGACACGAGTGTTCCTTGTTCAGCATTTTCTGAGTTTTTTGAAGTATTTCCAGATGCCCATATTTATCTTCAAAATAATATTTATTCACATCCAAAGATTCATAGTCTTCCCATGGGTGTACAGAATAAGATGTGGAGAAAAAGAGATACATTTTTAACATACCAAAAGGCACATCTTAATGAAAAGAATGATTTAGCCGTTTGTTCTTGGTTAGGCTCTACACATCCAGTAAGAAAAGAACTTCGTGAGTATTTAGAAAAAAACTCATTCGATGGGTTACGTTTGCTTGAGAAGGTATCTCCACAAATCTATGAAGGATATTTAGAAAAGGCCTGTTTTTCTTTTTGCCCTCCTGGCAATGCCTATGATACGCATCGTCTTTGGGAAACTCTTTACGCTAAAACAATACCCATTGTTCTAAAAGATGACTTTATTGAAAGACTTCAGTATGACTTTCCATCAATCCCTCTATATACTATTGATTCATTTGTTCAAGATTCTTATAAAGAAAACCTTGAGCGCACGTTACAAAAAATAGATTCAATCCCTCTCCCTTTTTGTTGTCTTCTTGTGTACTGGAAACTTTTATTTGACACCTATTCAGAAAGAAGCCATGTATGAAGTGCAACAATAGGAACTTGCATTGTAGTAAATTCATAAAAATTAGAACAATTTGCAAAAGGTAATATCCTTATACAATATTCATCAGGATGATATTTAATACAGTAATTAAAATAAATTTCATATTCTGACATTCCTGAAGAAGCATGCAGTTCTATATCAACCTTTTCAAGAAGAGTTTGCCAAGCAGGTTTTTGATGAATTTCTTCTAGTTTTGCGAGAATTTCTTTCATATGTGAGCGCTTTGTCATCATATGATGAACAATTCCAGAAAATTCAGTTTGTTTTTGTAGTCCTGGAAAGACCTTTTCCATATGAGTATAATAGGATACTGTATTTTCTGGACTCACTGATAGATAAATTTTATTTTCTTTAAAAAAAGAAACATACTCTTTAAAACATAAATCAGAATCAACAATTAAAATATATTCTGATTCACTTGGTAGAACAGTGTACATATATAATTTTAGAAGTTGTTGATAATACCATCCAACTCTTCCTTTTGATGTTATATAGTTTGATACATCACTTTTCGTAAATGGAAACAAGGATTCAGGAATCCACACAATATCTTCATTTTCTGGTCTTTGGGCTGAAATTACATAGATATGATTTACGTCAGGAAGATTTTGTTGTATACCTAGGATACAATAATCAAATGTTGTTGCATCCTTTGGATGATAACAAATACAAACATCATAAGAAGGCATAAATACGTTTCCTATACTTATATAGATGGAAGATTTATGCCCCTTTATTTTAATTCACATTGGTGACAAATTTCCTGAGTATATGAATACCTGTATCAAACAGATTCGTCTGTGGAATCCTACTGCCAAAATCTATTGTTTACTTTCAGAATGCCATAAAAATAAGTTAAATTTAAATGACTGTAGTTTTGTTTCTCTTGATAGCATTGCTATAACACCAAAACGGGCAGCCTTTAATCATCGTTCAGCACTTGAAGGATTTTGGCGAGTTACAACTGAACGTTTTTTCATTCTTGAAGATTTTATGAGACAATATAACTATGAACAAGCATTTCATCTTGAAAATGATAATTTGATTTATTTTTCAATGGAATATATGCTGCCAATCCTTCGTGAAAGTTCAAAAGGTATGTCTGCTCCCTATCTTGGAAAGAATCAACTGACATTCGGAGTTTGTTATGTAAAAGAGTTTTCTGTTTTAGAGGAATTTACACTCTTTATTTTATGCAATCCTGGACAAGCAAATGATATGGTACATGGATTTGCTTTTTTTATGGAAAATAGAAATAAAACCTCATTTCTTCCTACTTGCTCGAATGAATGCGCAATTCGTGAGGATGAAATAGACTTTACAGTTGAAGGAAATGAGCATTTTAGAAATCTCTGGGATGCGGCTGCATATGGACAGTACTTAGGTGGAACTGACCCAAATTATACGTATATTCCTCAGTATGTAAATCCAAACTGTTCTTTCTTATCTGACCAATTCAAATACAGTTGGTATGTAAATCCAAACGGTTTGCGTATCCCTCAACTTGAACGACACGGAAACTCATGGCTCTTGTACAATTTACACGTACATTGCAAAGACCTCGATGCATTCGCATCTTAAATAATTGGCGCATCAAAACGAGGAAGGGCAGGTTTGTAGTTTACATTTCCAGAATTTATGATAGGAACAATTGTATTTGTTGATAAATTATTGTATGTAAAATATCCTTCCGCAACTCTTTGTCTCTGCTCATATGTGGGATATACAATCTTAATTGTAGATAAAGTACCAATATTTGTACTTATATTTACAAGAGGTTGTGTCTTTGCCATTTTATTCAAATAATACCCATAATTGGCTTGTGTTTGGTATTTGCGAATTATGTCACTTGCGTCCATTTCTGTAGTAGACCGAGAATCTTCTTGGGTCTAAACTACCTACTCACTATTCAAGTAAATGTGTGGTATTTGGCTCACAATCGGGATTCGGAATCAAGCCTTTGATAATTACCAATCCTGTTTGAAGGCTCTTCATGCACGTGGTCCTGAGGACCACCGCTTGGTAGATATCAGTGGAGTAGCGATGTTTGGATTTACTCGCCTTGCCATTAACGGGCTTAATCCTGAAGGAATGCAGCCGATGAATAAGAATGGACAACTCTGGTGGATGTGCAATGGAGAAATTTACAACTGGAGACAATTGGCGATTGACTATGGAATTACGACTCAAAGTGGAAGTGATTGTGAAGTGCTTGGAGAACTCTTTGAAAAGGTCGTTGTTCCGGGAACTGATCCTTCTGTCTTTTTTAGACTCCTTGACGGTGTATTCGCCTTGGCCATCTTAGATTTGCGAAACAACACTTTACTTCTTGGGAGAGACCCTTATGGTATTCGTCCACTTTTTATTGGACAACGATATGGCTTTGCCCCTAGGCAAACAAGCACCTTTGAAATGTTCGTGTGTAACATAATGGCCGCAAGTGAAGTAAAGGCGCTTGTACCTCAATGCACAACTGTTCATGCACTTGAACCTGGTACATTTGATGTGTATGATATTAAAACAATGAATAAAGTATTTTCAAAACGATATCATACAATTCCTTTTCTTAAAAATCCTATGTTTCATCCAAGTGTTGAAAATGGCATTGACTATGCGAGTATGGCGCTGCGGAAAGCATTGGAAAGTGCAGTTCAAAAAAGAATGCTAACAGAGAGACCTGTTGCGGCTTTGCTCAGTGGAGGTATTGATAGTAGTCTTATTGCTTCGTTAGTTGCAAAAGAACTTCGTAAAGCAGGGGCACCCCCTTTGAAAACATTTAGCATAGGAATGCTTGGTTCACAAGATTTATTCTATGCTCGTAAAGTTGCAGAATGGATTGGTTCAGAACATCATGAAATTATTTTGACAGCAGAACAGTTCTTCGCAGCAATTCCTCATGTGGTGGGTGCCATTGAAAGTTTTGATACTACCACTGTTCGCGCGAGTGTTGGAAACTGGTTGGTTGCGAAGGCTGTAAGAGAAAAGAGTGACTGTAAAGTTGTATTTAATGGTGATGGAAGTGATGAAGTTTTTGGCTCTTATTTATATTTTTACAATGCGCCTCACAATTCTGCTTTTGAAGAAGAAGTCACACGTTTACTTTCTGAAATTAGCATGTTTGATGTTTTACGGTCTGATAGAAGCATTAGTAGTCATGGATTAGAAGCGAGAACTCCATTCTTAGATAAACAATTTGTAGCAGTTGCTCGCAGTATTTGCACACAATGGTTACGACCTCTACGTGGCACACAAGTTGAAAAATGGATGCTTCGAAGAGCATTTGATGATGGTGTAACTCTTCCTCGTGATGTTTTATGGAGAAGAAAAGAAGCCTTTAGTGATGGTGTAAGTTCAAGTGAAAAAAGTTGGTATGAGATTATTCAGGAAAAGGCTTCTACCCTTGTACCACCTGATTGGAAGGAAAGAGCCAGTAAAAATTATACACATTTGACTCCCCAAACTCCTGAGCAATATTTATATCGTTTTTATTTTGAAGGTGAATTTGGAAAGTCTGCTTGTACTACCATTCCTCATTTTTGGATGCCTCGTTGGACTCCTGGTGCAACCGACCCTTCTGCTCGTACTCTCGCTGTCTACAGTGAAAC
>JACCDP011270915.1_pt1 | contig 10990 bp, 7 predicted proteins | sample 7445841 | NCBI WGS metagenome assembly JACCDP01 (sample SAMN15323441, study PRJNA562643) | freshwater metagenome | isolation source: river surface water | place: USA:Blue River Watershed | collected 2017-08-17
ACTCCCCCTGCTACTACTCCCCCTACTCCTACTCCTCCTTTAACTGCACCTGTTATTACGAATATTAACGCACAGAATACTCAGGCGATTGTTGCATTTACCTCGTCAGCAAATGCTCCATCTGGAACAATGTATGTTGTTTCAGCGATTCCAACTACTGGTGCTACAAAAACTGCTGAAGGTTCATCATCACCAATAACAGTTTTGGGTTTAACAAATGATATGAAATATAAATTTGAGGTTAAAATAAAGGATTCAACCATAGTTTCTGAGAAATCTGCAGACACAACTGTATATAAAAATAGATTTACTGCTGAAAATTTGAAGTTTTATGCGACTTCTATATTGTGGGGTGATACTAATCAGAAATGTCTAGACGGCGGAGAAAAATCAGTCACGATAAAGAATGAAAAGGAGAACGAGACCGTTCAGACATTATTAGGTTCCAAAACAGTTCCTGACGGTGCTTGGATTGGTGGAACCGCACAAGACGGAACAAGCTGGAAATGGCTTGATGGAACTGCGGTTTCGGAATATACGAATTGGTCGGGAGGAATCGCACCACCAACATCTACAAATTTACGTATGGGTATAACTTCAGATGGTAAATGGACGAGTAAGAGTAAAGATGGAACTCTCCTTCCGTATTTATGCACGACGAGCACCGAAGCATTCACAATGAGAAGAGAAGGATTAGAGAACAGTAGAGTATTAGAGATACGTATGTATAAGAGAGATGGCGAGGGAAAGGAAACAAATCCGTTAATAACGTCAATTGAAAGCGTCCCTAAATCAGTTTCTGAGGTTTCTACATTTAAACCGTGGTCGTTGCGTGTGAATGATACGAAGAGTATATTAATCATACCAAAGAAGAAGGACACGTTCATCACTGTTATAAATAAATCATCTACAAATGGTAAATATACAGTGGAAGCACCAGCTGTGTATACACCGTCTGTAAAATTGACTATCGCTCCGGCATCGGGTTCTCCTTCTACTCCTCCTTCTGGTTCATCTGAATCCTCTTCTACACCTTCACCACCAGCCACTAACACATCGGGTTCGTATGGTAATGATTATATATTAAAAACACAAATAGTTCCTCCAGTTTGTCCGGCGTGTCCTGGAACATGCACAAGTGGAGGTAGTTCTGGTTCATTAAATAGTTCTAATGCATCTGCTGTGACGAATTCAGCTGGTGGAGTTATACGTTCAGTTAGTTCGGACGTAACTGGATTAGCGAAAGACGTTGTTTCTGGTGGTGTTGGACTAGGCAAAGATGTAGTTTCTAGTGGTGTTGGACTAGGCAAAGACGCAGTTTCTGGTGGTGTTGGTCTAGCAAAGGACGTAGCAACAGGCAGTGTAGGTTTGGGTAAAGAGGTAGTCACAAGTGGTGTAGGTTTGGGTAAGGAAGTAGTTTCTGGTGGTGTTGGACTGGTGAAAGATACTGTGAGTGGTGGTGTTGGACTGGTGAAAGATACTGTGAGTGGTGGTGTTGGACTAGTGAAAGACACTGTGAGCGGTGGGGTTGGACTAGTGAAAGACACTGTAAGTGGCGGGGTCGGATTAGTTACTCCGAATCGCACCAGAACAACGAATAATACTAGTTCGGGGTATAAAACGCAGAATGACGTATACACGTATAACGGTGCTCTAACTAACAAAGAGTCAGCTAATTTCATACCAATCACAGCTAATTTCAGCGCGTTCAGTAAATAAATCATTCGTTTGAATTAATATAAAAATTAATGTTCTCATTATAGTATGGAGAACATTAATACGATACTTAATAGAGAAAATACAGCATCTCAAATAAAAAAAATATTAAATGAATTTGATGAGAATTGTAAAAACGTGAATTTTTCAAAAGGAATATATATATATGGTGCACCGGGTTCTGGTAAGACTGAATTTGTAAATAAACTACTGGAAGAGATGAATTATGATATTATTCGTTATGATGCAGGTGATGTGCGAAATACATCATTAATTGATACAATTACAAGTAATAATATATCTTCACGTAATGTTCTCCACATGATGAATAAAACAGTGAAAAAGATTGTGATTGTTATGGACGAGATTGATGGAATGAATAGTGGCGATAAAGGTGGCATTACGTCTTTAATTAAATTAATCCGTCAAAAGAAGACTAAAAAACAGAAATTGGAAGATGTTACATTGAATCCGATTATTTGTATAGGTAATTATTTTATGGATAAAAAGATGAAAGAGCTTATGAAAGTATGTAATGTATTTGAATTGAAAACACCTACAAAACCTCAAATTTCTATTCTATTAAACGATGTTATACCCGATAATATAAATCTAAAAGACAAAATTTTGGATTATATACAGGGTGATTTGAGGAAATTACAATTCATACAGAAACTAAAGACGACTAATCCCGAACTATTAACCGAAGAGTTGTGTAATAATATACTTCATATGAAATCATATAATGAGGATTCCAAAAAAATAACAAAACATTTATTAAACCAACCGATGTGTATGGACGACCATGCAAAATTTATAAATGAAACTGACCGAACAATTGTAGCATTGTTATGGCATGAGAACATAATTGACGCTATATCAAAAAACAAACCGGAAAAAACATACCCCTTTTATTTACAAATATTGGATAATATGTGTTTTGCTGATTATATGGACCGAATCACATTTCAAAATCAGATTTGGCAGTTTAATGAAATGAGTTCATTGATAAAAACATTCTATAATAACAAAATTTATCACGATACTTTCCCAGAAAATAGGAATAAATTTAATCCTGATGAAGTTCGTTTTACAAAGGTTCTCACGAAATACTCAACAGAGTATAATAACCAACAGTTTATATATGCTATGTGTCAGGACTTGGATATGGACCGTAAAGATTTGATTTCATTCTTTCAAGAATTACGCTTGTTTTATGGTAAAGAATTCCAATCCCAAACTGATGTTTTAAATCAAGTAGAAAGTCTATTTGAGAATCATAATATAAACAAACTTGATATAAAACGAATGTATAGATATTTAGATAAAAATGTAAAAAAAGCAATTGCCGATGATGAGAGTATTATGGACGAATAGATACATATACTTCTGGCTCGGATTTCTTCCTCTCAATCGTAGTTTTACGCAACATTTCAATTTCCGCGCGTAATTCAGCTTCAACCAGCGCGCTACGTTTCAATTTAAATTCCAAATCAGAAATCTCTTTCTGTTGAATGATTGGGTCTATAAATGAAACCATTTTCTTTGCGTTTTCTTCTAATTCAGCATTTCGGTCGCTAAGAACTTTCAAATTGCCACGAAGCCCGTTAATAAGTTCTATAATCTGTTTTCCATCTAATGGAATTGGATCTTTACCGGGTTGTTGCATCATAATTTGTGGCGGTGGTTGTATTTGTTTGCGTTTGTCTTCTAATTCTAACGTTTGCCGAATAACATCTGGTTTCATTTGAGGTGCACCCGGACCATATTTACTTAGTTTTTCATCAATATCCTTTAGGAAAAAACGCTTGATTTTAGCTTCGTCAGTAAATCGTATAAACATATCAACGGTTTTGTTAGATTCTTTTACGTAAGTTGAATTCGCATTTTCTAATAACTTGCGCTTATCAAATGTATTATGTTCGTGTGAAAATACTAAGATAGTCTTCAACGGGTCCAATTGGACGAACGGTATAGTGTATTCCTTTAAAAATTCACGTTCCTCTGCGATACACGCGTTTTCATTATACTTCGTTTGTTGTAAAAGCTCTCGTTTGAACGCAAATGTTCCAGCTGTAGCGTGATTTGGACCATACGGACCAAACTGATACATTTTTTGTATGTGTTTGAAATATAAATATAATTCACTGGAACCCGCACACAATGCGGTCTTATTTGCGGTTAGAACATCAACCGCGTGTTGAATACGCTCCGGTGGATAATAATCATCGTCGTCCATATACACGATAATAGAACCTTTAGATTTCTCGTGCATAAGATTACGCTTTGCGCCCAGTGCGATTTTTTCAGGCAATTCATAATACTTGATTTGTGGTATATCCGCACACTTTACCAAATCTTTAATTTTGTCCGTTCCATCATCAATAATAATCCATTCTATGCGGTCTTTTGGATATGTTTGGTTACGGAAACATTCAAACATAATAGGTATAAATGGACGACGATTGAATGTTGGCGTGCATACCGATACAAATGGAACAATAGTTTTACTTTTACCCATATTTAGATTATATTGTAAATACACTCTAAATGCTTTTTCTAGAACTCTGTTCCCATTATCTTTTGAATTACCCAGTTATACATAGTAGTAAACGTTTTATTACTTGATAATACAATCAATATAATCATACTGGATAAGAAATTAGCGAATGATTTGGCTTTCACATTCGCACTAGATATAGATGCTGATTTTTGTATATTAATAATAGCTATAGGTATAACTGTGAAGATATATAAATTGTTAATAACGAACCCACTAATAAATTTGCTTAATTTTTCTAATATGTTTTTGAAACTGTTTTCATCACCACATTCGTAGATTGTTTGTGGTCCGATTAATTTTTCGTCAATATCAGTCATCGTTTGTAGTATATTTATTCCGTTTTTTTCATCATTTATCATACTCAACATACATAAATAAAATACTATTATTGCTATTGCGACTTTTCCAATTGGTAGGAATACTAATGATAATCCAAATACAATCAACCACATTAATAATGCCGGAATTTGTGTTATAGGACTTGGATTCTTGAAATCCATACATACTTTCAGCACATTGGTAATAATACACCCAAATACAATTGCTATTAACAATATATCATTTGAATGTTTCTTTGCGAAACCATCTGCGCTTTTTGTATCACCATACGCACCAACAGGGTCTACAACAGACAACACCATATCTACAAATTGACGTGCTATTCCAGAATATACAAATGTGAATGCTATAGCCATACATAAACCAAATAACAATGGTTGCAATGGAATTAATTTCATTATCGTATCTATAAAAGACATCATCTTCAAGAACATATTTGCAGGTGTAATCGCGCATTTTATAGGGAAAAATATAACAGGCAATGCCTCTATCCAATCAATAATTGTTTCAAATGTGGTTTTTGAGCCAGGAACAGAAGGCGTTGAATATGAAAAATATAAATTATATGTTATGAATATACTAATCAAACACGTTAATATACGATTTCCCATACTAGCAATTATTTTTTTGTCGTTGTATAAAGGCATCTTTTTATCGTATTCTTTTTTTTGTTTATTATACGTATCTCTTGCTTCTTTTGTTGCGTTGCCTTTTGGTTGTTTTGGTGGTTTACCGGGGTATTTGGGTTGTTTTCCATTGGTAATTTGAAAAATACTATATGCAAATACATCAAATGAAAGATTATAGGTTAAATCTGCTATATATCTCATTGTGTATTGATATTTTTTTGTAGTATCAGTCATACCTTCTATAACTGGTTCCTTCGCGGGTTCTTCAATAGGTTCCTTTACTGGTTCAGATGAATATTTCATAGGTCCGACTTTATCTTTTTCAGATTCAGTTGAATTCAACATTGGTTCCGGTGCGACAGAATCATATATACTTTGTAAAAATGGTAATTTAGTGAACCCCTTTTTCTTATCTCGCATTTGTTTTAATTTATGTATCATTTCATCAACTTCTTCAAATCCTTCTTGTATAGTATCGGACGGTGGTGGTTCCGTTGTTTCTTGATTTGGACTAAAATCTATTTTTTTATTCCATTTTGTTTCACTCATTTATTATATGTTGTGAATATATTTTTACCGACTAAATCATCTCGCGAACATTAATCCACATTGTCCGGATATGAATGAAATTACGTTATATCTCTCCTCAAATACAGTTAAGTTGTAGTTATATTCATAAAGTCTCCAGTTCTGTTTGTTTGTTCCAATTGCATTTCCGTCTCCATCGCATATAATGTTAAAATTAGAATTTAATGTATCAAATGGAGGAACGTATGTAACGATTTCAAATTCTATTAATTTAAATTTACTCGTGTTTAGAGCACCTGATGGTTGATATTCCAATGGATTTGTATTCAAGCAAAAATTATAACAATATAAACCCTCCTTTGCATTTCCGTGAGTTCGTGTATATTTTTCTACATAATCAAATATTCCGTGTGTGAGTGAGTTCTCCCTATACTCTCCATTCAGTAAAATACCCATTGATATTAGTATGTTTTTCTGATTATCTACTACAAAATCACGGGTATAAAACAATCCTGTATTTTGTTCTCCTTTACCGGGTTGTTTGTTGATTTGTGGTCCGTAATTGATATAACCTTCTTGTCCTATTGTTTTCGCAAATGGGTCTCCAGATGGTAGTGTTTTAGGTGTATTATCAATATCAGACGGTGGTGTTCGGTATGGCCAGTTAGTATAATTAGACCATTCATTTCGCATATTCACATCATTCCTCTGTAAATAGAACATCCAATTTGACACCATGCCATTAGACATCAGTTTCACGCGTTTAGAACCAGTTACATTTTGAAAATCATAACGATATATATCTTTAATTAAATATGCTTGGTCTTTTGCAGCGAATAAGCGAGCTTCGTCTTTAGACAAAAAACAATATGTGCTTATTAAATGGATGTCAGCATTCCATACATTTGTTTTATTGGAATAATTCTCAGAATCTAAATAGACTGAGGGTGGTGTTTGTAAGAACCTATACATTTGATGTTCTTCCCGATTGAAGTCAGGTTGAACGTATGGAAATGAATTCGGTTCGTCATATACATCGCGTATTTGAAATAATTCTTGGACCGGACGTAAAGTTATGGAAATTTCCAACTCGGCATATTGGAGAGAAACTAATGGAAACGCACATCTACTGTCTAAAGTAAACCACGAATTTATGGGAACATAAATAGTTCTTCCACGAATGGAGGGTTCGGCACCAGCGGTATTACTTGTGAAGAAAGCAGATGGATACGAATTAGACCTACCATAAGCCATTCCAGGGTCGTTAAATTCAACAACGTTTCCGGACATCTGATAAAACAATGCTTTCTTTTCCGCAGTAAAATCTCTCTCTACCATTGCAGCAATATATTCACCACTATATTTCTGTAAAGTAACGGAGCCACACGATATAACAATTTCGCGTATCATATGTGTGCCTATATCATCAATCCATTTAAATTCATATGGCGCCCATTTATTACCCGTATTTGTAGTTGGATTGTGAATTGGACTCCAAATATCAGGTAAAGTCATTACTAAGTATGTATCCATTAGAAGTTCAGCATATCGCTTTATTTTGAATTTGAATGTAGAATCTGAAATTGTGCGGAGGTCTCGCGAACCTTCATAATCCAGTCTAAATTTTTGTAGCCCGAAATTTGTATATTTTGAGTATGTGACATTAAAGAAGGTTTTTGTCGGCGAACCTGTGAGTATTACATTGTTCGCACCTTCCGATATAATATTTAGTAATCCACCGGCCATCGTATTATTATATACTATAGAGGAATAATCTAAATCAATTATATCGCTATATATAAATGGACCGTTTTAGAATCCTATTGGTGATAATAATATCATTACTTGCCTTTCATTTATTTTATAAATTATTACAGCATAAACGTGATTTAATTGAAGGAGCTACTGATTTTACTTCTGATATGAATGATATGCGAAACTTACATAATCCAGAAATTCAACTACCATCATATAAGATTTTGAAAGTTGCTGATAGACCATCTAATTTATCTGAGAAACTACAAAACGAATACAAAGCGAACAAAGAACGTCTTACAAAATTAGAAAAGGATTTAAATGATGTTCAGAGAAAAATGAAGCAGTATACGGGATTAAAAATGCCGACGAAGAAGTCTATGCGTGAACTAAATATGCCTTCAGGAAACCGTAGAAATAACAAGGCGTGGTCTGATTATGATGACCGTGTAAGGGCTGATAATACGCGATATACAAATGAAATGGGAACGTATCGTGTGAAGAAAAATGAATATACAACATTACAAGATGATGAAGCATCTATTAAAACAGATATTCGTAATATAAAGGCAGATATTAGCCGGTATGATTGCACGGTTGCTGGGAAACAAAGTGAATTTGATAAATATAATGATGACAACGACAGTAGCGCATATCGTAATTATCGTTTAAAAGACTTGTTTATAAAAGCATCATATAATTCAGCATTTACTGGTAAAACGATGAATTCCAGTATGATTGAATTGGTATTAAAACGTGGTTGTCGGTATATTGATTTTGAAGTTACGAAAAAAGATGATACGTTGTATGTGTCTGATATGCGATTAATTGATATGCTCGGTGTGATAAATAAATCATTAATCGGAACAGACCCGTTATTTATTAATTTAAGATTGGCGTCTGAGGATATTACACCCAAGGATTTAAAAGGAATAATACCAACGGAATTAGTGTATAAAGGGCGTAAAATAGATGAAACTACGCGAATCAGTGAAATTGCAGGTAAATGTATTATAATTACTGACCGAGATATTGGAGGTAGTGATATGATAAGTGATTGTAAACACGATGAAATGTGTGCCTATAGATATTCGGAAATTTCTAGTTTTCAATCGTATACCGAATCATCTAAATTAACAGTTGTAAATCCTGATGATACGCGAAATGGGGTATTAGGTTATTTATTAGGACCAGATGATGTAGATACGCAATATTTAATAGCAAATTACTTGGCGAATGTAATACCATTCCGTTTCTATAAAAAGACTGCGGAATTTGAATTGTATGAACGTATATTTAATGATATGAATTGCACCATTGTTCCAATGAAGAATTTAAGTGCATCAGAATTAGAAAAAATATCAACCGCAGTGGATAAAATATAATAATATGCTATAGATGAGTAAATATAAAACAGATTTATGTGATAATGATATGACGTTTGCAGATTGCGAATTGGCTATTTTACGACACGCTGTAGACGAGAGCGATGAAAAGAAAGCAAAACGTTTAGCAAACGCATCTGAAATAATTCAAATGATTCAAGTTGTTGAGAACTTCCTCTGGAAGAAGGGTTTAATATGTTATGGTGGAACAGCAATTAATAATATACTACCTAAACAGGCGCAGTTTTATAATCGCGATTTAGAAGTTCCGGATTATGATTTTTATTCTCCAAATGCGATGGACGATGCTAAAGAGTTGGCGGATATATTCCACGTGGAGGGGTTTCACGAAATTGAAGCAAAAGCAGGAGTTCATTTTGGCACATACAAAGTATTTGTGAATTTCATACCGATTGCGGATATAACGTTTTTACACCCTACTATTTTCAAATCTATGGGTAAAGAAGCGATTAAGATAGATGGTATTTTGTATTCACCACCCAATTTTTTACGTATGAATATGTATCTAGAACTGTCGCGTCCGGAAGGTGATGTGTCCCGCTGGGAGAAAATCTTTAAGCGTCTTACATTATTGAATAAATATTATCCATTTGCTATTAGCACAGATTGTAGCAAAATAGAATTTCAACGTAAAATGACTCACGATGCGGATAAATCTTCACAACTATATTATACTGTGCGAGATGCGTTTGTAGATGATGGTGCTGTGTTTTTTGGGGGTTATGCCGCTCGGTTGTATTCTCGTTATATGACGAACGAACGTAAGGAAATTATAAAGAAAATACCTGATTTTGATGTTCTATCGGAAGACCCTGACCGATGCGCAAATATTTTAATAGAACGTTTAAAAACAAATGGTTTTGCAAATGCTACAAAACGTCATTATGAACCAATTGGAGAGATTATACCTGAACGTATAGAAATACTGATTGGTAAAGAAACAATGGCGTTTATTTACAAACCGATTGCTTGCCATAGTTATAATATAATTCACGCAGATAATCGTGAAATACGTGTGGCAACTATAGATACAATGTTAAGTTTCTATTTTGCGTTTTATTATTCTGGAGAACCGTATTATTCTAAAGACCGCATTTTATGTATGAGTAAGTTCTTGTTTGATGTAGAACATAGAAATCGTCTGGAACAAAAGGGTATTTTGAAACGATTTTCAGTGAATTGTTATGGAACACAACATACATTGGAATCCATTCGTGCAGAGAAGATGGAGAAATTCAAAGAACTAAAAGATAAACGTGGCACACGAGAATATGATATGTGGTTTCTCAAATATACAATTCCAAACGATAAGAAGAAGGAAATCAACGTAATTAAAAAGAGGAGAACTATTAAGAAACGCTCAAAAAAAACGGTTGAAAAATCTAGTGAATTTTTTTAGACCATTTTGAAAATATATTTATGTATATATCACATATACATAAAGAAGCCCCATTCCGGGTTTGAACCAGAGACCTTTGCATTACAAGTGCAACGCTCTACCACTGAGCTAAAAGGGCAACGCCTCACCGTTATTATATGTGTTTTGTTTTTTAAGTGGTTTTATTCATAACTAATTATTCCATCGTCATTTCCGCTTATCCTTCTTTTTTTTTGTCTTAGAATTATTTTTTTTGTGTCGTATGGTTCTCCTTCTTCCACCAAACCCGCGCGGTGGTGGCGTAGGTGGTGGTATATTTGCGTGTGATTCTACTTCTGCTCGTCGTGAATACCTTTCTGTTTTTGCTTTTGCTCGTTCTCGTCGCACTGGTGTTTTTGCTTTTTCCCTTGTTTTCATTTCGGGTTGTGCTTCTGTTTCGGTTTGTGCTTGTGTTTGTGCTTGTGTTTGTGCTTGTGTATATGCGTATCGTTCTTCTGTAATTAGCCGTCATATAGTGTTTATGAAATTTCCAACATCTCTTTTGAAAAGGTCAGAAGTCATTATATCAAAATATAATTGAATAAACATAATTTTGAATAACATCACGTCCGGTAAACGTTCACAAGCAACACTAAGAACATCTGCGAATACCTGACCCATACAATATGTATCTACC
>JACCDP010866824.1_pt1 | contig 10988 bp, 6 predicted proteins | sample 7445841 | NCBI WGS metagenome assembly JACCDP01 (sample SAMN15323441, study PRJNA562643) | freshwater metagenome | isolation source: river surface water | place: USA:Blue River Watershed | collected 2017-08-17
CATCGATTCAATGCCCCAAGAGAGAGCTAACTGATTAAAGGTTGCCTGATCTGGCGTTAGCGCCAGAATTGGAATTGGTGAGCGCAGACGAGACATACGACGAGCAGAGTCACCGCTCTTAGTAAATGCCACTAAGAATTTAGCATCGACAATCTTGCCAACTTCAACTGCGGCCTTAGTAATCGCGCCACCCTTAGTTTTAGGTTGCGAGCGCATTGGGCGAATTCGATCCATCATGTCTAGTTCAGTTTTAACAATGATTCGAGCCATAACTTGAACTGCTTGGATCGCAAACTCACCAACGCTGGTCTCGCCAGAGAGCATCAAGGCATCTGCGCCATCTAGAACTGCGTTTGCACAGTCGGTTGCCTCGGCGCGAGTTGGCGTTGAATTGTGAATCATTGAATCAAGCATCTGTGTTGCAACGATTACTGGCTTGGCAGCTTCACGAGCAAGTTCGATGCAACGCTTTTGAACTAGCGGCACATCTTCAATTGGTAGTTCTACGCCGAGATCGCCGCGAGCAACCATGATGCCATCGAAAGCATCAACAATTTCCTGCAAGTTCTCGACTGCTTGTGGCTTTTCAATCTTGGCTATTACCGGACGACGAATTCCAACTTCATCCATGATCGCATGAACATCTTTAATGTCGGCCGCACTACGTACAAATGAAAGCGCAATAAAATCTGCACCAGCTGAAAGTCCCCAGCGAAGATCTTCCTTGTCTTTTTCAGATAACGCTGGAACTGAAACTGCAACACCTGGCAAATTGATACCTTTATTATTGCTAACAGCGCCTGGCTCAATAACTTTAGTTACAACATCATTGCCTTTAACTTCTACAACTTCGACAGTAACTTTTCCGTCATCAATCAAAATACGATCACCTGGCTTGCAGTCACCCGGCAGACCTTTATAAGTGGTGCCTACACGCTCTTTTGTGCCTTCGACTTCATCGATGGTAATTGTGAAGATATCTCCGCGCGCTAAATCGTGTGGGCCATTTGCGAAACGAGCTAAACGTATCTTTGGTCCTTGTAAGTCAACCAAGATGGCAACTGGCTGATTAGTTTCGGCAGCCACTGAGCGCACAAGATCAAGGCGACTTTGATGCTCGTCGTATCCCCCGTGTGAAAGGTTTAGTCGGGCCATGTTCATACCGGCTGCGATTAGCTCATGAACCTTCTCGGAGGATTCAACTGCTGGACCCATCGTGCATACAATTTTCGCGCGGCGCATATCTATAGCCTATCTAGTTAGAGTTTATTTAGTATCTGATTGGTGATTATTAATCAGACCATCATTGGACGAGCAGTAGGAAGTATCGGAGCCGGCAATTGCGTATCGCCAGTTAAGTACTTATCTACTTCAGCCGCTGCACTGCGGCCTTCTGCTATCGCCCAAACAATGAGCGATTGTCCGCGACCAGCATCGCCGGCCACGAAAATTCCTTCTTGTGAACTTTGGTAATCCAAACCACGTTTGATATTGCCGCGCTCATCTAGCTCAACTTCGAGTTGATCAATTAGCGCATTTTTTTCTGGGCCAGTAAATCCCATTGCTAAGAAAACAAAGTCTGCCGGTAATTCTTTTTCAGTTCCTGGAACTGGTTCGAACTTGCCATTTTCAAACTTGGTTTCGACGATCTTTAGTGCGCGCAAGTTTCCGTTGCCATCACCTAAAAATTCTTCGGTGCTAACTGCGAACAAACGATTATCAAGTTCTTCGTGAGCACTTGATACTCGATAAATCATTGGATAGGTAGGCCATGGCTGTCCGGCTGGGCGCTCCTCGGTTGGACGCGGCATAATTTCAAGTTGAGTAACACTTGCTGCACCTTGACGAACTGAAGTTCCAAGGCAGTCAGCGCCAGTGTCGCCGCCACCCAGAATGACCACATGCTTGCCAGCCACATTAATTTCTGGCGTTTCAACTTCGCCTAAGCCCTGTCGGTTACCCCAAGGCAAAAATTCCATCGCTTGATAGATGCCCTTTAACTCACGTCCTGGCACTTTAATATCGCGCCATTGTGTTGCACCCACTGCCAAAACTATTGCGTCGTACTTAGTGCGTAGTTGGGAACCAGTTAGCTCAACGCCAACATTTACGCCCGGACGAAAACGAGTTCCTTCTTTAGTCATCTGCTCTAGGCGACGATCAAGAATTGCCTTCTCCATTTTAAATTCTGGAATTCCGTAACGGAGTAACCCGCCGATTTTGTCGGCGCGGTCATAAACCGCAACTGTGTGACCAGCGCGAGTTAATTGTTGAGCAGCGGCCAAGCCAGCTGGACCTGAGCCAATTACGGCAACCGTTTTGCCAGTTAGGCGATCGGCAATCATTGGTTCAACATTGCCATCCTTGAAAGCTTCTTCAATAGTGCGCAATTCAATCTGCTTAATAGTTACAGCTGATTTATTGATTGCAACTACACAAGCAGTTTCGCAAGGTGCTGGGCATAGTCGACCCGTGAACTCAGGGAAATTATTTGTTGCATGTAGGCGATCAATCGCCTCATTCTTATCGCCGCGCCAAATTAAGTCATTCCATTCAGGAATTAGATTGCCGAGTGGGCAACCCGAATGACAGAACGGAATTCCACAATCCATGCAACGGCCAGCTTGCTTTTGTAGATCAGGAAAAGCTTGTTCTTCGTAAACTTCTTTCCAGTCTTTAATTCGAACATCAACTGGGCGACGTTTTGGAACAGCACGATCAGTAGTTAGAAATCCCTTTGGATCAGCCATTTGCTGCTACCTCCATTACGACTTGATCAACTGGTAATCCCTCACGGGTAGCCCGATCAATTGCGGCTAGAACTCGCGCATAATCGCGAGGCATAACTAAGGTAAATCGAGTTAGGGCCGCTGGCCAGTTAGCCAAAAGTTCTGCAGCAACTTCCGAACCAGTTTCAACTTCGAAATCTGAAACCAGAGATCGCAAAATCTCTTTCTGATCTTCTGGAACTGCCATCAAATCGACCATTTCGGTATTTACATTAGCGCTATCAATATCAAGCATGAATGCTCGACCACCTGACATACCGGCAGCAAAGTTTCGCCCGGTTGCGCCAAGAACTACAACGGTGCCGCCAGTCATGTATTCGCAACCATGATCGCCGATTCCTTCAACAATTGCTGTCGCACCTGAGTTGCGAACGCAGAACCGCTCTCCCACTTTTCCGCGGACATAAATCTTTCCGGAGGTCGCGCCGTAACCAATTACGTTTCCGGCAATTACATTCGCTTCAGATTTGAAAGTTGCTTTCTCGTCCGGACGAACGATTACAGTGCCGCCAGAAATACCCTTAGCGACGTAATCATTCGAATCGCCATACAAGCGAATCTTTAGTCCGCTAGGAATAAATGCACCGAGTGATTGCCCTGCAGAACCATGCAACGTCACATCTATAGTTCCGGCAGGCAAGCCATTTGAGCCATGTTGACGAGTAATTTCAGCGCCCAACATAGTTCCGACTGTGCGGTTTACATTTCGAACTGGCAAATCAATTTTCACAGCTTCGCCTTTAGTAAGCGCAGCGTTCGCTAACTCAATTAACTTATTGTCTAAAGCCGCAGCTAATCCATGATCTTGCTTTGAAGTGTTGTGCAGTGGGCTTTCAACCTCTGGTCGCACTAACAATGGCGCTAAATCTAGGCCAGCTGCTTTCCAATGATTTACGGCATCGCGAGTGTCTAGCGATTCGACATGTCCAACTGCCTCAAGCAAAGTGCGGAAACCGAGTTGAGCCAATAATGCGCGAACTTCTTCAGCAATATATTCAAAGAAAGTTTCGACGAATTCTGGCTTGCCACTAAAGTTTTTACGTAGTTCTGGATTCTGAGTAGCAACACCAACTGGGCAGGTATCTAGATGGCAAACGCGCATCATGATGCAACCTGAAACAACTAGTGGAGCAGTTGCAAAACCAAACTCTTCGGCACCGAGAAGTGCGGCGATAACAACATCGCGACCAGTCTTTAGTTGACCATCGGCCTGTACAACAATTCGGTCACGCAAGTTATTAAGCAGAAGCGTCTGTTGTGTTTCAGCTAAACCAAGTTCCCATGGTGCGCCAGCATGCTTGAGCGAAGTAAGAGGTGAAGCACCAGTTCCGCCGTCATGGCCAGAGATAAGAACAACGTCTGCGTGTGCCTTAGAAACACCGGCAGCAACTGTTCCGACACCAACTTCTGCAACGAGTTTGACGTGCACTCGAGCATTCTTATTTGCATTTTTTAGATCGTGAATTAGCTGAGCTAAATCTTCGATCGAATAAATATCGTGATGCGGTGGTGGAGAGATAAGACCTACGCCAGGTGTTGAATAACGAACTTTGGCGATCCATGGATACACCTTGTTACCAGGAAGCTGTCCGCCTTCACCTGGTTTAGCACCTTGAGCAATTTTGATTTGAATATCATCGGCGTTAACCAAGTAATCCGAAGTAACACCGAATCGACCGGAAGCTACTTGCTTAATTGATGAACGCTTTGAATCGCCATTTGCTTCTTTGATGTAGCGAGCAGGATCTTCGCCGCCTTCACCAGTATTTGATTTAGCGCCTAAACGGTTCATCGCAATTGCTAAGTTTTCGTGCGCCTCTTGCGAAATCGAACCGTAAGACATGGCGCCAGTTGAGAATCGCTTTACGATTTCAGAAACTGGTTCAACTTCATCAATTGAAATCGGTTCGCGCACGCCTTCGGCAAATTTAAACAAACCACGAAGTGTCATCAAGCGATGGCTTTGCTCATCGACTCGATTGGTATAACGCTGGAAAATATCAAAACGCTTATTGCGAGTTGAGTGCTGAAGCGCAAACACAGTTTCTGGATCGAATAAATGTGGTTCACCATCGCGGCGCCACTGATATTCGCCACCGGTTGGTAGACGCTTTGATCCTGGAACTTCTCCCCCAGGTGGATAAGCAATGTGGTGACGGGCGATTGTTTCTTGCGCAATTATGTCTAGGCTAATTCCGCCCAAGCGTGAAGTTGTTCCAACGAAAAATTCATCGACAACTTCTTGGCTAATACCAATTGCTTCAAATACCTGTGCGCCGGTGTACGAAGCGATGGTTGAAATACCCATCTTCGACATAACTTTAAGTACACCTTTACCAAGTGCTTTAATTAAATTGCGAACTGCTTTTTCTGGCGCAATGCCAGTAATAACTCCTTGGCGAACTAAATCTTCAGCAGATTCCATTGCCAGATATGGGTTTACCGCGGCTGCGCCGTAACCGATTAGCAACGCAACATGGTGAACCTCGCGCACATCGCCAGCTTCAACTACTAGGCCAACCTGCGTGCGCTTCTTTTCGCGAATTAAATGGTGGTGGACTGCTGAAGTCAGCAATAAAGATGGAATTGGCGCATCTTCGGCATCGCCATCGCGGTCTGAAAGAACAATGAGGTGAGCGCCATCATCAATAGCTTTCGAAACTTCGCGCTTAATTTCATCGATTCGCTTGCGAAGTGCTTGGCCATCGCCATTTACTGGGAATAAGCCTCGTACAACGTATGCGGCAAGTTCTGGATATTCATCATCGGCATTTACGTGAATGATCTTGGCTAACTCATCGTTATCAATTACTGGGAAAGCTAATGAAATTTGTCGGCAAGAAGCTGGGCCAGGATCGAGCAAATTGTGCTCAGGACCAATTGAGCCACCTAGAGAGGTAACTAACTCTTCACGAATTGCATCTAGTGGTGGGTTGGTTACTTGCGCGAATAACTGTGAGAAATAATCAAAGAGCAAACGTGGCTTAGCCGAAATAGCGGCAATTGGTGTATCGGTACCCATTGATCCGAGTGGCTCGGCACCATTGCGTGCCATTGGCGTAATTAAAATCTTTAACTCTTCTTCGGTGTAACCGAATGCGCGTTGGCGACGCACTACTGATGAGTGTGGGTAAACAATATGTTCGCGTGATGGCAGTTCGGCTAACTTAACAATTCCATCTTGTAACCATTGACCATAAGGCTCGGCATCAGCCAGCGAATCTTTAATTTCATCATCTTCAATGATGCGGCCTGCTGCAATATCAACTAAGAACATCTTGCCTGGTTGCAAACGTCCCTTGCGAACAATTTCCGCTGGTTCAAAATCTAATACGCCAACTTCGCTTGCTAAAACTACTAAGCCATCTTTAGTTACCCAATAACGAGATGGTCGCAAACCATTGCGCTCTAGAACGGCGCCGACTTGATTTCCATCTGTGAAAGTTACGCAAGCTGGACCATCCCAAGGCTCCATTAGTGATGCGTGGAAAGCATAGAAATCTCGACGCTTTTGTGACATAGATGCGTGATTTTCCCAAGCTTCTGGAATCATCATCAAAACTGAATGCGGCAATGAACGTCCACCTAAGTAAAGCAATTCAAGAACTTCATCAAAGGATGCTGAATCTGAGCCTGACATTTCTACAATTGGGAATAAGCGCTTGAAATCACCTGGAATCACATCAGATTCGAGCAATGACTCACGTGCGCGCATCCAGTTACGGTTTCCCTTAACGGTATTAATTTCACCGTTATGCGCAATAAAGCGATAAGGGTGAGCAAGGGGCCAAGATGGGAAAGTATTCGTAGAAAAACGTGAGTGAACCAGAGCTAATGGCGACTTAACGCGAGCATCACTTAGATCAGGAAAAAATTCTTCTAACTGACCAGTTGTAAGCATGCCTTTGTAAACAATGGTTTGGGAAGAAAGTGAAGGGAAATAGACATCTGATGAATGTTCAACGCGCTTGCGCAGACAAAATGCCAAACGATCAAGAGCAATTCCGGATTCACCATTTGCGCCAGCTAAGAATAATTGTTCGAACTTTGGCATTACGCCAAGTGCGGTCTTGCCCAGTGAAGCTGAATTAATTGGAAGTTCGCGCCAACCTAAAACATTCAGACCTTCTTCAGCTGCAATCGCTGCAATTTCATTTTTGAAATCAAAACTCTGGCCAACAAATGCAATACCAGTTGCATAACTTCCGGCTGCAGGTAATTTAAATCCGGCAACTGCTTGATAAAACTCATCTGGAACGCGAATTAAAATTCCGGCACCATCACCGCTATCTGGTTCAGCACCTGAAGCACCGCGGTGTTCGAGATTGCGTAGAGCAGTTAGCGCTTGAGCAACAATTTCATGTGTGGCAACTTTATTTAGAGTAGCAACCATCGCAACGCCGCATGCATCATGCTCGTTTGCTGGGTCATAAAGACCTTGTGCTGGAGGAAACTCTTTTGGGATAGCCATTAGGTTGTCGCCAGTTCCTTTGCTACTAGTTGTCTTGCGCCGTTAAATTCACGGGACAACTTTGGCCCTGGTCTTACAGTTTCTCGACTAGCGAGAAGGGTAAGGGTAGCAATTTAGCCCAGGAAAAGGTAAGCCTGTTCCGATTTATTGCACTGGAATTTATGTGATCTACGCTGGCCAGAAAGTTGGGTTTTGCCAGAATTGTCGCGGAAGTTAGATGCCGCTCAAATGCGCAAAATGGCCGATGCCCGCGGTGATTGCCATGCCTAGGCAGCCACCGATCATTACGCGGATAGTCGGTTTCAAGACTGCCGCTCCTGAAGAGCGAGCACTGATCAAACCTGTAGCCAAAAGTCCAAGAAGCGTAAAACCAACAATGCTTACTGCCACTGCCCCGGCAGTTGGTGCAAATGCGCCAGCAAACGGAATTAGGCCGCCCAATGTGAAACTCACTGCTGATGCAACAGCGGCTTGAACCGGACGCGCCTTGGTTCCTTCAAATTGACCAAGCTCATCGCGAAGATGGGCTTCAAGTGGGTCGCGAGCATGCATCTGAGTTACAACTTCGTGAGCTAATTCTCGAGTAAGACCTCGCTGAACGTAGATCTCAACTAATTCCAGAAATTCTCCTTCTGGATCTGCGGCCAAGTGTTCGATCTCAAGCAAGCGATCAGATTCTTCAACATCATTTTGGGCGCGCACTGAAACGTATTCACCAACTGCCATGGACATCGCGCCTGCAGAAATTCCAGCAACACCGGCAGTGATTAAGAAACTATCGCTAACTCGTGCGGCAGCAACACCAATCATTAGCGATGCGGTCGAAACTAAGCCGTCATTTGCACCAAGTACGGATGCTCGTAACCAGCCAGCCCGATGAGTGCGGTGATGCAAGTTTCTCTGGTAAACATCTTCTAAAGCCATATTTGGATACTACCCGATTTCAGGGGAATTCCGCCGAGCGAAACGAATTGCCAGCGCGCTTGCAATAAGCCCAACGATTAGCGCAGTCCACAAATTAACCCGTAACCCTAAGATCTTATTTGCATCATCAATGCGCAAGGACTCAATCGCAAATCGGCCGACACAATAAAGGGCTACGTAAATTGCGAATCCCTGACCGGCTTTTAATTTCGGGGTCAGCCAAATAAGTAGCGCTGCAACCAATGCACACCAAATTGCTTCGTATAGAAAAGTTGGATGAAAGCTCTCGTATTTCAAATAGCCAACCGGGCGCTTGGACAGCGGAATTTCTAGCGCCCAGGCCCCAGAAAATGGCCGACCAAAAAGTTCGCCATTAAACCAATTTCCAAATCGCCCAATCGCTTGCGCAATCAAAATTCCGGGCGCCAATGCATCAAGAAAGTTTCGGAAATTAGGTAGTTCTAAATCTTTTGCCCGTTTACGAAAAGCAAACCAGGCCGCCAGCGCACCTAATGAGATTGCGCCCCAAATCCCGAGGCCGCCTTCATAAATCTTAAGCGCATCTAGTGGTTGACCGTTTTCGCCAAAGTATTGCGCTGGTGACGTGATGACGTGGTAAATCCGGCCACCAATAATTCCGGCGGGAACGGCATAAATTGCTACGTCGGCAACTACTCCGATTGATTGCTCGCTGTTATTTGCAAATGTGCGAAATCTCTTATTGCCTAACCAAATAGCGACAGCAACACCAACAATTATGCAAAGCGCATAGTAATGAACTGTTAGCGGACCAATTCCAATCACCGAATTAGTTGGCGTAGGAATTGAGTAACGCATTAATTAGCCCTTGATTGCTTTAGCAAACGCCTCAACATTGAAGTACTCAGTATTTCGGTCAATCTCTTTGCCGTTTACAAATACCGTAGGTGTTGAATTCACATTTGCTTTCGCGCCAGCTTCGGCAACGTTCTTAACCCAATCAGCATATCCGCCGTTATCTACGCAAGCTGAGAACTTAGCTGAATCGATTCCAATTGCAGCACCAATGCTCTTTAAGAACGTTGCATTAATTGCGCCCGCGTTTTCGGCTGGTTGATTGGCATAGAACGCTTTGTGGAAAGCTAAGAACTTATCTTCATCTGCTGCACAAGCGGCTGCGTTAGCGGCCAAAATTGACTCAGTGCCTAGGAAAGAAAGTACGTGGTAAACGACTTTCGCTTTCTTCTCTTCAATAGCCTTTTCTAAAGTTATTCCATTGATTGCTTCAAAACGCGCGCAAACCGGGCATTGGAAATCTTCGTAAACATCAATAGTTGGCACATTAGGTACGTCGGCATTAAAGACGATTCCGTAACCATCATCTTTCGAAACACTTGAAGGTATGGCGGCAGTAGTAGAGCCCTTAGAACCGAAATACGAGAAAGAAGCACCGACGACTACAACCAGTGCAACCATTCCAATAACTAGATTGCGAGTGAACTTATCTCCACCAGATGAACTAGTTGCCATGTACTTACTCTCCTTGGGTTTTCGTTAATTTTTCTACTGCAAATCGAGTCAAAGGGTATCGAACTAAATATAAAGCCAACAATGCCAAGCCAGTGTCACGCAAGATTTCGCTCAGATATTTAGTCTCACTTGGGTCGACTGTGCCACCCCCACCGAAACATCCGCAATCGATTGAAAGCCCACGCGCCCAAGCCTGAGAAATTGCTGCGATAAACAGCACCATCAGTGCGCCACCGAGTAGAGCTGAAACTCTAACTGCAATTCCTAGAATTAGAAGAACTCCTAGGCCAACTTCGAACCAAGGTAGAAGAATTCCTAGAAAATTAGCCAACGCAATCGGCAAAACTTCATAGGCACGAACTGCCATCTGTGACTTTGCCGGAGTAAATATTTTTAGCCACCCGGCTGCGAATAAAACGCCACCTAAGATCAAGCGACTTAGTAGTCCAAACCATTTGCCGTATTTACCTAACGCAAATTTCTCAATCAAATTCAGAATCATCGGGCTTCACGCACTCCTTTAGCTAATTCGCTGGCTAAGTGCGCAACGGCAGCTAGTCCACTTTCTTCATCGGGGGCATCTTGAATCGCTTTAATAAAAGCTGAACCAACAATTACGCCATCGGCAAATGCAGCTACTTCTTTCGCTTGTTCGCGATTAGAAACACCCAAGCCAACGCTAATTGGCTTATCGGTTACTTTGCGCAAACGAGCAACTAATTCACTGGCCCCACTTGAGATTCCAGATCGAGCACCTGTTACGCCCATCAAGCTAGCTGCGTAAATAAATCCACCACACTGCTCGGTGACTTTTACTAAGCGCTCAGGTTTAGTACTTGGTGCAACGACATAAATTGGATTAATAGAACTAGTTCTTACTGCGCTGCGCCATTCGTCTGATTCCTCAATAGTCAGATCTGGCGTAATTACGCCGGAGCCACCATTGTCAGAAATTGCTTGGGCAAATTTTTCGATACCAAATTTCTCAATTGGGTTCCAGTAAGTCATTACTACCGCTGCAACACCTTGATCATTGGCATGCTTTAGCGCCGCGAATACTTCAGTTACTCCGGTGCCATTTTCTAGAGCCTGGGTAGCAGCTGCTTGAATTGTTGGACCATCCATTACTGGGTCGCTATATGGGTAGCCAATTTCAATGGCATCTACCCCAGCTTTAGCCAGCGTTTCAATTACTTTGTGACAACCTGCTTGAGATGGAAATCCAGCTGGAATGTAAGCAATTAACGCTGCGCGATTTTCGGCGCGAGTTTTTACAAAGAGTTGATCTAACGCAG
>JACCDP010241668.1_pt1 | contig 10987 bp, 13 predicted proteins | sample 7445841 | NCBI WGS metagenome assembly JACCDP01 (sample SAMN15323441, study PRJNA562643) | freshwater metagenome | isolation source: river surface water | place: USA:Blue River Watershed | collected 2017-08-17
CGCGCTGGCCGGACGGCCTGCAGCTGGCAATCCACCGGGTCTTCCGAGACGAGGCGGCCATCACCGATCTGCGCAACGCGTGCATTGAGGCGGACGTCGAGGTGGAGGTGATGGTGGCTGATCTTCTGACGCTGAGGAGCGCGGCATGAACATGGTGATGACTGTGGTCGAAGACCTTGAGCGCGAGCGGCAGCTGCTGATGGAGATCATCGACCGGCAGCACGCCGAGATCACGCGACTGGATCGCCTGGTGCGGGACGTGAACAACTGCCTGCTGGAGAAGATGCCGAGCGTGGCGCTGCAGACCATCCAGTTGTCTGGAGTCATCAAGTGATCTGCCCGCACATGACACCCGCAGATCAGTGCCTGCATTGCCTGCGCCAGGCAATCGTGGACGAGCGCGAGGCCTGCGCCAGAACCGTCGAGCGCGCGCGCCTGCAGCTGGACGGCAGGCAGGGACTGACGTACGAGACGGACCACATCGCCACGCGCATCGTGGAGTTCGTGGCGGCGGCCGTGCGGGCGCGAGGTGACGCATGACGAGGAACGAGTTGCACGTTCTAGCAAGGGAGGCCATGCGTGACACGAACACAAACGTCACGATGGCACGCTACGGCTATGCAATCGAAGTGGCCCCGGTCACCGATAGCGTTTCTAGAGATTACCTGCCGAAAACACTGCTAGGCATAAGACTGCTTGCCTTGCGGCGCGCATATGTCGCGAATGGGGGGCGGCTGATCAATGCCGAGCAGCTCGACGGCGAGATGAGAATTCGGCGAGGGGGGGCGGTGGATGACTAAACGCACCTATATCGACGCCTGTGTGCTGTTCGCTGCAGAAAGCTGGCGCCAAAGTCATCCGCGCAAGGGGTGAAGCATGAACAAAGGCGACATCGTCCAAATCGACCCAAAGGTGGAGACGTTCGGCGGCTGCTTTTTGGTTGTTGACGAGGTGTTTGAGTGGGGTGTGATGGGTTACGGCCAGAACGCTGGCCAGAGCGGCCAGTGGTGGCTGCGGGTCAAGAACGAGGACATGGACATCACGTTTGGCCGCGCTGTCTGGAGGTTGGAGTGAACGACATCGAGTTCCAACTGGCGCAGCAGCGAATCCAGTTTCTGGAGGGTCTGCTGGCCGAGACGTTGGAACACATCCGGCCCGAGGCTGTAGGCCATGACCAAGTGCTTGGGCTGACCTTCGCCTGCGACTGCCTGCGGTGCCGCGTAGCTGAAACAGCGCTGCGCTACCAGTTGGCGCGCTTGAACGCTACCAATCGGAGGACATATGCGGATTGAGTTTTCGGGGGCGAGCGTCGAGATTGAGGTGCACCAGATGGAGGACTTCATGCGCTGCGCGGAGGCTGCGTTTGTGGCGGCCGGGTACTCCCGCGTGACGTTTGCGGAGATGGTCGAGGAGTGGGTCGAGGAGTACCGCATGGAAGGGAAGGAGGGGTGAGATGGGATGGGTACTGCCTGAACGAGTGACGGACGCAACAGGCCTCAGCAGGGATCAGTTGCGGGGAATGTGCCGCCGTGGCCTACTCCAGCGAGGCGTTCATTGGGCGGTGGTTGACCGGAAGCTGCTCTACCACGGAGAGGCGATTCAGCAATGGCTAGATATGCAGGCATCCGCGCAACTGGCGGTGGCATCCAGATCCGATACCAGGTGCGAGGCCACAAGTTCTCGCATTTCATCGCCGCCGCCCCAACTGACTCGGCCCTACAGGATGCGGCTCGGCTCCGTCGCAAACTGATTGAGCAGGCCACGCTCGGCCTGCCTGACCCGGTCTCTGGGTCAATCACGTTTGAGGCGGCCTGCCAGTCGTTCCTGCGGGACATTCAACGCACCCGCAAGCCAAGCACCGCCCTGACCTACAAGAAGCGCCTAGAGGCGCACTGGAGCGCTTTAGCCCATCTCGACCTGCGCGCCATCACGCTTGCGGAGCTTCGCGGCGTGGACAGAGAGCAGAACTGGAAATCCCAAAAGACCAGACGGGAAGCGCACAGCGTCGTGGCTGGAGTGCTGCAGTGGGGAATGTCGGAGGGGTATCTGGAGGCGAACCCGGCGCGGGCTCTCAAGGCGGGGTCGTGGCAGCGGCCAGAGATTGACCCATTCACACCCGAAGAACTGGTTGCCATCCTGCGCGAGCTGCGCGGCCAGCCAAAGGTGCTTTACAGCCTGATGGCGGAAACGGGAATGCGAACTGGGGAGGCCTGCGCGCTTCATTGGTCAGACGTCGAGGACGACGCGCTGCTTGTCAAAGCGACGCTGTGGGAGGGGAAGCGCCAGGCAACGAAGACCCACCAGTCGAGGCGGGTGCTGCTGACCCGGGAGGGGAAGCGAATCCTGAAAGAGCACACAGCGACCCGGTTTGTGGGGACGTGGGTGTTCGTGACCAGCAAGGGCAATCCGTACTCGGAGGAGCACTTGACCGAGGCATTCGTTGCAGCGTGCGAGCGTGCCGGGGTGAGGTATCGGAGGCCCTACACACTGCGCCACACCTACGCCAGCCGGGCGCTTTCGGCGGGTGTTGAGCCGTCGTGGTTGGCGGCTCAACTGGGCGATCGGATCGAGACCGTGCTGCGCCACTATGCGCGGTGGATTGGCGGCGAGCGGGACAAGAACGAGCTGGCAAAGCTGGAGAAGTTGGCAGAGAGTTGGCAGTAACCGAGACCAGCACTGCCTAACTTACTGATTCAATTGGCTAAAAAGTGGCGCACCCGGAGAGATTCGAAATCACTTTCGAGCCATTACACGCCGCAGCAGGCCACAGCAGGCCTTTACAGATCAATGACTTGCAGGCTTCCGGCGGATCGTCGCGGATACCGAATTACCTAAAACTGGCAAGAAACTGGCAATGAACCCCAGTCGTCTGACCTAGATTGAGTCGGAAATTCGGGATGCGTCGTCACTTTCAACATGTGCGACGGATGCGTTAAAAATAGCCGGGGAAACTAGACGCTTTGACGTCACGAAGTGCGACGGCTCATAACCATGCTTTGACAGCCACCGCTCCCACCCCCGCCGGCCAATCACCCGTGTCTGCGTCACGCCGAACATCCCGGCCAGATACGCCTCAAAGTGCGCGATCATCGACCCGATCCAGCCCTGCGCCTCGACGCCGGCCAGCAGCTCGAACGTAGCCACCAGTTCGCCGCCGAGCCGTTCCATCGTCAGGATGAACGCACCGACCGAGGCCTCGGGCGTCACGATCAGCCAAAGCTGCCAATCCCGCCAGCCGTCCCTGAGCGATTCCACCATCTCGTCCAGACTGCGGAACCCGGCGGCGTGCTGGACGCTCAACTGGAGCATAGGCCGGACGAGTTCAAGCGCATCGTCCACATGCTCGGCATCGATGCGAATCAGCTTGTACGGTGGGACGTCGAGAACGATCACCGAGCCAACGTCCGGACAGCCCGAGCCAGACGGCGCAGCTCTTCCCGAACCGCCGCCAGATCCGTGATCCCGTCGATCATCGCGTCGATTTCCGCATCCGTTCCACCGACAGCGGCCAGCGCCTGGTAGTCCTCGGTCTCGGATTGCGGCTTGGTGACTTCAACTCGCATGGATGCTCCACGTCTGCCAGATGAATCGCGGGTGCCGGGCGGTCACGATGAACTCCCCAGGCGTCGAGGTGGCTAGGCTGAAATCGCCGTCGTCGATGACGTAAATCACGCCGTCGCACTCCACCTCGGTTCCATGTGGAACACCGGACAGGGTCGCGGCGTCTGTTCCGTCTGCCAAGATGTCGGTCTTGTCCCATGTGCCGGGGAAAGTCGAGCGAGCAATCACCTTGTCCAGCCTCGCCTGCGCCGCCACGGCGTCGTCTGAAGCGGGGTTCAGGCTAGCCAGCACACCACGCAGCCGGTCGGCCTCGAGGGCGTATTGTCGGCCGATGAACGCATCCCGGTTTCCGGCCTCTCTGCCGGTCAGCTCGCAGAACCGGACAAACCACTCTTCCTGCGTGACGAAATCATCACCGTCTGAGAGCGGCAGCTGCTGGCGCTGCCATTCCGTCCAGCAGGCGTCACAGGCCCAGCGACTGGCGGCCAGTGTTCCAGAGACGTCGGCGATCAATGACGCGGCCGTCCAGTTGAGGCAGACAGGACACTGGTGGCGTTCAATCTGACCACGCCAGCGAACCGGAAGTGTCGGGTCGTTGTCTTGCAGGAACTCGGCGTAGTTCGAACTCATGACGGCAGCACCGTATAGGGCACAGCGGCAACACCGGCAGCCGTGGCGCTTGTTTCTGTTGGAGCGGTGGCTGTGGCATAGGTGACGTTGGTGAATGTCAGGGTTCCACCAGCAACCGCCTCTGATGCGATGACGATGCCAAACTCCGGCGTTGTCCCACCGCGCTGCGTCAGACCATCACGAACCACGGTGATGGTGCGGCCGGTGCGGCTTGTCGTTGCGCTGGTCCCGCCAACGCCGCCAACCGTCAATGACCCCACAAGCGTCCACGTCGGCGTGAAGTTTGGGGATCCGCTGTCGGCGGTGGCGATGTAGACGCCAACTGTGACCTGCCCCGGCTCATAGACCGTGCCGATGCCAAACCCCGGCTCATATGAGGGGTTGTTTTTGACGGTGACGTCGAACGTGAACGTGTACCGGTCATCCCACGCCTCAAGAGCAGAGGACTTCTGGATCGTGTAGCGCGGAACCGCGCTTGCGCCACCATCGGTTGGCGTTGTGTCGGTCACGTTGGTGATGGTCGCGGCCAACTGGCGCACCTTGATGTAGGCCGTGAACCCGGACGTCGTCAGGCTGCGCGCCTCGCAGACAAGCGCATGAGACGACGCGCTGTATCCCGAGTTGTAGGTAAGCGCCGTCGGGTTGAACTGCACCGTCGGAACCCGCGCAAATGTCGGCGAGAACGTGACGCTCGCCCCATCGGTAACGGTTCCCGTCAGGACGCCCGCCACTATCTGTTTTGAGTTTCCGTTTCCGTCGTCAATGTTGACGTTGTCGTCCAGCATCCCTGCACTCACCAGTCGCGGGCTTAGTCGTGCCGGGTTGGTCGCACTTGCCACAGGCGGCCGCCAGGGTGACGGCACCACGCCGTTGGACACCTTCTTCTCAAGCATCAAGCCGTCCCACGCCACCCACGCCGAGGCGGCGCCCACATCCATCCGCATAATGGCCTTGTCGCTGGCGTCGGCTGACAGGTCGAGCAGGTTGGAGCCGGTTGCCGTGTGGACAAACGTGTTCCATGCCAGCGCGGTGCTGGTGGTGTCGGTCAGTGTGTAAGTGGTGCCGGCCGATGATTTGAGCGAAAACGAGACGGAAGTGTTGGCGATGGTCGGCCAGAACTTGCCGGAGAAAATCCACTGCGAATTCGGATCTACGGCGATGTTGTAGTCCGTGGCGCTGGAACCAAACCAGACGACGCGGTCTGTCCCGCTGGCCGCGGTTGAAATCTTGAGCGCGTATTGCCCGTAGTAGCCGGCCGTCGGCCCTGTAGTTGTTCCGTTGCCGTACCCCACTGACGCACTGGTGATGTTTGCGCCCACGAGAACGGGAAACTGTCCGTTGGGGTCGGCCGCTGCAAACGCGCCCGCAAAGCGCCCGTGGATGCGGTTGATGCCGTCACCCGAACGCCCGACGTCAAGCGCGCCCAGCAGGGTCGGCGCGGCCTTCCATGTCACCGTGGGCTCAGTATTGTCGTAATCGCTTGATGAGTACGCCACGGCCGAAACACGGATCCGGCCGGGCGAGACTTCCACCGGCACATCCACCACACGGAACAGGGTTGCGTCGTCGTTTTCGACGGCCGACGTGGTGTTCAGGTACGGATGGATGATTGACAAAACATCCCCGCGCTCGATCTGCCAGCCTTCATCAAACGTCACGAACTGCACCTGTGTCGTGCGCTGAAGTTTCAGCAAGCGCTCGGATGCTTCCCGCCACGCCTGAGAGTAAAAGCGCACGCCTGGCATCTGGATCTGGCTTTCACGGCGCGGAACCGTGCCGGTGCTTACTCCAGTCAAGATCGCTTCCGCCTCGCGCTCGCGCCATGGCGTCGTACTGGTGTCCGTGTATCGGCACTTCACTACCGTCGGTGACTGGACGGTGTCCGCCACGCTGACGCTGAATGTGTCGGAGAGAATGTTTGATGTCGTGATCGGAGTGACGCCGACGGCAATCCAGTCGATTTCCCAGACGTCCGCCCCGGCGTTCAGGCTCAAGTCCAAACGGATCCGCGTGATGATTGATTCACGCCACTCGACGCCGCCTGCAGTCGGAGCGTGCATGTCCCACTCGAGGACGGCATAGGTGCCGTTCGTGGCCGTCCAGGTGGAGCTCGCACGATAAGCCGCGGTGTCGGCGTGCAATGCGGTCTGCCAGTAGATCGAGCCGTCGAACGCGCCGGATCCGCTAGTTCGACGCAGCCGGCAACGGATGTATCTGGCCGATGCCCCGCAAATGTTCAGTCCTGTCGGAGACCACAGGAACACGTCTGCTGCCGTCTGGGTCACAGTCAGCGTCGTGGCGTTTGTCGTCAGTGTGGCGTTGGTGGCCGTCCAGCCTTGAGCACTGGCTGCGAATTGGTAGATGAGCGCAGGCCTGTCCGGCACCGTCACCCAGCTGGCGCCGCGCTTCCACGTCCAGCATCCGGCATAGGCTGAAAGCGTGTCTATCCAGTCAGACGCTGCGCGCGGGTCATCAAGGACAAGCGCCATCCGGCGTCGCTTCTCGGCGATGACCAGCGCATCACATTCATTGCCGGCAGCCTGAATCGTGAGGTCGTTGGTGTCGTCACCAAGCCCAATGACAGGGTCTGCGATTAGGTCGCGCAGACAATATGCCGGGTTCTCACTGAAGGCTCGGGCGGTTGCTGTCGTCGTCGTGGCGGCATAGACGCCTGGCGTTGCTTTGGCTTCAAAATGCGCACCCCAGACAAACGCACCACTGCCAACGGTTCCAGCATAGGTAACTGTGGTGGCATTCGACGCCAAAATGATTCGGCCGCGGACCGATGTGCCGCCTGTGCCGATGTTTACCGTGATCCACGCACGACGCCATCCGTTGCCGACGTCGATGATGCCGCCGTCCAGATAGGCTGCGCCGTTTGTGTTTAACACCAGCACGTTGGTCAGGTCAAAGGTGGCGTATGGAACGCCGCCTGATTTGGTCACCATGGCTAGACGTATAAACGTCCGCTCGGATGCCTTCACATAAACCGACCAGGTACACGTTTGATAGTCGGCAAGTGACGCAGAGATAACGGGTCCGCTGATGGTGTGGGTGTTGGATGTCGTTGTGGCTTCGGTCAACTTGTCGGCGGTCAGGTTGCCATCCGGCGCAGTCGTTGCGTTTGCCGTGCGGCCGGTGTCGACGTTGGCCAGCGCCCAAGCGGCAGCGGTGATGTCTTCGGAATTCGTGCTGAGGTTGGCGGACGTGGCGTAGACCTTCCGGCCTTTGATCCTCGCCTTGATAGACGGGAACCCGCTGTAGTGAGCGTCAGAGTACGCCAGCACCACATACGCTATGCCAACGCTGCCTTGCGCAGTGCTGACGACAAGCGTGTCCGTGTAGCCAGCAATCTGAGCAGCCAGCGTGGCATCAGCCGTCTGAGCTGTGGTTCCGATGTAGTACGTGACGGTGACACCGCTGACAGGCGCGGCGTCGTTCAAATACAGGTTCACGTACGAGTCGATTTCACCGACGCAAAACAGCGCGCCAACGTACCAGGTGCCGCCGGTGTAAGTCGCAGCAAACACCCGGCCGCCGACCATGCACTCGCCGTATACGATCGGGATGGCCGTGCTGGCAGCGGCGATGGTTTCCAGCTGCGTCTTGAGTAAAGGTTGGCCGTTTAATGTGCCACCCGGTGTGACAGGTGGAACCCACGGCGGGATGGTGACGCCCATCAGTTGCGCTTCCCGATCAGCTTGACCTTTACGCTCCAAAGCGTGCCGTTGATTGCTTCTACGTATGGCTCGTTTGTGAAGAGGCAGTCGTAGGTGTTCCCATCTCCAGCGGTCACTGTGCAGGTCGTGCCTTTGTTCGCCGTCCAGAAACTGGTGATGGTCGTGCGGTCCGTGCTGGAAACGTACGGGTGCTCGATGTCCAACTGGTATACCTGCTGCGCAGACAGATCGACCTGGCGCACGTAACCCGCATCCGACACGTCGGACTTTCGGTCATTGAGCGGCGTGATTTTGGTCAGCTTTGCGACGGACGGATAAGCGGCCATCAGGCTCCTCGCTCAAGCGTGAACACACCGGACGGCGTCAAAATCTGCAGGCCGTCGGGTGGGAGATGGTTGAATGTTGGCGGCGTCACATAGAGCCGGGGAAGGCGTCGAACGGGCGCAGGACGCAATTTGATTTCGATGCGCTCGCCGATACCGACGGCGCCCACTTCGCCTTCAAAGACGATGTCACCGTCCGCATCTGCAAACGGGGTCTCGCCGTAGCACAGCCAGACTGTGCACGCCTTGCCTGATACGCCTGCCAGAAACGTCGACGTGTACGAAAGCGAGTCGTTGTACAGGGAGATACGCGAACCCGATTGGTCCACCCGCATGGTCGCGGCGGTGAACGTGTTGCCTTTGAACGTGACGGTCTCACGGGACGACAACCGCAGGGTTGTGGCGAACCCGAACTCCACCAGGTAGCAGGGACGCGTGACGCTGAGAGACAGTTCTGCCGCGTTGCTGGATGAAAGCGGGCGCGTCATACGTTCACTTCCACGCCGTTGGCCTTCAGGTAGGCGGCGATTGCGGCGGGATCAATCCCGAGCTGGTTCAAGCCAATCAGTCCGGCAAACCGGTCAACTGCACCGGCAAACGTATCTGCCGCAGCCTGCTGAGTAAGCGCGGCGGTGTTGAGCACCTCGAGGTCGATGGCGCCGGCCACCGCAGTCTCGCGGCCTGCAAGACTGTCCCGGCCAGCCTGAATCTGTTGGTCCGCGATCGTCTGCGCCTGCTGCAGGAAGTCGATGAACTCCTGACCCATTTGCTTGCGCTGGGTTTCGTCCAGCATCTGGAACGCAGAACCGGCGAGTACATCAATCTGCTGCACCAGGCTTGCAATCTTGGTCGGATCAATGGTGCTTGAAAGCTCTTCTGTCAGGCTGGCAATCTGTTCGCGCCGACGCTGGTAAAGATCGGCCTCTGACAGCATCGACTCTTCAATGGTGTTGATAGCGTTGCCAAATGTAGCATCCACCAGCATGGCCACTTCCTGGTATGCCACAGCCAACTGTGCCGCCACTTGCTTCTGGCCGGTCAGCGCATCAGTCAGCCCGGTCATGGACTCAAAAGTGCCGTCGTATTCTTGCGCGAGATTCACAAGCGCTTCTGTGCTTTCGTTGTAGGCGTCAAGCAGCGTCTTGGTCTTGGTGGCTGCGGCGTCGGCGACTTCTTTGAGCACGTCGAGCTTGAGCAGTTGGTCCAGCTTGGAAGCAAACCCGAAGATTTGGACAATCTGTTCGGCGGTGCGCTTGCTGGTATCGCCAAGAATTGTCTTGATGCGCCCGGTCAGCTGGTCGTCAATTTCGGCTACCCACGCGCGCGCAAAGTCGTCGGCTGAACCTTTGATTTTTTCGGCCGAAAACTCATCAAGACGCGCACCGAGGCCGAAAGAGTTGTTTGCCCCCTCGTTGTCTACGTTGAGGCTCGTGTTACCTAAAACCTTGTTTGTGAAATCAACCGTGACCCCCGCCGCCCGAGCGGCATCTGTCAAAGCGGAATCGATGGCGTTGAACCCTTCAAGCAGTTGCAGGGCCGCGTCTTTGTCTGTGCGCTTTGCAACCGCCGTCAGCGTCAGGCCAGAAGCAGCTGTGACGGTTTGCAGCGCCGAACCATCGTTCGGGATGTTGCTTCCACCGCCCGTGGTAATGCCGAGCTTGCCCCACTTCACCAGGTCGCCGGTGCCGAAAATCTTTCCGATCGCGTTTTCAGCAAGCGAGCCGAGGAACGAACCGATCGCCGTTCCGATTGGCCCCCAGGCAGAACCAATTACGCCGCCAACCGTTCCACCAACACCGGTGGTTTTCCGCTCACCGAACAGGCTTTGCCCGAGCTTGTTGCCTGCCCAGGTTCCAGCCGTCCCGGCGCCCAGATTCGCGCCGAAATCGACAATGCTTTGCCCGAACGTGTTGATCTTGAGCCCGGCTGCGTCAAACCGTCCGGCCAGACCATCAAGCCCAAGCGCGCGCGAGACGTCCCCAAGCGCAAACCTGAACTCCGACATGGCATTGCCAAGCCAGTTGCTGGACAGCGAGCTGGCGCCCATAAGCGCGTCGATGCCGCCCGACAATCCGCCCGATTTAAAGCCGCCGAGGAAGTTTTTTGCGCCGGAGAAAATCGAACCGATACCGCCAAACCCGAAACCGCCACCGCCGCCGCTCGCCATCGCGCCGGACGAGCCGCCCAGGCCGAAAGCTGCCCCGATCCGCATCAGGATCGGGCGGGTGATAGCCATGTGCGCCAGCTCGGCGAGAAGCTGCTTGAAGGACTCTTTCAGAGAATCGGCGAACGAGTCAAAGCCGGATCCGATGTTCTTCCACATATCCACGAACGCAGAATCCACGCGCTCCACAGCGCCCTGCAGCGCCTCGGCCCACGGGTTGCTCTGCTCGGCCGCAGCACGCATCGCCTCTTCCTGCGCGCGCGTCGCCTCCTCCGCTGACTTCAATGCTGCTTCGTGGTCGTACAGCTCGCCCGTGAGCTTGGCGATTTCCTGACCTTCCTTTGATGCAGCGTCCGCACCGGCATTCCGAAGTGCGACAGCAATCCGCTGCGCACGCTCGTTGCGGTCAAGCTGTGACACCTCAAACCGCAACTGGTCAACGGCACCCGCGATGCGCTTCTGCTGCGCTTCTGCTGCGGCGGCGGCTGCCTTGCTTGCCTCCGTCTGGCCGTTGAGCGCGGAGGTGACTTGCTCAACAGCAACGCGGCGCCTCGGAAGCGTAGCAATGTCGATCTCTTCGATGTCGATCGTTTTTTGGGTCGCGGCCGCTCTCTGCGCCTCCGCGACAA
>JACCDP010065899.1_pt1 | contig 10984 bp, 25 predicted proteins | sample 7445841 | NCBI WGS metagenome assembly JACCDP01 (sample SAMN15323441, study PRJNA562643) | freshwater metagenome | isolation source: river surface water | place: USA:Blue River Watershed | collected 2017-08-17
TAGGGTAACCTTTTTAGACATAGCCATAACCTAAAGCCTAAACAAAAAGAACAAAAAAAGAGGGAGGCATATTATGCCCCCCCCATCATAACACATCCCAGGGGACCTGCGGCCCAAGGAAGCAAGTGAGCCTACGGCTCAGGGCATGGTATTATGGTACCACCTATCCACAAGAGCACACAGGTTTTGTTTAACCGTGTCCCTACTCCCTGAAAACAGGGTCTTCAGTATCTCCTCATCAGTCAAACTATCGTCTATCTCCTCAGAGAAGAGATCGACATAAGCAATGATCTGGGCCTTGAGCTTAGAAGCACTCATGGTGTGATGGTGTTGGGCCCACCCATCTTAGCACAACCAAGCGGGCCCTACATAGCATAACTATGTCATTACTAACACATAGCATAGCTTAGTAGGTCTGCCTGTGTAACGGACCAACCGGGAACCTGCGGTTCAGGGAAGCCCAGGGAGCCTACGACTCAAGCCCCTATTTCTCTTCTATTATTTTCTTCTTTAAAAAAATTATTTTTTGAAAAAAAAAAAAAAAAAATTAGAAGAATAATACGTAGAGAAAAAGCGAGAAGCCCCCGAAGGGGGACTAACCTTATTAAGCCCTGGTTGTAACGGACCAAGGGGCCCCATTAAAAAGCCCCCCGAAGGGGGACTAACCTTATTAAGCCCTGGTTGTAACGGACCAAGGGCATTGAGCCCCGTCAGGGCCCCCAGGGGGCCTCTGGCCCCCCCCCCCTAGATGTAAATATCGGGGATAACCCGGCCAGTCTTGCGAACCAGGTTAGCGATCTGCGCCATTAAGTCCTCGGGAGGAGTCCCCTCCTGGGACAACAGGTCGCCCAGCCGTTCAACACAAGTAGAATCGTCAATTTTTTCAAATCTTACCTCCACTTGAATACCCCCCACGGCTTTTTTCTTATAAACCACATCCCACTCATTCCTACAAGTAGTGCAGAACATGGGGATCTTAGTTGATCTATCTAGGCGGCTAACTTGGGGATTACACATGTCAACTTGGTTAGAGTTGCAAAAAGGACACTGAAGAGAAGTAGGTTCCATGGCGTAATGATGTGGTTTAGTTGTGGCCTGGCCAACCAGGGGACAAGCTCAGGGGATTAGCCACTTGGGAGATAGTCTTACCTTCCAAGAAGTAGATAGTGGTGACCCCCCCTTCATCATAGGCTATGACACGGCTTCCATGGAAATGATGGAGGGGTTGGAGAGTTGAGGGCTGATTGATCCAAGCCCGGTAAGGACGGCTCATGGCGTAAGGGTAGAAGTGCGGTCAACAATATCGAGGGCTTCTTCCATAGTCAAGTCCCTGCCCTCAACTGCTTGTATGAATCTAATAGACCTTGCCATAAGGTCTCTGCGCAATACTGGATCGCGCAGTATTGATTTAATGTCGAATCTTTTAGGTGTCATGGCGTAATGATAACGAAATCGGAATCATTCTTCTCTAGTATCCAGCGGCAGTGAGACGGGGAAAATACTATGAACAACCTATTCCCCACCTTTTGCTCAACAACAGCAGTGCATGGAGATTTTCCTATTCGACTTCGGCCCTTGCTAGAAATCGCAACAAGGTTAATGACGGGGTTCATGGTTCTGTGGGGGGACCTCATGATCCTACCACACGGGCGGACCCTACATAGCATAGTTATGTCTCCATGTGGATACGCTGACATAGCATAGCTTAGTAGGGGTCGCCCGTGTTAGCACAGCTTCATTAACTGCTTGTTGTAACGGACCACGGGCATAAAAACGGGGGACCATTAAGCCCCCCATCATAATCACCCTTTGAGCAGTTCGTCTGCAGTATCAGGATCAATCCCTGCGCCCACTATAAATTCATGGGCAGCATCTCTATCCTCACCTTCAGCAGCAAGTATGCCAGTGATCAACATAGCTTGATCAGTATCACCCATGCCAGGATTAGAGTCAAACGATTGCGCCATCATCCTCATGGCATAACTAATAAGATTATTATGGTTCATATTGTCGATGACCCGTCGGCAATGGGCCGTCAGAAGGTCTTGGAGCTGTTCGGAAGAAAGAGTCATGAGTCGGCACGTCATTTGTCGAAGCGGATGTACTCGCTGATGAGTTCAGTGAATACAGTTTCGATGCGCTGGCGGTTGTTGTTGTCGGCGGCGAACCAGGCTTCGGCGAGAAGCTTGGCGAATTGGCCGCCGTAAGTGCGCATCTTGCTCATGAGAAACTAATGTAGATGCTTCGACTTTGGGGAGGTGTTCGTACCAGTTCGGGCGGCGCTCGAGTTGGAGCAGGTTGAAGGTGGCGGCGGGGTCAGTCATGGGAGGATTCGGGCGAATCGGGCGGAAAGGGCTTGGCAGGCTTGTTGTGTTTCCCACTGGTTCAGGATTTCTTCACCCGTAGGGGTGATGGCGTAGCGGGGGCGATCGTCAGCGCGTAGCTTTTGCACAATCAGTCCTTTGTCTAGTAAGGCGGTGCAAGATCGCGAATTGCGCGGGGGGCGGTTAGTGCGCTTGATGGCGTACAGGCAGCGGATCTGTGCGTCTGTCATGATTGATGCGATGAGTGGATGAAAGAGTGAACGAAGTTAGACAGCTTGCGCTTTTGCTACCCACTTCATGGCGTCTGCATGAGGGAAGCTATTTATGGGTTGAGAGCAGTTCGTCTGCCCTTTCGGGATCAATACCTGCGCCCACTATAAACTCATAGGCAGCATCTCTATCCTCACCTTCAGCATTAAGTATGTCAGTGATCAACTCGGCTTGATTAGTATCACCCATGCCAGGGTTAGAGTCAAATGATTGCGCCATCATCCCCATGGCATAACTAATAAGATCATCATGGTTCATATTGTCGATGACCCGTCGGCAATGGGCCGTCAGAAGGTCTTGGAGCTGTTCGGAAGAAAGAGTCATGGCGTGATAGTGGGGACCAATGGAAAACAAAGGGGGGGGAGCCGTTAGGCCCCCCGTGCCATTACGCAATGGCAAACTTACGGGCCTGTTCGGGAGTCTGCCCAGGGGTGCGCTTAATCCTCAGACCGATAATGTTAGGCACACCATTAACGGGCAGGGGATCGTCACGCCTCCAGTCCGTCACATCACCATCAACCACTGCGCATTCTTCACCACCGACTATAATAATGTCTGGCAGAGCCTGGGATCTCTTAACATTCACAATACCAGCAGCAACATTAAGGTTATGTTGGGCCGCCACATCGAAGATAACATCATCATGGCGCCCGCCCCAGCTTAGGGTAAGGTGGTAGTTGTAAGCAGCAGCTAGGGCGAAGTCTCTATCAATTCGTTTGGTGTAATCGTAGGGTTCAAAACCCATGGCCCTAAGTACTACCATTAGGGAGTAAGTACCAGGGGACTTAAGTGTAACCATGGGGACCATACTTTGAACCCACTTAAGTATGGTTTTATCAATCGTAACCTTCTCGTGCTCCCATGCAATATCGCTTGTGCCATTGAGCCTGATTCCGATATAACCTTTGTTACGCTGTCGTGCTGCCTCAACTACAAGCAACTGCAGGAATTGCGCCCGGTTCTCATTAAAGGCCACGCTGCGAGTGTGGCGCCGTGCCAGCTTGCCCGTAAGATAAAGCGGGTTTCCGGCTTTATTGAGGCAGACCGCAGCACAGCTGCCAGCAGCAGGGCAAGCACCGAACGTAACAGGTTCCAAGTGAAGAACGATCGTAGGCCGGTCACTGACCTTGCCGTTCTTCTCAGTCTTAGGGTTGGTCGTGGTGAAGAAATTCACCGCATTAAACTTATAGGCCTTGCGGAAGGCGGAAACGATGCGAGGAAAGGTGGCCATTGTCTTAGCCCTGCACTGCAGGGGACGAAAGGTGGGCGGGCTGGGTTGCTCGCTTGATAGAAGCATAGCTCATCGGGTGACCCGGAAGCTATGCGGTGTGGGAAACGAAACAAAGCGTAACGTTGTCCCTCACCTGACTAAGCATAGCCTCTAGGGGTTCGCCCTGTGAGCCTAAACCTAGGACGGTTCACAGATCGTAACAAAGCTGCGCTCCGACCTCTCAATAATAAGCCCTCCCTAACGCAGTCCTTGTGTAACGGACCAAACAGTATAACTATGCCACCCTGGAATCATTATGTAACGGCCCAATGGGGAAGGTGGGGATCGAACCCACCTAAGGCGAATTATGAGTTCGCTGCATTCACCAGATTGCTACTCCCCCAGGTGGGGAGGGATGGGGACCCTCCCGGTGTCACTCTATCACAGGGCGTGATGGAGTGAGGGCATTATTTAGGCTCGTAATACCTCAGAGTGTGAGTGGTGCTGATAACCTTAGCCTTGCCCATGTTTTGAGCAATCCCCTCTGCTGCCTTGAGCAGTTTCTTAAGGTTAGCCAGGGTCTTAGTAGCCACGGCAACTGCCTTAGAAGCCTTGGTTACCTCGCCATCCCTGTACTCCCATTCCAGGGTCCTGGCATGGGTAACCATGCCATGGATTGTAGAGATGGAGTCGAAATCATGTTCGACCATACGCTCAAGAATAGCGTCACGAATGGTATTGTACTCAGCTTCCTGAGAGCGGACCCTGTTTTTGGCCTCCTCCAGGAGGCGAACCATGGCCTCGATCTCCCCAACGATGGGAGAATTGGACTCAGAAGCGATAATCGTAGCCATTGTCTTAGCCCTGCACTGCAGGGGACGAGTGTGGACGGGCTGGCGCCCGCTTGATAGAAGAATAGCATGGGGGGACCCCCCTGGGCTATACGGTGTGGGAATGGTGACAAAGCATAAGTTTGTCCTCCACACCACTAAGCATAGTCTCTAGGGGTCGCCCCCGGCAGCCAGGTCACAAAGCTTAATAAACTTGCGCCCTGACCCCTTCAGTATAGGCCCTGGGGGTAGGGGGTTGTTATGTAACGGACCAGAGAGGGGGGGGGGCAAGAGCCCCCGCTCCATGTCAACCCTCGGTAAACCGTGGGCAGATCTCTTTATAGTCCTTGGGGATCTTGGACTTAAGAGTAGTCGTGGCAATTAGATCACCCTTCCACCTGCCCACGTATTCTTGATCAGACCCATAATACCCCCCAGTAGTTGTAAGCACAGCCAAGGGAGAAATAACAGCACCCCAACTAACAGTGGGGCACTTAGACTGATCAACAAACTCCTTCTTCTCCAGGTTAATGATATATTTGAGGTGTTGTTTTGGTTTATAGTCTCCCATATAGATCGTCTTACGTTGGGAATATTTAGATCGCACTAAGTCGTACAGGGTATCTTCACCCTCAGAAACATCTTCATAATCCCCAGCCCAGACTACTCGACTGGCAAGATGATTCGCAAGGGTTATATCGTAGGGGATCTCCAGAGAGTTCATAATAGCTACAACAATGGGGTTTGTTGTATATGAAAACTCCATGAACTTAAGGCCTTGATCCCAGTCATGGGCATGGATCCATGAACGGGGGATGAAAAGACCGGAAAGGTCTTTATTGCCAATGACCGGAGTGAAATACTGACCCATTGTCTTAGCCCCGGACTCCGGGGGACGAAGGTGGACTTGAGAAGCATAGCACAGAGGGGGACCCGTCAAGCTATGCCGCCCGACTCCCTAAACATAAGCCATGGGCCCCAGGAGATGTTCTGTAACGGACCAACGACCCCAGAGGGGTCGTCAGCAAGGGAAGAGGGGCCCACGGGCCCCCATTGCTATCAAACGTGAAAGTTAACCACACGCTGAGTATAGGACTTGGGGATCTTAGACTTAGAAGTAGTGGAGTAAATTAGATCCCCAGACCATAAGCCTACCTGATCAGCATCATTTCCCCCAAAATCCCCACCATTGCCACCCATGGGGGTTGCCGTAAGGGCAGCTAAAGCGGACACCTTAAGAGCATCATAGGAGAATGAGGTTAGGGAACAGTCTACCCATTCCTTTTTTGACACATTAACAATATACTTAAGTTTGGGGTCAAACTTAACTACGTCCTTAACCTTGAGATCATTATGATATTGCCAGAGAGAATAATACAAAGTATATTTTCCATCCTCCTTTGGACCATAATCCCCAGCCCAGACTACTCGCCTGGCAAGATGATTTTCAGGAGTGACATCTTTAGGCAGCCTGATTATATCCATGACTTTGCACACTACGGGGTTCCGAGTATAGGCATGTTCCATGAACTTAAGCCCCTCGTCATAATCGCCTGGATTGACCCAGGAGGTGGGGAGGAACTTATCTGTCGTTGGCCATCTGGTACCGACAGCCGCGTAGAAATACTGACCCATTGTCTTAGCCCCGGCCTCCGGGGGACGAAGGTGGACTTGAGAAGCATAGCACAGATGGGAGACCCCATGACCTATGCAATGTGGGCAAGCGGTGTTGCTCGCTTGAATAAATCCTAAGCCATGGGCCCCAGGAGATGTTCTGTAACGGACCAAGGGGGCATTAAGCCCCCCATTATTAGACCTTGGCAGCTCTTAGGAACCAGGGGGCGCCGACAATAGCTCCGGCACCAGGAACCCGTATAGCTAAGGTCATCTCAGGCCCATTACTCCTCTCACCAACCACTTTAATATGGTCCCTAGAAGTCTCACACAAAGTGCGGAAATCTTCTGCGGCTTGGGAGAGGGATTCCCGAGTGCAAACTAGTTCGTTGTTAATGAGGAATGCAAAGGTTACCCAGTGGTTCTCCTCTTTTGCTCTACGTTGGAGCCATTCCTCCCAAGATTCTTGATCAGATAAGCGGACAGAAATCATGGCTCAATAGGGATAGAAGGGACTAGGACACACCTAGGACACGGGGCAGGTTAGCCCTACTGGTGCGCAGATCGTCTACATAAAATAGAACGTAGACACCTTTGCGCGTGGTGTATGTAGACCTGCACTCAACTTTATGTTCATTGATGCTGGACTTAACAGTAACCCTGTTGCTAGCTGGAGAGGTGGCTTTAATAGCTAAATCCTCCAACTTCTTCATATAGGAAGCCAGGGCTTGGACGTTCTTAATAATGGGAGGTGTCATGGTGGGGAAGAACGTTAACAATTCAACCGTAGCCAGGCTCTAAAAGGCCTGAGCGCAACGGTTTACAAACCGTGACATTTTCCCCACCATGGGGAGGGTTTGTATTAAGCCACGCCAAGGACACGGGGCAAGTTGGTACGGGAGACCCGCCGATCATCCACGTAGAACAGTACGTAGAACCCTTTGCGCGTGGTGTAGGTAGACCTACACTCCACCTTACGCTTATTGATACGGGCCTGGACTGAGACCCGGTTATCTTCCAGGGTGGTGGCAGCCGTGGCCTCATCCTCCAATCGCTTCATGTGAGCCTGGAGGGTTTCAGCACTCTTGATGGTGAGAGGTGTCATAACTGGGGGGGGGTTGAGAACGGAATAACTGTAGCAGGTCGAGGGGAGTAACGGTTAACAAACCGTCACACGTCCACATGTGAGTTATTTTCAGTGTCCCATCGCACAGGGGTACATCCTTCCCATGCCCTTACGGCTTCTTCAATAGATGCTGCGGGGTAGGAGAAGTCGCAGTCAAGCAGTTCTTCATCGACCCTGATTGTGAGGATTTTGATTGTAATAGCCATGGCGGGAGTGGTGTGGACGTTGTAACTATAGCCCAGGGGTGGGGGATCCCCTTATGTAACGGCCCAAGGGCCCCCGGAGGGGCCCGATGGCGGGGGGCGTTAGCCCTCCCCTGTCCCTTCCTCGGCTGTCTCAGGGCAGATCAGGTCGGCAGCCTTGCGAGCCTCGGACAGGATCTTATAGAGAACCTTAGGGGATTCTTTGAGGATCGTTGCCCAGTGGCCAAGGTAGGCTGCGTGGTTGATCATATTCGTGCCAATCTCTAGCCGGTCACAGAGCATAACTGCACCCAATTCGGCTACCAATTCCTCTCTAGCGTAGCCATCAGTGCCGAACTTATTGTACAGATCACGGGATAGCCGATCTTTATGCCCAGTGGAGTGAATGCATTCATGGGCCCACGTTGCATAGAACGACTCCACTGTTACAAAGGAGCTGATAGTGGGAACGTAGATCTTATCAGCGTCGGGAACATAGAATGCCCGATCCCCGCCGAACATAACAGGAACTGTCTTAGCCCAGTTGCCGAGAATCTGCTCGGCATTGTCTATGCGCTCGGCGGCGGGGCGAGATGTAACCGAGCCTGACAGTTTATCAATGGCTTCTTGAAGCCCTTCGCCCTCAAGATCGGCCGCATTGAATATGCAAACCGGTTTAAATGAGACCCAGGCATTGATCAAAGGGTCGCCGTTTGGTGCCTTAACAACGTTACCAATATCGTCCGTTTGCTCATACCTATTCAGCTGGGGGCGGATGATATAAACACCTTTCGATCCTTTTTTCGGGCGCCAGCCTTGCTGCTTGGCTTGAGTACGTCCCACCCAGTAGGGCAGAGCACTGCCACGGATGATCTGCTGAAGGTGTAACAGGGCCACGTTGGACCCCCGGTAACGGTGGTTTGTGATCAGGTTGACGTGGTGGCCGCCACGAGAGGATGCCCATTCCTTGCGCCAAGGAGCAGTGCCCTGCTCCATCAGCTCAACTAATGAATCCACGAGCTTCTGCTCGGGGCTGGGGCCATCGTAGGTCCGACGGCTACGTCGGGTTGCGGTAGGGGTGGTCATCTTAAGCCCGACAGGTTGTAACTGGTTGCCTGTCGTTGAACTAACAATAAGCCCTAGGGAGGGGAGGTCAACCTATGCGATGTGCCACTTCCCCCACTGTCACATTGTTATGTCTTCCCTACTTACCACATGGGGGTTTTGTAGCGGACCAACAACCCGTTGGTTGTAGCGGACCACGGCCATAAAAAAGGGCCCCTGGGGGCCCCGTCTCTCATGGTGCAGGGAAGGTATATTCCAGGCATTCGCAGGGCAGGACCCCATAGGACCGTGCATCATGGTAGGTCATAAAGTTGCCCTCCTCAGATACATCCAAGGGGGCACCCAAGCCCTCGCCCTTCATAAACCGATTAAGTTGAACGATCTCATCAACCTCCAGCCCGGTCTGATCATCATTGACCAGGGCAGGGGCCCAATGGGAGGGGAGAGTGTAGACAGTGGTTTCGATAGACATAGCCTAATGGGAGTGAATGGTGAGAGAGGGGGAGGGGGGCAGATGCCCCTACTTCATACGCTGAAGGTTGACCGATAGGACGTTAGTCTGCTTGGTTTCAAAGTATACCTGATCCCACTCGACAGTGGCATAGATGTTACCAGCACTGAAGGACTTGAGACCTACAACGGTCCCCCTCAATCGCGCCACGGGGGATGATGCGCTACCGGTGGAACCGAGCCAGGCCGATGTGAAGCGAACACGGTCGCCAATGATCAGAGGTTTTTTTGCCATGGGGGGGTGGGGGTAATGGGGGCGGCAGCGGTCGTCTGCCTTGAAATAATCATAGGCCATGGAGTTGGGGGCGCTCTATGTAACGGACCAGGGGCCCCGGATGGGGCCCAGGGGGTTTATGAAAGGTGGAGCACGATGGCCTCAATCTCCTGCTGGATCCTGTTAAGGTCACCGAACTGGGCATCCCGTTGGTCACGAGCCTTCTGGAAGGCATCGGGGTCTTCGTTAACGTAATAGTCGCGGGGGTGGAACTCTACCTTGGCCAGGGTTTCACGGGCCTTCTGAAGGGCCTTCCAGGCCTCGGTATAGCCCGACACAAGGCGATCACGGCCACTGCCGTTCAGGTGGACCGTGGGCATGGGGGGGGTCGAGGTGGTCATGGGGGGGGTGATGTGTTGACCCCATAATCATAGACCATGGGTCAGAGGATGCTCGTAGTAACGGACCAATCACATGTGCTTGGGCCGCTACAGTGGTATAAGGGAAAGGGCCCCGGATGGGGCCCAGGGGGACTAACAATAGCCCAGGAAGTTGAGAATAGCAACGGGGTGGAGGCTCTCATCCTCCCTCTCCTCCTTGTAATACTCCCAACTGGTGCCATGATCCCCCAGCAGGCGACGGGCGTCGCCAGGGCTCAGGAGACCATCAGGGCCGCTGGCCTCTAGTACACTGTCGCAATACTGTTCGGTGTCCACATATTCATATGTGACATCCTCAGGAATGGTGGCCAGTGCTTCTTCAAATGCCATTGTTCGGATTGGTTGGGAGGGGGATAACGTTTGCCTCCCGATGACATAACTATAGAGGGCTGGCCCAGGGTAGCTCTAAGTAACGGACCAATCACATGTGTTTGGGCCGCTACAGTGGTATAAGGGGGAGGGTCCCCTAGTCCCCCCCACAGCATTCAATCTGGCAGACTGGCACTGCTATGGACAACTCAACATCCTTGAGCAGTTCTTTGGTGCTGCCCTGGAGGTTATGGGCTGGGAAGTCTTCTCTGCCTCCCCAGTACAGGTCTGCAATTCTGGTTAAAATCGCAGAAAGCTTCTCGTGAGCTTGTTCTGCTTCGGCGTGTAGCCTTGCAAGTTTGTCAAGGGTGGAGGGATCCATGGGCGTGTTGTATGGAATCCCCATAATATAGCCCAGGTGCTCGTAGTAACGGACCAATCACATGTGTTTGGGCCGCTACAGTGTTATATGGGGGAGGCCCCCCGTAGGGGGCCTAGGCTCATGCGCAGACCTTGCGGACCTGTCGGTAGGACAGGCCTGTAGCCTTTTGGATGGCCTTGTAGGACATTCCCTGCTTCCTCAGGTCTAGGATCTCCCTGTCTAGGTCCCGCTCTTCGCGGTATTCTTCAATCAGATCCCCCCTGACCTCTAGGTCAGTTTCCAGAAAATACGGCATTGCGGGGGGCAAGGCGGCAATCGCGGCAGGCTGTCCTGCAATGCCCCTAAGAGCATTCTCCCAGTCCTTGACTGGGTGGGCTATGGCTCCCACCAGAAAGTAGAGCAGGATGGCAAGGGCAATCGAAGTCATAGGTCGTGTTTGATTGGACCCCATAACTATACCAGGGTCGCTCTAAGTAACGGACCAATCACATGTGTTTGGGCCGCTACA
>JACCDP010526730.1_pt1 | contig 10981 bp, 5 predicted proteins | sample 7445841 | NCBI WGS metagenome assembly JACCDP01 (sample SAMN15323441, study PRJNA562643) | freshwater metagenome | isolation source: river surface water | place: USA:Blue River Watershed | collected 2017-08-17
AGTGAATTGAATTGCTGACTGCCGGGCATGGGCATGATGAAATAGACATTGCTGATTTCGAACAGAAGCAGTCCAATTAAACCGATATAAAACAGTTTTTTCATGGGATAGTGGGGCTCGGTCGTTACTTTTTAATCAGACACACGTATTTCAGTGTGAGCGTGCCACCCAAGCCATTGGGCATGGTTTGATAAATTAGGGTATTGAATTTTTGTCCGTTTAGTTTGCCTGATTCCTTGGATATTTTGAATTCGCCGCCATTGTATTTGTACACTGCACCTTCGCGAGAGATTACCTTCAAAACGATGGGTTTATCGGATGAGCCATCAAGGCTTACGGAAACTGAAGAATCTGTAAGGGTGAGAACACCGGGTTTATCGCTCATCACAACGCCGCCGTTGGCCAATGCGAAAAACGGGAAAGACTGCGCGCAAAGGGCTTTCGATGCAAAAAGCAGGATGATGGTAAGGATTGATCTCATCCTACGAATTTATCACATATTGGGTGGATTTTTGTGGGGGGAGGGGGTTGGTGTATGTTACGATGGGAAAAAGATTCGCTGTGTTTGGAAGTCGAAACATTTACAAATCATCAATGGCCTTGGCTTTCATGATCTCACCGTTGATTTTGTCTGTGTAAGATAGGCCAACAAAGCACTTTGAGTCGGTGTTGTCGATGTACAAACTAACCTGGCCCTTGGGTGTATCAAATACCGTTTTGTAATTGCATTCTCCAACTTGAGCATAAGTATATTTCAAGCCATCATTTGTCACGGATGGATATGAAGGAAACACTTCCACCACTTCTGTTGGTTGCCCATACTTTTGGATAAGCATTTCTTTCAGGTTGACGTAGTTGCCATATAGCGAGGCCCAATCGTCTCGTTCAGGGAACAGAACTTTGATTCTACTTACGAGATCTTTCTGTTTCATCGTGACAACCCCAACAAAACAATCTTTATAGCCTGCAAAATCGCCTTGTAAAACATACGTGCCGGGTTCAGAGTCCATCACCACAAACCCATTCAACTTCATTTTCTCAACATACTCACTCAGCGTACCATCGATTGGTACGCCTTTAAAAAGCAAGTGCTGATTTTCTGCTGATTGGGCGCTTAAATTTAAAGACAAAAGGATCGCCGATAAGGTTATAAAAATTGCTTTCATGAATTGTGTAAAACAAATTAAATTAATTCTTTTCAAATAATTTCAAATGTTGTTCGTCGAGTATCTCCATCGTTTTTGGTTTCTCCAACGTACGGTGTTCGCGGCGCACTTTTTTATGATAATCTACCCGTTTAGAATGTAAGTGTGGGAATGGTTTAAACTGTGGGTTCAAATAAATAGTCCGAGGAATCTATACTGCATTCGAATGGGTAAGTGTGGTTAAAAAATCATCGATTTAAGATCCTACTAGGATGAAAAAAATGATGAGGACACCCAATAATGCGAGAATGGATGCAGCGGATAATATTACCTTCTTTTTCGACGGTTCATCGCTCGCCTGACTCATTTTTATTGCACCAATAATGGTGAATACCAACCCAAATGTGAGCAATGGGAAGCAACCAAGTATCCAAAGTATCCAGAATAACCCTTGAAAGCTACCCCAACCAATGCCTACGGTGGCAGCAATTAATACACCACTGAGAAATGCAATGGAATTCAATACTAAGCCGGTAACTGCTGCTACAATTCCTGATTTTTTAGTGTTCGATTTTTTATCATTGGGCGAAGGGTCCCTTGTGATTTTCGATACTTTGATCGTAGTTTCAGAAGACAATTGGTTGCTTTGAAACAATGCATTGTTTTGGGGCTTTGTCTGTAGATTCTTGCCGTCAGTTTTCAGCGGGGCAGAAACCGCCGGTACCATCGCAACGAAAGAACGGTCGCTCTCTTTTAATGGAATTACTGTTTTATATATCGGTTTGGTTTGTTCTGATGGTTTTTTATTGCCGAGACCGATTTTTACGACTGGTTTGTTTGGCTTCAATTGCCAATTCCATTGAATATTCAAACCAGTATTGTGGTATCGCTTGTTTACGGAGCAACCTTGGGTTAGCAGTAGGATCAGTGAGGTGAAAACAATTCTGCGACTTGTAAACTTAATCATGCACAATGTTAATTTATTGGAGGTGGATGGATGAATGAATTTTTTGCGATAATCCGTAAATTACAAAGGGTGTTTTTGCGATTTTCCGTTTTTTATTGATTTGAAATGTAGCTAATGTTATACTTTGCAGTTTTCTTAGAATGCGAATCGGGAATAATTTGGCAAAACCCCCAATGTTAGTTGTTCAAACTTGGCACTTCAAAACCACAGTTTTAGAAAATTGTGATGGAATTAAAATCTTCTCATATATTGCGGTGATTTTATTTAACACAATGCAATCGGGGATTCTTATTTAATTTTTAATCTGCACTTGTATACAGTATTATATTTAGACCTTGAAGCTGATCCAAAGACTAAAAAAGTTAGTGAATTTGCTGTCGTTTATGGAACAAAAGAATATAGGGGGAAAGAAATATCTGCTGTAAATCCATGGATTATTGAAGCCGATTTCATTTGCGGGCATAATATCATTGAACATGATTTGCCTTTGATAGAATCAAATTTCAATTTGATTCTATCAGGTAAAAATTTTATCGATACACTGCTTTGGTCCCCATTATTATTTCCTTCAAAGCCCTATCACAGTCTTTCGAAAAGTTACAAGGCGTTTGGTCATCGTGATGAAAACAATCCTGTTTTAGATTCTAAAATTGCCGCAGAGTATCTACATGATTTTGTGATTCAGTTTATCATGTTGGATGCAAAATGGCAGAGTGTGCTCATAAAACTGCTCCAAGATCACCCACATTATGATGGATTTCTCAAGTATGTCAAGTCCCAACCCTTGGAACAACATCTGGAAGGACTAATCATCAATGTTTTTCACGGTAAGGTTTGTTCCAATGTGAATTGGAAATGGCTAATAGAAAATCACCCTGTAGAGCTATCATACGCACTCTCTCTCATTAGGGCCAATGAAGATTCCATATTATCAAAATGGGTGCTGAATCATCTCAGCAATACACAATTGGTTTTGGATAAGGTTCGCTTTACAGAGTGTGGTGATCCACAATGTGAATATTGTCAATCAAAGCTGAATCCAAAATCCGCACTATCAGAGTATTTTGGATATTCGGATTTTAGATATTTTCCGGGTGATGGACCAATAAGTTTACAGGAGAAAGCCGTTTCGGCAGAGTTGCGTGGAGAATCATTTATTACTGTGTTTCCAACTGGCGGTGGTAAATCATTAACCTATCAACTACCTGCCATGATGCGAGGCGACTTGAAACGCGAATTAACTGTGGTTATTTCCCCCTTGGTGTCGTTAATGAAAGACCAAGTTGATGTGCTAGAAACCCGACATCACAATGTAAAAGCGGTCTTTATTTCGAGTCTATTATCTGTATTGGAGCGTGAACAAGCTATTGATCGTGTAATAAACGGTGGAGTGCATTTGTTGTATGTTTCGCCAGAATCTTTGCGGTCGGCAACAATGTTTCGAGTTTTACAGAGTCGCAAAATTGCAAGGTTTGTCATTGATGAAGCACACTGTTTTTCTGCCTGGGGTCAGGATTTTCGAGTAGATTATCTTTTCATCGGCGATTTTATAAAAAAGCTTCAAGAAAACAATTCCCCGATACCGGTATCATGTTTTACCGCTACCGCAAAACCACAGGTAATTCAGGATATTAGAAATTACTTCAAATCCCGCTTGGATTTGGATTTGTTGGAGTTCGTTTCACGAGCAGAACGTGTGAATTTAGCTTATACAGTTGTTTCAGTTTCATCACCTGAAGAAAAGATGGAGAAGCTGATCACGCTTGTGCGTGATTCCAATGCCCCCACGATTATTTACTGTTCTCGGGTTAAAACAGTTATGGCTGTCGCCTCTGTTCTTCAAAAATCAGGTATCCTTTGCACCGTCTTTCACGGGAAATTGGAGAAGGAAGAAAAAGTCAAGAATCAAAATAGTTTCATGCAAGATAAAGTCGACGTTATAGTAGCGACGTCTGCTTTTGGTATGGGGGTAGATAAGTCAGACGTTCAAAGAGTCATCCATTTCGATATTTCTGACTCACTCGAAAACTATATTCAAGAAGCTGGACGAGCAGGTAGAGACGATAAAATACAAGCACAGTGTTTCATACTCTTCAACGAAGAAGATTTGAATAAGCACTTCGCTTTGCTCCAAAATAGCAAGTTGAACCAAAAGGAAATTGCACAGATATGGAGAGCCATTAAAAATCAAACACGACTTAGAGATCGATTGTCTCAATCCGCATTTGATCTGGCCAAAGCTGCAGGTTGGGAAACAGATGTTCGTGATCTCGAAAATAAAGTTACCGCATCCATAGCCGCTCTCGAAGATCGCGGATATATCAAAAGAACACACAACAATACAAAAATCTACGCCAATAGTTTAACCATCAAAAAAGTGGATCTGGCGGTAGAGAAAATTAATCAAGCAGTTGGATTAACTGATAAACAAAAAGAAAATTGTTCGCGTGTAATTCAGCGTCTAATCAAAGACGACGAATGTCAAATCGACTTCATAGCCAATGCACTTGGACTTAAAGCACAAGAGGTTCAAGAGACAGTGGAGTTGCTGCGAAGTGTTGGTGTGTTGGATGACAGAAAAGATCTTACCGCCTTTTTAGATGTTTCAAGGTCACGCAACAATGCCGAGACAATTTTGCTTAAAATGCTCTCTATTGAGCAATGTCTACTCAATATCCTTCCAACGGGGTCACAGCAGTTTGTTCTCAGAGAACTGAATCAACAGTTGTTGAATAGTATTGTACAAAATTCTGAGATATCAGATATTCTTACTGTATTTGTGTGGTGGGAGAAATTAGGGTACATCTCCAAAACTCGCGTTGATCGAGAACGACAGATTTATAAACTCAAATGGAATCGCACAATAGAGGAAATCAAATCGGCCTTTGAAAGCCGCAAGTCACTCGTTGTGAATCTCCTAACAGAATTAAAATCAAACCAAGCAAAACAAAGTCAAGATTTCGTTAAGCAAGATTTTGCCGTTGAGTTTTCCATTTTGGAATTGAAAAAAGCAATTGAAAATGATCTACTTAATGCTGTCGCGCCTACGACACAAGAGATAGAAAAAGGCCTTTTATATCTAAACCATATCCATTCGATCAAATTAGAAGGCGGGTTTATGGTGTTCCATAAACGCTATAACATCGAAAGGATTAATACAAATAATAACAGCCAGTATAATAAGGAGGATTACGCCAAATTGTCGGGCTTTTACAAGCATAAAACCCAGCAGATTCATATTGTAGGAGAGTATGCCAAGCGTTGCGTTGCTGATTACAGAAACGCAATGAAATTCGTCAGTGATTATTTTTCATTGGATTATTCAGAGTTCTTGAATGCCTATTTCCCTCGTGCAAAACAGCGAGAGCTTCGCAGACCAATGACGGCACAACGATTTGAGGAATTGTTTGGTGGCCTCGATGTGAACCAATTAAATGTGGTAAAAACTGAACGAGATCAGATTTTGGTTACTGCAGGACCGGGTTCTGGAAAAACCGAAGTGTTAGTTCGTAAAATTGCGAGTTTGCTAACCATGGAGGATGTGAAACCGGAGCAATTTTTAATGCTCACGTTCTCTAAAGCGGCAGCGATGGAGTTTCGTTCGCGCGTGTTTCAATTAATTCCCGAATTGGGGCGGTTTATCAAAATTGCGACGTTTCATGGGTTTTGTTTCGAACTGCTTGGACAGTTGGGTGACTTCGATAAAATTCAAAATGTTATAGAGCTCACCACAAAAGCCATTGAAAATGAAGAAATCGATTTGAGTTTGATCGCCAATAAATCGGTCTTGTTGTTGGATGAGTTTCAAGATGTCAATGAAATCGAATGGAACTTGGTATCTGCAATTCGAAAAAAGGCGGAGCGACTAAGGATAATCGCGGTTGGCGACGACGATCAAAATATATATAAATTTCGCGGTTCTGATATCAAATACATGCAGCAGTTTTTGGCTGAGCCGGAAACAGAGCGATTTGATTTGTTGGTCAATTATAGGAGCAAAGACAATATCGTTGAGCTAAGCAGCGAACTGATTCGGAAAGTTAAATCGCGAATCAAATCAGATAAATTATTGACGGCGTCTCAATCAGATGACGGATTAATTAAAATAGTTCGACATACAAGCGAATATCTGATTGAGCCATTGTGCCATGATTTGATTGGTCAAAAGCTAAGTGGGACAATTGCGATACTTACACCAACGAATAACCACGCATTGACAGTGTCGAGTTATCTTAAAGGCAAGGGGATAGATGCCCAGTTGGTTGCGGGAATGTCAGGGTTTAATTTGTCTAAGTTGATTGAAATCAGAACAATAGATGAATGGTTGATTCAAAAACGCCTTCCCAATGGCATATTGACCTTGGATGGGTTGCTGCTGACCAAAGAAGAGGTAATGCGTGAATTGGCTCAAAATCCCCATTTGAATTTGTGTATCTCAATTTTGGATACTTATATCAGCAAGTGCGGTCCGAGGTACCATTACCAGGATTGGCGTGGGTTTATCCAAGCCATAAACATGGAAGATGCGTTGAATCCCCAGGATAACAAGGTGTATGTTTCAACCATGCATAAATCAAAGGGGAAGCAGTTCGATCACGTTTATCTATTATTGGAGAATTTCAAGTTGGATTCTGATGAGCAAGTTCGATTGCTGTATGTGGCTGCAACGAGAGCCAAAAATACGCTGGTGATTCATGAAAATGGTGGTTTATTCACTGAGTTGGGGTTGGACTTGTCTATTCGTAGGGAGAAAGATTTAAATTCCTACACTGCTCCCATTGAGTTAGAAATGGAGTTGAGTTTGGGAGATGTGCAATTGGACATGTACAACAATCAATTCACTATGAAGTTGATGAACATTATCAAAACGGGCGATGAATTACATTATGGTGAAATTTCATTTGCAAATGGTACAGCGCGAGGTTTAAACGTGGTTGGAGGTCGGAATTTGATATTGTTCTCCAAGCGATTCCAAGAAAAATTGTTAAGACTGGAGTCAATGGGCTATAAAATTGCTAAGGCCAAAGTTGCCTATGTCGTATTCTGGTATAATGAAAAACTCGGCGTTGAATGTAAAGTTCCTTTAGCGAGGATTGGGTTTGAAAAAGAATAAAAAATCAATGATGTACTCTGGTCAGTTGTCTTGTTGTTTTTTTAGTCCAAGTTAATAAATTCTTCGTATGGGATATAAATGCCCTGGTAATCAAACTTACTTTTATTAATTTGCCCTATTCATGAAGACTATTGAAGTAGTAGCTGGAGTTTTGAAATTTGAGAATAAGTATTTATGTGTTCAAAGAGGGGCAAATAAATATGAATACATTCATCACAAATATGAATTTCCCGGCGGAAAAATTGAATCAGGTGAATCAGAGGAAGACGCTTTAGTCAGAGAACTACATGAAGAATTGAATATTACTTTGAACAAGATTTGTCAAAAAATTATAACTGTTGATCATCTATATCCCGATTTTCGACTCATTATGCATGCTTATTTGTGTGAGCCAAATTCTTCAGAAATTACTTTGTCAGAGCACATCGATTACAAGTGGTTAGAACGCCATGAAATGGATTCACTTGATTGGGCAGCCGCTGATTTACCAATATTGGAATTGCTTTGATATGACTTTCACAGAATCACTTGAATTTGGTTTTCTAGATTCAGGAAAAAATCAGAAGGGTTTTTTATCTCCTAGATTAATAACTAATAATTTACAGTCAAACGACTTGATGAAGAATGTTCTTAGAGCATCTTTGTCTACCTGTGATGAGTATTTTATAAATGTGGCATTCGTAACAGTTTCAGGCCTCGCTCAAATAAGAGGTGTTCTAGTTGAACTTGATGAACGTAACATCAAGGGGAAGATTGTGGTTTCGAGTTACCAATATTTCACTGAACCTTTGGCGTTATCTTACCTAATGAGATTCAAAAATTTAGAGGTACGTTTAATTAGCGAAATTGATTCCCATGCCAAATGCTATGTGGTGAGTAAGAAAAATTACCATGATATTATAGTTGGAAGTAGTAATTTGACAAAACAGGCATTAACACACAATAATGAGTGGAATTTGCAAATTATTTCTAGTTCAGCTGGAGATATTTATCATCAGCTGAATCAGGAATTTAATTTTACATGGCAAAAAGCCAAGCGATTGACGCCGGACCTTTTGAATTGGTATACAGCTCTGTATTTTCAAAACAGAAAGGTGAGGCCCTATGTTTCCGAGCCTGAACCACATACAAAATATACTGTTCAAATCACTCCTAATTCAATGCAAATTAAGGCATTGGATAATTTAAAGAACTTGCGTGAAAATGGTGCGAAAAGAGCGCTGATTATTTCAGCAACTGGGACCGGAAAAACCTATCTGTCGGCTTTTGATGTGAAAAGTTACAATCCCAAGAGATTTTTATTTATTGTTCATAGACGAAGTATTGCGAAAGCTGCCATGGAAACGTTTATGTCAATAATGCCCAGTGATATTAAAATGGGTTTATATTCTGGTGAATTTACAGACACTCAAAATGATTACATATTTGCGACCATACAAACATTAAGTCGTAAGGAACATATTGAGAAGTTTGATCCCGAACAATTTGATTATATAGTGATTGATGAAACACATCGAAGCGGTTCATCAAGCTATCAAATGATTATTGATTATTTCAAACCTAAATTTTTGTTAGGTATGACAGCCACACCTGAGAGAACTGATGGGTACGATATTTTCAAATTGTTCCACAATAATATTGCCCATGAAATCCGATTGAATCAAGCGATGAAGGACGATTTGTTGTGTGACTTTCATTATTATGGGATTACAGACATTAAATTAGATAATCGTAAGGGCAAGATTGATGAATTTAATGCCTTAGAATATTTAGAACAAGCAAAGCATGTTTTAGATAAGGTCAAATATTACGGCGCTGACAGTGAAGTTGTCAGCGGTTTGGTTTTTTGTTCTGGTTTAAATCATTGTAGGTTTTTGGCGGATTATTTCGCAAAAAACGGGTATCGAGTTCAGGTTATCGATGGCGATACTCCCATCAATCTTAGAGATGATTATTTTGATCGATTGGAACTTCAAGGCTCGGATGAAAAACTGGATTATTTATTTAGCGTAGATGTTCTAAATGAAGGTATTGATATTCCCAAGGTTAACCAAGTTGTTATGGTAAGGCCTACACAGTCTGCCATCGTGTTCGTTCAACAGCTGGGCCGTGGCTTGCGTAAAGCCAAAGAGAAAGAGTTTTTAACGGTCCTTGATTTTATTGGTAACTATGAGGATAAGAATTTTTTAATACCCGTTGCACTATTTGGTGATCGTTCGTTTAATAAAGATAAATTGAGGAGATTGATGGTAAATATTGATCAACACACTCCAATTTCCTCAACAATAAATTTCGATATAATTGCTAAAGAACAAATCTTCAAATCGATTGACGCAACGTCATTAAACCAAAAGAAATTCTTAGATTCTGATTATGACTATTTAAAACGAAAACTTGGAAGAATCCCATTGATGTGTGATTTCCTTTTTGAGGATGAAAGAGATCCATATACGTTTGTTAGTTACAGTAAATCGTATGCTAGATATTTAGTTAATAAGGAGCTTAGTTCTACAAAGATGATTGAGGATAATTTAAAAATATTAGATTACCTCAGTATGGAAGTTAATAATGGTAAACGGGTTATAGAGTCTGCAATTTTGGATGAATTACTCATTAATGGTCATTTCAATCTAGCTGATTTGTCAAAATTGGAAGCTGAATTCAATATCAAGTTCTCAGATGAAGACATAGAATCCGCCTTGAATAATTTAAATTTTCAATTTAACAAAAACCACAAAGTATCTGATTTTATAATGAACAATAAGGGTGGTGTTATTTATTTTACTGAAGAGTTTAATGCGGCTTTGACTGTGAATCCATTCTTTATGGATCTGTTTGTGGATAACGTAAAATTTGGAATTGAATATTACAAGAGAAATACGAATTCAGGAATACGTGATATTGGCTTCGAATTGTATTCGAAGTATTCTCGAAAGGACTTTTCCCGCATTGCTAATCTCAAAGCAAATGAAGAAGCTGTGATTTTTGGCTACAAAATTTATTCTAATATAATTCCGCTATTTGTGACATTGAAAAAGGATATGAATATCTCAAAGGCGACTCAGTACGAAGATTATTTTATTGATCAAAAACAGTTTCATTGGATGTCTAAACACAGTCGAGACATTAATAGTAAAGATATCAGGACTTTTGTTGAAAACGATTATGATGCTCGTCCTGTGATGTTGTTTATCCAGAAGTCAAAACTAGAAAATGATTTCTATTGTATGGGTAGATTGAGGCCGGCGGGTAATCCTAATTTTATTGAAGGGAAAATCGATGGTAAAAGCGTAGTTCAAATTACATGGGAATTAGAACATGAATGCCCGCAGAATTTATATGAGTATTTTAATGCCTATTTAGGAAGTGATCAATAAATCCCTGTTATTCCCAACAAATTCCTAACGCCACCTCTGGGATTTTCGATATCGCCTTTCCGTCTCGGAATCAAATGCATATGGCAGTGGAATATCGTTTGTCCAGCATCAACGCCTTGGTTGATCCCGATGTTGTAACCGGTGATAGATGAATCGGATGCGATGAGTTTTGGTTGAAGTTCTTTGATCAATGATTGAGCCGAATTCAATTCCGGCTGTGTGATGTCAAAGTAACTATCGAAATGCCTTTTGGGAATGATAAGCGTATGCCCAACGCTAACAGGGTAGGCGTCTTTGATCGCATAGGCCAGATTGTTTTCAGCAATTTTTTCGCGGTCTGGATGACAAAATACGCAGTATGTTTCGCGACATTCAAAAA
>JACCDP010096958.1_pt1 | contig 10979 bp, 10 predicted proteins | sample 7445841 | NCBI WGS metagenome assembly JACCDP01 (sample SAMN15323441, study PRJNA562643) | freshwater metagenome | isolation source: river surface water | place: USA:Blue River Watershed | collected 2017-08-17
AGGTCAGTAAACTAAGAAGAACAACTTCAAAGCACCAAGCTTTAGAAAAGGAGCACCCATGCCCGGTACAAGAGGAACGTATCGGCGGGTGCTCCTTAAACTTTCCGGCGAAGTTTTCGGTGGAGAAAAAGGCATCGGCGTAGATATCGATGTCATGCGCGATGTCGCAAAGCAGATTAAAGATGTTGTTAAAACCGGCGTTCAGATGGCAGTTGTTGTCGGTGGCGGTAATTACTTCCGCGGTGCAGAACTACAGCAAGTTGGTATGGACCGTGCACGCGCTGACTACATGGGAATGCTCGGAACAGTTATGAACTGTCTTGCGATCCAAGATTTTCTAGAAAAAGAAGGCGTCGACACTCGCGTGCAAACTGCGATCACTATGGGCCAAGTTGCTGAGCCTTACATTCCACGCCGCGCTATTCGCCACCTTGAAAAAGGCCGTGTAGTTATTTTCGGCGCAGGTGCCGGAATGCCATTCTTTACAACCGACACAGTTGCCGCACAGCGCGCACTCGAAATCGGATCAGAAGCACTTCTACTTGCCAAGAGCGGCGTTGATGGCGTCTACAGCGCAGATCCAAAGAAAGATGCAACAGCGACAAAGTTCGACGATATTTCCTACAACGAGGTTCTATCTAAATCACTGGCGGTTGCAGATGCAGCAGCATTTAGCTTATGTCGCGAAAACAAGTTGCCGATAATTGTCTTTGATCTTATGTCTAATGGAAATATTGCTCGCGCAGTACGTGGTGAAAAGATCGGCACCTTAGTTTCTTAAGTTTTCCCATAGCTTTACCTATTAGAGGAGTAAGAAAATGGCAGATGTAGCAAGTGCTCTAGCCGATGCGCAGAGCAAGATGGATAAGGCTGTCGAAGTTGCTAAAGATGATTTTGCAACAATTCGCACCGGCCGCGCTCATCCCGCGCTCTTTAATAAGATCATGGTTGATTACTACGGAACCTTCACACCTCTGTCACAACTTGCTTCAATCCAAGTTCCAGAAGCGCGCTTAGCAATCGTCTCTCCATTCGATAAAGGTGCGATGGCGAGCATCGAAAAAGCGATCCGCGAATCAGATCTAGGTGTAAATCCTGGCAACGATGGCGTAGTCATTCGAGTCGCTCTGCCGCAGCTATCTGAAGAACGCCGTAAGGATTACATCAAAGTGGCGAAAGGAAAGGCGGAAGATTCGAAGGTTTCGATCCGCAATATCCGACGCGCGGCCAAGGAGCTAATGGAAAAGCTCGAAAAAGATGGCGATATTGGTAAAGACGATCTAGCTCGTGGAGAAAAAGAACTTGAAAAAGTAACTTCCGAACACGTAGCCAAGATCGATGACCTCCTAAAGCATAAGGAGGCAGAACTTCTAGAAGTCTAGAAGTTCTCCAAACCAAAAAGTGTCAGACCTACATTCGATAAACGAGGCGATAAATAAGCGCGCTGGAAGAAAACTGCTTCCTTCCATTGCAGTATCGATTTCTCTGATCGTACTAGTTTGGTTTGCACTTGCTTATCAGCGGGCAATCTTTGCGCTTCTAGTGACTATCGCAGTGGTTCTAGGGATTCGTGAGCTAAATAAAGCATTTACTGCTGTAGATATTAAGATTCCACTTTGGTCACTTACGACCGCGGCTATTGGCCTATGTACAGCAACTTGGTTCGGTGGAATATCAGGTTTAGCCGTTGCTACGGCAATTGCATTTCCTTGCCTTTTGGTTCTCTTACTTCCACGAGGAACAGTTAACTTTGTTAAAACCGCATCGGCATCGGCGCTGGCACTTGTCTACATACCGTTCTTAGCTGGCTTTTTAATTTTGCTTGCGCGTCCCAGCAATGGGCTAGAACGCGTCATGACTTTTGTAGTCCTGGTTGGATGCAATGATACTTTCGCATATTTAACTGGCGTCCTATTTGGAAAGCATCCACTTGCTCCAAAAATAAGTCCGAAGAAAACCATTGAAGGCTTACTTGGCTCACTTATATTTACTATCGCAGGTGGCGCTATCGCATTTCATTACATTATGGGCGCCGAATGGTGGTTAGGCGCTCTTGCTGGCCTATTAACCGTTTTCACTGCAACATCAGGAGATCTAATTGAATCCGCGCTAAAGCGAGATATGGCTATAAAGGATATGGGAAATCTCTTGCCCGGCCACGGCGGAATTATGGATCGCCTAGATTCAGTCCTATTCGCCGCCCCTGCACTTTGGCTCGCCCTTGAAATTGTGCGTCGTGCGCAAGATTCAGGGATTCTATGAGCACCAGACCTGATGCAAATCCTGAACTCAAACTAGTCTTCGACGAGCCACCACAACGCAAGAAAGCGCCGAAACATTTAGCAGATCTATCACCTGCTGATCGAAAAATCTGGGCGAAAGAACTTGGCTTGCAACCCTTCCGCGCTTCGCAAGTTGCAACTCACTATTTCTCTCATCTATCAAATAACCCTGAAGAGTGGACCGATATCCCAACGGCCGAACGTCAGACAATCGCTGATGCGCTAACGCCAAAGTTGATTCAACTAGTTACCTCACGCACCACAGATAACGGAATGACTCGTAAAGATCTTTGGAAGTTGCACGATGGCGTTTTAGTCGAATCAGTATTGATGCGTTACACAGATCGAGTCACCGTTTGTATCTCATCTCAAGCAGGATGCGGCATGAACTGTCCCTTCTGCGCAACTGGTCAAGCGGGATTGACTCGCAATCTAACGGCTGGTGAAATCACCGAACAAATCGTGGCTGCAGCACGAGCATGTGCCAATGGCGAACTTCCTGGGGGAGAAGCCCGATTATCAAATATCGTCTTTATGGGAATGGGTGAACCGCTTGCTAATTACAACGCAGTTGTGCGCACTCTTCGAAATATTACAGATCCAAATCCGGATGGCCTTGGAATTTCAGCACGCTCGGTAACCGTCTCAACAGTTGGCTTGGTAAATGGAATTGAAAAACTTATGGAAGAAAGAATCAACTGCACCTTGGCAGTTTCCCTTCATACCCCCGATGATGAACTTCGGGATTCGTTAGTTCCAATTAATTCGCGCTTTAAGGTGCGTGAAGTATTGGCAGCCGCTGATGCTTATGAGAAGAAAACTGGTCGCCGTTATTCAATCGAGTACGCGCTAATTCGAGACATTAACGATCAATCGTGGCGTGCCGATTTATTAGGTCGCTTATTAAAGAGCCGCAACGCCCACGTGAACCTGATCCCACTTAACCCAACCCCTGGATCGAAATGGACCGCCTCTCGCCGCGAAGATGAAGCAGAGTTTGTGAGAATCCTGGAAAACTATGGAGTCCCTGTAACCGTGCGCGATACGCGTGGGCGCGAGATAGATGGCGCCTGCGGGCAGTTGGCAGCGGCCGAAAAGAGTAAATAGACTCCCATTCATGAACACACCAACCATGAATATCAATGAGTTAGCCGCAGTTTATGAATCTTCCACCCACTACTTCTTAAATCTGGCTCGTGGAGTTATGGCTGATCAGTTAGATATTAAAGATCCTGAAGGTTGGTCTGCGCGTCAGATCATTCATCACTTGGCAGATTCTGAAGCACAATCTTATGCACGTCTGCGTCGCCTAGTTGCCGAACCAGAAGGATCTGTTATTCAAGGTTATGACGAAAATCTTTGGGCAACCGCGCCACAACTTGGTTACGAAAGTGCACCGGTTGAAAATTCAATTGCGGTCTTTGCCGCGGTCCGCGCTGGTTCGCTAGATGTCATAAAACGCTTGCAAGAATCCGATCTAGAAAAGTCCGGAGTTCATACAGAATCTGGTCATTACACAATTGCTAAATGGCTAGAAGGTTATTCAAAACATCCAGTTGATCACGGTGATCAACTGATTCGCGCAGTAAAGGGGCAGAGCTAAGATGAAGAAGTTGCAGAACTTTGTAAATGGAAAGTTAGTTGACTCGTCTTCAGGTGAGACAACTACGCTGATCAATCCAGCAACTGGCCAAGCTTTTGCGACCGCACCTAATTCAAATGGCGCTGATGTAGATAAGGCGATGTCTGCTGCCGCAAACGCCTTCGGTCAATGGCGCGATTCAACCCCATCTGAGCGCCAACGCGCACTGCTAAAGATCGCTGATGCCATCGAATCGCGTGCCGATGAAATTATTGCTATCGAATCAGAAAACTGCGGAAAGCCTATTGGGCTAACTACATCTGAAGAAGTCCCACCAATGATTGACCAGATTCGTTTCTTTGCTGGTGCAGCCCGCAACCTAGAAGGTAAATCTGCCGGCGAATATATGAAAGGCATGACTTCATTTATTCGTCGCGAACCAGTAGGTGTTTGCGGACAAGTCACACCTTGGAACTATCCAATGATGATGGCCGTTTGGAAATGGGCGCCAGCAATTGCAGCTGGAAATGCTGTTGTCTTGAAGCCCAGCGATACAACTCCAGCATCAACAGTTTTCATGGCCGAGATCATGGGTGAATTTTTGCCAGATGGCGTTATAAATGTGATTTGTGGAGAACGCGAAACTGGGAAAGCTGTTGTTGAACATGAGACACCAGCTATGGTTTCAATTACTGGTTCAGTGCGCGCAGGTATGGAAGTTGCCGGAAGTGCAGCCAAGCAGTTAAAGCGCGTTCACCTTGAACTAGGCGGCAAAGCCCCGGTTGTTGTATTTAATGATGCAGATCTTGAGGCGGCTGCAGCTGGCATCGCCGTAGCAGGGTTCTTTAACTCAGGCCAGGATTGCACTGCTGCAACTCGCGTATTAGTTCAAGAAGGCGTTTATGAAGATATGGTCAAACTCCTTGCCAACCAAGCAAGTAACGAGATCGCGGTTGGTATGCCAAATGAAGATGTCATAGTTGGTCCAGTAAATAACGCCTCACAATTTGAACGCGTGAAAGGTTTCCTATCCCGCGTTCCATCACATGCCCGCGTCGTCGCTGGTGGATCAGCCCTAGATCGTGCAGGCTATTTCATCGCTCCTACAGTCATCGCAGACTTGCGTCAGCAGGATGAGCACATCCAATCTGAAATCTTTGGACCAGTAATTACTATCCAGAAATTTAAGGACGAGGCAGAAGCGATCGCGCTTTCAAATGGCGTCGAGTACGGACTAGCGTCTTCTGTCTGGACCAAGGATCACGGCACAGCGATGCGGATGGCTAAGGCCTTCGACTTCGGATGTGTCTGGATCAATACCCATATCCCAATCGTTGCCGAGATGCCGCACGGTGGCTTTAAGCGCTCTGGTTATGGCAAGGATCTGTCTAGCTACGGCTTTGAGGATTACACCCGTATCAAGCACGTCATGAGCAATATCAACGGGTAAAGATTTACCAAAATTTCCGCTAAATCACGGCGAAATCGTTTGGCTTGCAGGGCAAATCAGTTACATAATGAGCCCTGCACAACCGTCCCTTGTTCCGGCACAAAAGGAGTCCATACTCATGGCTAAGAAAGCATCACTATCACCAGAAGCACGTTCAATCATTAACGCACGTGTTTCACGTCGCGCAGTTCTCGCAGGTATTGGCGGCGTTGGTGCTGCTGGTGCGCTCGCCGCATGCAGTTCAGGCGGAGACTCCGCCGCATCAGGTGATTTAGTTCGTTGGGGTAACTGGCCTCTCTACCTAGATTTCGATGAGGCCAATAAGACTTACCCAACACTCGATAAGTTCACTGAGGCAACTGGAATTGAAACAAAGTATTTTGAAGATTACAACGATAACGATGAATTCTTCGGCAAGGTTCAAGCGCAGTTAAAGTTAAGTGAAGATATTGGATATGACTTGGTTTGCCCAACCGACTGGATGGCAGCGCGCTGGATTCGTCTTGGTTACGCTCAAAAGTTTGATGCCGCAAATATTCCAAACAAGTCAAACATTCTCGACACTCTTGCATCACCTTCATACGATCCAAACCGTGAATCCACACTCACTTGGCAAGGCATCATGGGTGGCTTCGGTTGGAATACAGAAAAGAATCCAAAGGGTATTCGCACACTCGAAGATCTCTTCGCTCCACAGAACAAAGGTAAGATCGTTGTTCTCTCAGAACTTCGCGACACCATCGGAGTTATTTTGCTTGCGCAAGGTGCAGATCCTGCAACCGTAACTGAGGATCAATACATGAACGCAGTTGATTTCATGGCTGGCAAGATTTCAGATGGCTGGATTCGTGGAGTTAAGGGCAATGAATACGCAGAAGATCTCACATCTGGTGATGCCACTGCAGTAATCGGTTGGTCTGGCGATATGTTCATCTTGGCTTCAGAGAATGAAGGTAAGTTCGACTTCGCAATCCCTGAATCAGGCGGAACAATTTCAGGTGACAACATGTTGATCCCATCAACTGCGACTGCAGAAGCAAAGGCGAGTGCTGAAAAATTGATCAACTGGTACTACGACCCAGCGATTGCAGCAGAAGTTGCTGCCTACGTTAACTACGTAACTCCAGTAAAGGGCGCTCAAGCAGAGATGGAGAAGATTGATCCAGATCTAGCTAAGAGTGAATACATCTTCCCAACTGAGGCAACTTTGAAGAATCTCAGCGTTTTCCGTTCGCTAACACCAACAGAAGAAACTGCTTGGACTGAGGCGTTCCAGAAGGCCGCCGGCAACTAAGTGTCTTTTGACGCTAGTTCTGCACGAGGGGATTTAATACTCACTCGAATCACTAAAGAATATGGTGATTTCAAGGCGGTAGATGATCTTTCACTTACTATCCCAAAAGGTTCATTCTTTGCACTTCTTGGACCTTCTGGGTGCGGTAAGACAACGACCTTGCGCATGATCGCAGGACTTGAAGAACCAACGATCGGCAGCATTCACTTAGGTGAAACTGATATCACTACAACAAAGCCATATCAGCGGCCAATTAATACAGTTTTTCAGAACTACGCGCTATTTCCACATCTAACCATCTTTGAAAATATCGCCTTCGGCTTGCGCCGTCGCGGTATCAAGGATGTAGATGCTGAAGTAAACAAGGTACTAAACCTCGTCGAGCTCCCTCATCTAGCAGGGCGAAAGCCAACTCAGTTATCTGGCGGACAGCAGCAGCGCATCGCACTTGCTCGTGCAATTGTTAATCGTCCAGCACTGCTACTTCTTGATGAACCACTTGGCGCGCTCGATCTTAAATTGCGTCGCCAGATGCAGATTGAACTTAAGTGGATTCAAAAAGAAGTTGGCTTGACATTCGTTCACGTTACTCATGATCAAGAAGAAGCTATGACTATGGCCGACACGATCGCGGTTATGAATGAAGGAAAGATTGAGCAGATGGGATCTCCTGCAGATCTCTACGACAATCCAGAGACGGCATTTGTGGCTAATTTCCTTGGGCAATCGAATTTGATCAAGGGAACAATAGTTGGCAATGACGGTGATTCCATAGTTGCAGATCTTTATGGTCAGAAAATTTCACTTCCCAAGAACCGCTCTCATGCAGTTGATAACTCCATGTATGCTGGCATTCGCCCCGAAAAATTCCGCATCTCATTGCTCGGAACACCAGTTACTGGCAATGTGCTAACTGGTGGACGTATCGAAGATGTTTCTTATATTGGAGTTTCAACGCAGTACCAGGTTGAGATGCCTTGGGGACAAGAGTTAATGGTCTTCGAGCAAAATGATGATGGCGTTGCGCCATTTAATAAGGGTGATTCCGTAAACATTTCATGGGCGCCAGTATTTACATTTGCCTTACGCGGTGATGAAGACATCACTGCTGGATCTGAAGTAACCCCTGAAGATCTAGACGAAGAGTAAGTCGCAACTGCAATGCGAAAGATCCGAACCCCCTACCTGCTACTTATTCCCGGCTTTGCTTTCCTCTTTACCTTCTTCATCGTGCCAATCATAAATTTGGCACAGACCTCAACGCAGACTCCAATTAGTGGTGGAGATACCGGCCAATACGAACAAACCTTCCGATTCGCAAACTATATTGATGCCTTTGTAGAAAATAAGGAACAATTTGGGCGTTCATTTATCTACGCTCTAATTGCGACTCTTCTTGCTTTGGCAATTTCATATCCGCTGGCTTATGCGATCGCCTTTAAATCTGGCAAATATAAAAATTTCTTCTTAGTTCTTGTCGTTGCACCGTTCTTCACCTCTTTTATCCTCCGTACAGTGGCCTGGAAGCAGATTCTTGGCGAAGAAGGCTTCGTAGTTCCCACGTTGCGAACAATAGGAATAATTAGTGAAAGCACCACGCTCACCTCTACTTCTTTTGCGGTCGTAATGGGTATGACCTATAACTTCTTGCCGTTTATGACCCTGCCGCTCTATGCCTCTATAGATCGCATTGATCCACGTACGCTTGAGGCTTCAGGTGATCTCTACGCGAATGGATTTACTACATTTCGTAAGGTAACACTCCCACTTTCTATGCCAGGTGTGGTTGCCGGAACGTTACTTACCTTTATTCCAGCAGCTGGTGACTATGTAAATGCTGCGATCTTAGGTAGCCCAAACACCAAGATGATCGGTAACGTCATTGAATCTCGCTACTTTAAAATCGTTGATTATCCAACCGCCGCTGCACTTTCATTTACTTTGATGGCAGCAATCTTGATTTTAGTAACGCTCTATATTCGCAAGGCTGGAACAGAGGAATTGGTATGAGCAAAAAGATTGCAGAAGCAACTGCGCCAACTATTTCACCAGTCATTAGATTCAGACGATGGTTCGGCCGTAATTTAATTCGTGTTTATATGTTCTTAGCCTTTACCTATCTCTTTATTCCTGTTGCCTACACTTTTGCATTTTCATTTAACGATTCCGGAAAGAGCAACCTGGTCTGGAAAGGCTTCACCCTCGGCAACTGGCAGAACCCATGTGGCGCACCAGAAGTTTGTAGCGCTTTAGCAAATTCGATCAAGATTGGCTTGCTGGCTACCATCTTCTCTACGATTCTAGGAACGATGATCGCTTTTGCAATTGGTCGCCATAAATTTAGAGGACGTTCAACTTCCAATCTCTTGATTTTCTTGCCAATGGCAACTCCAGAAATTGTTCTAGGTGCATCGTTGTTATCTCTATTCCTGGTGCTTCAAATTAATCCGGGATTTTGGCCAACAGTTATTGCACACGTAGTTTTCTGTATTTCATTCGTTGTTGTCACAGTTAAGGCGCGCATTGCTAGCCTTGATCCGCGACTTGAACAAGCGGCGATGGATTTATATGCCAACGAATTTCAAACTTTCCGTCGCGTAACTCTTCCATTGGTAGCACCTGGTATTGCCGGAGCTGCGCTTCTGGCTTTTAGCCTCTCGTTCGATGATTTCATTATTACCAACTTCAACTCAGGAACCGTTATAACTTTTCCCAAGTTTGTTTACACAGCGGCTGCACGCGGAATTCCGGCGCAGGCAAATGTAATTGCCTCAAGCATGTTCTTCCTTGCGCTGGCGATAGTTCTGGCGGGTCAGATAGTAAATCGTCGTAAAGCACGCTAATATAAAGTCGTATCTATAACGAACCACAGGTTGTAAATCGAAAAATCTGCGTTATGGGGTTGGACTCCGGAGGACCCGGGACAACTACTAGTAGTAATTGAAGAGGTGATTTCCGGGCGCTCCCGGAAAAAGCGATGGCTACCATCGATCCTTCTATTCTTAAACATTTATCCCAGATGCAGCCAGAACTTTATTGGTTGGATCAAGATCCGCTCGAGCCTTTGCCGCATCCAACTCTTATCGGTGATGTGACATCTGATTTATGCATCGTCGGGGCGGGTTACACCGGTCTTTGGACTGCGCTCTTGGCTAAGGAAGCTAATCCCGATCGCGAAGTTATTGTTGTCGAACAACGCGAAACTGGTGCTGGCGCCTCTGGACGAAACGGTGGTTTCTGCAGTTATTCACTGACCCATGGATTCATGAATGGGTACGGTCGATTTAAAGATGAGATGGCGGTAATTGAAAAGTTAGGTCGCGAGAATCTAGATGCGATCGAGGCGACAATTAAAAAATACGGCATTGAATGTGATTTCGAATGGAACGGTGAACTTCGAGTCGCGGTTGAAAATTGGCAGATGCAGGGCTTAGAAGAAGAAGCCAATCTCCGAAATTCATTTGGCGACCATGTAGAACTTTTAAACCAGAGCCAAATTCAATCTCGAATCAAATCTCCGATCTATAAAGGAGCGCTCTGGGATCCTGATGGAACTGCGTTGGTTGACCCAGCCCGCTTAGTTTGGGGGCTGGAAAGAGCATGCATCCGTCTGGGCGTAAAGATATTTGAAAATTCACATGTTGAACGTTTAGAGCGCACGAAGAACGGCATGATCGTCCACACTCCTTATGGCAGCGTTTATGCGACAAAGGTTGCGTTAGCCACAAATGTTTTCAAATCACTAATTAAGCGCGCACATAAATATGTCGTACCTGTCTATGACTTCCAATTAGTTACCGAACCTTTGAGCGCCGAACAACTCGAATCTATTGGCTGGAAAGAGCGCGAAGGCTTATCCGATGCAGGTAATCAGTTCCATTACTATCGAATGACTAAAGATAATGAAATTCTTTGGGGCGGATACGATGCAATATATAACTTCCGCGGCAAAGTTCGCCAAGAATATGAAACAGATGCCGAAACTTATGCTCATCTGGCAGAGGCATTCTTAGAAACTTTCCCGCAGCTAAAGGGAATTAAATTCACGCACGGTTGGGGAGGAGCAATCGATACTTGTTCGCGCTTCTCACCCTTCTGGGGAATGGCTTACGGTGGACGCGTTGCCTATGTATTGGGTTACACGGGTTTAGGAGTTGGTTCAACGCGCTTTGGTGCGCAGGTAATGCTGGATCTATTAGATGGCAAAGATAATGAGCGCACTAGATTAAAGATGGTTCGCAAGAAGCCGATGCCCTTCCCGCCTGAGCCATTTAGATTCTTATTTATCCGCCTCACACAGTGGTCGATCAATCAGGCAGATAAACACCAGGGCAAGCGCAACCTCTGGCTCAAACTCCTGGATTCACTTGG
>JACCDP011397048.1_pt1 | contig 10978 bp, 10 predicted proteins | sample 7445841 | NCBI WGS metagenome assembly JACCDP01 (sample SAMN15323441, study PRJNA562643) | freshwater metagenome | isolation source: river surface water | place: USA:Blue River Watershed | collected 2017-08-17
TACTATCCAATGTTTCTTTACAGTTCGCACTGCTTCAATGGTTAGTAATGCCGCAAGTGGAACAATTAAGAAAAATAAGAATTCTTCTAGCGGAATTTCGAATGGGCCAAAAATCCCCAGAATTTGTTTTTCATCAAAATACCAATGGCCACGATTTATTGCATATGCATCCCAAATAAGAAAGAAAAGGGCGGTCGGTAAAATACTTAAAATGACGCGTTTAAATCGGCGAACTACGCCAACCTTTAAAACGAGTTCCAGCCAGATTGATCCACAAAGCGTGAAGGCCAGCATCGCTAAATACCCATATTTCTGCACGGGTTGATTCTCTCGTAAAGCAACGCTAATTGCTCACTAAATCGCTATAGTTTGCGCTGCGGGAGCCGAAGTTTCATGGCTGAGAGGATCTGTAATTTGCAGATCGACCGCTAGACCGGTCCGGTAATGCGGACCCGGGATTGGGGTTCAAAGTGTCTAATATTTTGTTTACAGCATGGGGTTATGAAGTATCGATTCTCGAATTTGTAGCATCCACAACTTCCTTAATTGGAGTTTGGTTAGGAACCACTGGGAAACGAATCACATGGCCATGGTGGGCAGCTAGCAGTGCGCTATATGCAATCTTTTTCTACCAAGCAAACTTGATCGCTAGCGCTGCCCTGCAATTTGTTTTTATTGCAGCAGCGATTAGCGGTTGGAAAGGCTGGGCGCCAAGTGGTGCAAAGCCAGGCAAGCTAAGTAACCGAGGTCGGATTTATTCAGTTCTCTGGATTCTCGGTTTGTGGTTAGCGCTAGCGCCTTTGCTCTCTCGAATTGGCGCAGCTGCCACGGTTGTTGATTCATTTCTTTTTGTCGGATCGCTAATTGCTCAGATTTTGATGGTCTTAGAGAAATATGAGAGTTGGGTGATTTGGTTGATCGTTGATTTGGTCGGCACTGCTCTCTATTTCAACCAGGGTTACTACTTCACCTCATTCCTATATGGAATCTTTACTTTGATTGCAGTTCAAGGATGGAGGCGTTGGCATGCAGATCAACGAAGCACTCCGCGACCTATTTAGCGATGCGCGTAAACCCTTAGTTCTGGCAATTGATGGTCCGGCTGGATCAGGCAAGAGCACCCTTGCCGGCGAAATAGCTCGCGCATTTTCCGGAACTTATTCCATTGAAGTTATACATCTAGATGAGTTGTATAACGGGTGGGATAGCGCTCTTACGGATGATTTATTCCAACGAATCTCTAATCTCATTGCGGCTCAGCTTGCCGGCGAATCACTTGAATTGGCTATCTATGACTGGTCAGCGGCAACTTTTTCTGGCGCCCGCGAAATCAAGGCCGCAGACCTGCTAATTATTGAAGGCGTTGGTAGCTCTAATGAGCAATTACATTCAAAATTAACCACCTCGATTTGGCTAGATATTGATCAAAGTATCGGTTTATCAAGAGTCTTGGATCGAGATGGCGAAGATCTTCGCGATGAGATGACTAAGTGGCAAGTAATGGAAAGAGAATATTTCGCGAGCGACTTAACTCGCGAAAGGGCGGATTTCATCCTCTCTACGCAGTAGCTAGCCTAAGATTTAGCTGTGTCTGATCTAACCGGTGAATTAATTGATGACCGTTATCAGTTAACGGCGCTGCTTGCCACAGGTGGCATGGCCACAATTTATAGCGCAATCGATACTCGGTTAGATCGCAAAGTTGCCGTAAAAATAATGCATCCGCATCTTGCTCAAGATGAGGATTTCGTGGGTCGATTTATTCGCGAAGCTAAAGCTGCAGCTTCACTTTCGCATCCAAATATTGTGGCAGTTCAAGATCAAGGTTGGAATCAAAGCGGAGTTCCTGCCGTCTTCATCGTTATGGAGCTAGTCGAAGGTCATACGCTTCGGGATTACATTTACGAACGCGGAAAACTAACGATAGATGATGCGCTCTCCTTTATTGATCCGATTTTGAGTGCGCTTGCCGCAGCACACAAGATTGGCATTATTCATCGAGATATCAAACCTGAAAATATTTTGATCTCAAAAGAAGGTCGCGTAAAAATTGCCGACTTCGGATTAGCGCGTGGAAATATGTTGGGCACCACGATGACTGCCGAATCCAGCGTGATTCTCGGAAGCGTTTCGTATCTCTCCCCCGAACAAGTCCAACGCGGAGTCGCTGATTCACGAAGTGATGTTTATGCCGCCGCAATAGTTTTATTCGAGATGATCACTGGCGAAAAACCGTTCGCTGCTGAAACACCAATTCAAATTGCCTACATGCATGTGAATGAGAAAATTCCATTATTAAGTAGCAAAGTAAAAGGCGTTCCAGAAGCACTCGACAATCTGGTTGCCAAAGCCACCAGCTCTAACCCAGATGATCGCCCTCGAGATGCCGGCGAATTTTTAGCAGAACTAGAGCAAGTTCGCAGCCAGATTGACCCGAAACGTAAGCAGATGAGCCTTCAGCTCGACTTACCAGTTGCCCCAATTCGAGAAGAAGTGCGAGATAAATCTCGTGCCGCCAAGCGTGCCGAAGCCAGTAAAACAGCGCAAACAACCGAGATAGTTACGCCCATGACTGAAAAGACTGCTCCAACTAAGAAAGACCGTGCTGAAGAACGTCGTCGCGTGAGCAAGCGAGTTCGACGCAATCGCATGATTGCTCTGGCATTGGCAGTAAGTGTTGGAATTGCAGGTTGGTGGGTTGTACTTGGACCGGGTTCAAAAGTTGTTGTTCCTTCAGTTGTCGGCGCCTCGGTTGATAAAGCCAATTCACTTTTAACACCACTTGGTCTAAAAAGTGAAGTTGCAGAGCGAGTCTTTAGCGAAGAAGTAGCTGAAGGTTTAATTATTTCTAGTGATCCTGGTGGTGGCGGAAAACTAGATCCTGCGGGTACGGTTAAGTTGATCGTATCTAAAGGTCCAGAGCGATACACCGTTCCGCAATTAATTGGTTTAACTCCAGAGGCCGCAGTAAATGCGATTGCTAAATTGCCGCTAACTACTGGAACAATTACTGAAGAATTTAACTCTGATGTTCCTAAAGGTTTTGTAATTTCAGCCGACCCTGCCCCCGGTACTCAGGTGCGACGTGATGCAACAATTACTTTAGTAGTAAGTAAAGGAATCGAAACTTTAGCCTTAGCTTCATATGCTGGGAAAATTGGCGAAGAAGCGCTGACTGAATTAAGTGAAGCTGGTTTTGACGTTACAGTCACATATGCCTTCGATGAAAAAGTTATTCCTGGCGGAGTTATTTCCCAAAATCCAGCTAGCGGAGATATCCCTAAGGGCGCCAAGATTGAATTAGTAGTTTCTAAAGGTTCAGCTTTTGTCACAATTCCAACTAAAGGAATTGTTGGCCAGACTCAAGCGAAAGCAACTCAGATTCTCAAAGATCTTGAACTAGTTGTAAAAGTGAAAACTCTTGGCGCAAATAAGGCGAAAAAGGTAATTAATGTTTCCCCGAAAGAGGGCACAAAGGTCAAACGTGGCAGCACTGTGACCATCACAGTAGGCTAGCCAAATGTCTAAAGTGAAAATTAAAGGCCCTCGGCTTGGCGCACATACACCTACTTCAGGCGGCATGGCCAAGCGTTCAATCGCGTATGCCGAACAAACCGGTGCTGAAGTAATTCAAGTTTTCGCATCAAACCCACGCGGTTGGGCAATGCCTGAAAGCAACCCAGTTGCCGATGAAGAATTCCGTAGCAAGGCTGCAGCACTAGACATTCTCACTTACGTGCATGCGCCATTCCTAATTAATTTGGGGTCACCAACAGTTGGTACTTATGAGAATTCGGTTGCTTCGACTGCCTATTCACTAAAGCGCGGCGCCGAAATTGGCGCACTCGGAGTTGTTATTCATACTGGTTCTGCTGTTGATGTGAACCATGTTGAAAATGCTTGGAAACAAATTCACGAAGGCATGATGCCCGTTCTAAATGCGTTAGGTGATGACGCACCAATGCTTTTGCTTGAGCCAACTGCCGGTCAAGGGCAATCACTTGTTAAAAAGTTAGATGACTTAACAAATTATTTGAAAGCTTTGGAATATCACCCAAAGGTTGGAATCTGCCTTGATACTTGCCACGTATTTGCCGCTGGCCATGACATTGCTAAAAAAGGTGGCATGACTGAAACTATTGATCTCCTAGTTGAAATCGCTGGTGCCGAAAGATTCCAGCTTGTCCACGCTAACGATTCAATGGATGTTTGTGGTGCCTTAAAAGATCGCCATCAAAACATTGGCGAGGGTTATATCGGCTTGGCAGCTTTCCAAGAAATGCTTAATCATCCGGTTATGAAAAATGTACCAATGGTTCTAGAAACTCCAGGCATGGAACCTGAGCACGGTAAAGAGATTGAGATGTTAAAGAAGATGCGTGGATGAACGCACGCCACAATCTGCAATTAAAACTAGCACCGCTTGCTCTTCTGCTGGTCTCGGCGGCATGGGGTTTGGCTTTCGTAGTAATGAAGCCAGCAATTGAACGTCAGAGCGTAAATAACTTTCTCTTCACCAGATTTTCAATGGCAGTCTTAGTAATGATTTTAATTCGCCCCCAAGTTTTGAAGTTTCTTAACAAGGACCTGCTGTTACGTGGGCTTGCTGCTGGCTTCTTGCTCGGCGGTGGGTATATCTTCCAAACCGTAGGTTTAGCCAACACCGGCGCAGCTATTACTGGCTTTGTGACTGGTTTATATGTAGTACTTACGCCGTTATTTGCCGGCCTTCTTTTCAAAGAACGAGTTAGCAAAAATACTTGGTTCTACGTTTTTATGGCAACAGTTGGGCTCGCATTACTTTCGCTAAAAGGTTGGTCTGTTGGCTTTGGTGAGTTGATGGTTTTCTTTAGCGCGATTGCGTTTGCAGCTCACATTACAGCTTTAAGTAAATGGTCTGCTGGTCGCGATGTTTATGCGATGACAATTACTCAATTAACAATGTGCGCTGCTATGACCGGTGTGGCTTCAGCCTTTGAAGGATATTCAGCGCCACCTGATTCTGGAGTTTGGGCCGTTGTAATTTTCACGGCGGTATTTGCCACTGCAATCGCCTTCATTGTCCAGACTTGGTCACAGGCGTATATGTCAGCCACCAAAGTGGCAGTAATTCTGACCATGGAAGTTGTATTTGCGGCTTTCTTTGCCATCATCTTCGCCGGTGAGCGACTAACTTTGCAGGCCGCGCTCGGCGGAATTTTAGTTGTTGCTGCAATGTACTTAATTGTCCTCAAGGAATCGTGAGAGAATTACCGCATGAGAGTTGATCTTCGTTCAGATACCGTTACTGCGCCATCGGCTGCAATGCGTGAAGCAATTGCAAGTGCCCCTGTTGGCGATGATGTTTATGGTGATGACCCGACCGTTAACTCTCTTGAAGAACGAGTTGCTGCCATGTTTGGCAAAGAAGCCGGTGTTTTTACACCAACTGGTTCTCTTGCCAACCAACTAGCCATTCGCATGTTGGTAGCTCCTGGTGAAGAACTTTTAGCTGAAACGAATTCACATATTGTGCGCGCCGAACTAGGTGCTGCTGCAGTTTTTTCCGGAATTACTACTCGCACTTGGCCGGCAACAAATGGTTTATTAAAGGCCGCAGATGCTCTCGAAATAGCTCGACCTGAATCAGGCCCTTACTTAGTTTCAACTACCGCAATTGCCGTTGAAAACACGCACAACTTTGGTGGCGGCACCGTGCAACCCATTTCCGAAATTGCAGCGCTTCATGCTGGTGCGCAAAAGCTTGGTTTAGCTCTTCACCTAGATGGCGCCCGAATCTGGAATGCCCACGTAGCTAGTGGAGTTTCATTCCTGGAATACGGAAAATATTTCGAGACTATCAGCGTCTGTTTATCTAAAGGTTTAGGTGCCCCAATCGGTTCGGTCATGCTTTCAACTAAAGAGCGTGTTACAAAAGCTCGAGTTTGGCGCAAACGTTATGGGGCTGGCATGCGCCAAGTTGGATTACTTGCCGCTGCCGGTCATTACGCGCTTGATCACAATATTGCTCCGTTGGCCGAAGATCATCGTCGCGCTAAAGAGATCGCAGTAGCGTTAAATAAAGTTGTTCCATCTGTGATTGATCCTGCAACAGTTCAAACAAATATTGTTGGTCTTGATTTAGCTGGCCTAAACATTTCCGCCGCTGAATTGGCCACTCGCTGTAAAGCTGAAGGCTTATTAATTGGCGCACTTGGACCAAAGTATGCACGTCTAGTTACGCATTTAGATATTGATGATGCGAGCACAGCGTATGCAATTGAAGTTTTAAAGCGCGCCCTCGTGGCTTAATAGCCACTCTTTCTTGCTCACGCCATAAGCATAATTTCCAAGAGCGCCGCCACTTTTTACGATTCGGTGGCACGGTACAACTAACATAATTGCATTTTTCGCACACGCAGTTCCAGCGGCACGAACCGCAGCCGAAGACCCAGCTCGATCAGCTAAGTCGGCATAGGAAATTACTGCACCTGCTCTCACTTTTCGCATTGCTTTCCAGGCTGCTTGTGAAAAAGTTGCACCTGGCTGCCTAACCGAAATTCCATTGATTGCAGAGATATCGCCATCGAAATAATCAGCAATCAAGTCGCTAATTATCGGAATACTTTTGACAACTTTTATTTCACGACCTTTTTCAGATTCATCAAGTCCACTTTTCAGCGCTGAAATATTCGAGAGATTTGCACCCAGCAATACGTGTTCGTCGGCAATTAAATTAAGATTGCCGATCGGAGTCTTGCTGGTGGAAATTAATAGCGTCACGGGTAAAACTTAACGGTCGCGCAACATCTCCGCTACTAAAAATGCCAACTCAAGTGATTGCGAATGATTTAGGCGTGGGTCGCAAGCAGACTCATAGCGAGAGGCAAGATCGTCGTGTGAAATCTGTTCGCCACCGCCGACGCACTCAGTAACGTCGTCACCAGTTAGCTCAATATGAATGCCACCTGGGTGGGTGCCCAATGACTTGTGAACCTCGAAGAAGCCTTTAACTTCATCGAGTACATCATCAAATTTACGGGTCTTATAACCACTTGGTGCTTCGTAAGTATTGCCATGCATTGGATCGCAAACCCAAAGAACCTTTGCTCTTGACTTAGATACACCGTCGACAAGTGCTGGCAGAACTTCGCGAATCTTGCCTGCACCCATACGGGTAATAAAGGTAAGGCGACCTGGTTCGCGATCTGGATCAAGGCGATCGATCAAAGTAAGTGCGTCTTCAACCGTTGACTTTGGCCCCAGTTTCACGCCGATTGGATTACGAATCTTGGCCGCAAAATCAATATGTGCGCCATCTAGTTGACGAGTGCGCTCACCGATCCAAAGGAAATGTGCAGAAACATCGTAAGGAAGATCAGTACGAGAATCGATACGAGTTAGCGCCTTTTCGTATTCCAAAATCAAAGCTTCGTGACTTGAGTAGAAATCAACTGTTTTAAATTCTTCGGGGCTTACTCCGGCTGAAGTCATAAAGGAAAGCGCGCGACCAATTTCCTTAGCCATTGCTTCGTAACGCTCGCCTACTGAACTATCGCGAATAAAGCCTTTATTCCATTCGTGCACTTGGCGCAAATCAGCAAAACCACCTTGGGTAAATGCACGAACCAAGTTCAAAGTTGCCGATGAAGTGTTGTAAACGCGCACTAAGCGATCTGGATCTGGTGTACGTGATTCGAGAGTGAATTCCAAATCATTTACCGCATCGCCACGGTATGCCGGCAGAGTTACATCGCCGCGAGTTTCGTTGTCATTTGAACGTGGCTTAGCGAATTGACCAGCCATGCGACCAACTTTTACAACTGGCAAACTTGAGTAGTACTGCAACACAGCAGCCATCTGCAAAATTGTTTTGATGCGATTACGAATCGAATCAGCAGTTGCAGCTGCAAAAGTTTCGGCACAGTCGCCACCTTGCAACCAGAAAGCTTTTCCTTCAGCAGCTAGTGCGATTTTTGCTTTTAAGTTATCGCATTCGCCCGCAAAAACTAGCGGCGGGAGCGCCTTTAGCTGATTAACTGCCTTAGTTACTGGCTCGCCATCTAAGCCACCTGGCCATTGCGGTTGTTGGGCCGCAACGAGGCCAGATGTGAATAGATTATCCAGGGAAGAAGTCATGGCTTAAGAATAGAGAATCTAAGGTAATGGTGTTGACCAATTATCCGAAGAAAACCTCAGCCTCTGCGTAAAGTAAAGGATCAACGGTCTTTAGCTTGTCAGTTGCTGAAGCAAGTGGCACGCGCGCAATCGTTGTTCCATGGAGTGCAACCATCTTTCCCCAGTCTCCTTCGCTTGCCGCAGTAATTGCCATCAAGCCGAAGCGAGAAGCCAAAACGCGATCGAAGGCACTTGGAGTTCCGCCACGTTGTACGTGACCTAGAACTACGGTGCGAGATTCGTGGCCGGTCTTAGCTTCAATTTCTTGAGCTAACCATTCACCGATACCGGAAAGCTTTACGTGTCCGAAGGCATCAAGAGTTTGATCCTTGATAAGCAGGTCGCCATCGTGTGGGATCGCACCCTCAGCAATAACAATGATTGGAGCTTGTCCCTTGTCGAAGCAAGAGTTTACGTACGCGCAAACCTTGTCGAGTGAGAACTTAACTTCTGGAATCAAAACACAAGCTGCACTACTTGCCATACCTGAATGCAATGCGATCCAGCCGGCATGGCGACCCATTACTTCAACTACCAATGCGCGGTGATGTGACTGCGCAGTTGTATGTAGGCGATCGATTGCATCGACTGCGATGTTTACTGAAGTATCAAAACCAAATGTGTAGTCAGTGTTATTTAGATCGTTATCGATTGTCTTTGGCACACCAATAACTTTTACGCCAAGGGCATCTAGTTTGGTAGCTACACCAAGAGTGTCTTCGCCACCGATTGCGATTAGCGCTTCAATGCCGGCAGCTGCCAGATTTTCTTTGATGCGCTCAACGCCGTTATCAATTTTGAATGGATTTGTGCGTGAAGACCCAAGAATGGTTCCGCCAAGTGGCAAAATATCGCGAGTGTTCTCAAGCGTTAGCGGCATAGTTAAACCCTCTAGTGGGCCTTTCCAGCCATCGCGAAAACCTACGAACTCGTGACCATATTCTTTGATGCCCTTTTGAACAACACCGCGAATTACCGCATTTAAACCTGGGCAGTCTCCGCCACCGGTGAGGATTCCAATACGCATTTTTGATAACTCCAATATCGCTGTCAATTAGATTTGCTAATAATTTAAGTTGAGAAATCTAAATTTTTATATGGTCAACGTTGACAGTCACAGTCTAGCCTTGCCCTATGAGCCAAAGCGAACAAAACCTAGTTGCCGGCGTAGATTCTTCGACCCAATCTGTGAAATTGGTTATTCGAAACGCAGTTACTGGTGAGTTAGTGCGTAGTGGCCGCGCCAGTCACCCTGATGGCACCGAAGTAAATCCCGCACTTTGGGCCGCCGCGCTAGATGAGGCGATTGCGGCAGCTGGCGGAATTTCAGACGTTTCGGCAATTGCAATTGGTGGCCAACAGCATGGCATGGTCGCACTTAATAGCGAAGGCGCTGTTATTCGCGATGCGCTTCTTTGGAATGACACTCGTTCAGCCCAAGCTGCCAAGGATTTAAATCAGGAACTTGGTGGCGATGCTGAAACAGCTCGTAAAGTTGGTTCCGTTGTAGTTGCTTCATTTACGGCCAGCAAATTACGTTGGTTAGCAGATCATGAACCTGATAACGCCAAGCAAGTTGCCGCAGTTGCTCTCCCCCACGATTGGCTATCTTGGCAATTGCAAGGCGGGAAAGATTTCGAAAAACTCTTCACTGATCGCAGTGATGCCTCAGGTACTGGCTACTTCGATCCAACTACTTCGCACTATCGTTATGAAATTTTAAATCTGGCACTAAAGCATGACTCTGAAATTTACTTACCACGCGTCGTGGCTCCAAATTCTTTTGGTGGCACGACACTTAGCGGAATTCCAATTGCTGCTGGCGCTGGCGATAATGCAGGTGCGGCACTTGGCTTAAACGCACAGCCAGGCGATGTGATCGTTTCACTTGGAACTAGCGGAACAGCATTTTCGGTTTCGAATACTCCAACACATGATGCTGCTGGTTTAGTTGCTGGATTTGCTGATGCGACTGGGCGTTACTTACCTTTGGTTTGCACACTAAATGCTGCCCGTATTCTCGATGCAGCAGGCAAAATATTAGGCAAGACTCATGACGAAGTAGCATCCTTGGCACTTTCAGCGAATGCTGGGGCTAACGGCTTAACACTGCTGCCATATTTCGAAGGTGAACGAACTCCAAATCGCCCTACCGCAACTGGCGTATTTGCGGGCATGAATCTAACTAACTCAAACCCAGCAGATATTGCACGTGCCATGATCGAAGGAATGCTTTGTGGTTTGGTTGATGCCGTAGGTGCACTTGTTGCACAAGGAGTTGCGGTGAATCGAATTCTTTTAATCGGTGGAGCTGCTAAGAATCCAGCAGTTGCTCAGATCGCAAGTTCCGTATTTGGCCGCGAAGTATTAATCCCGCCGGCTGGAGAATATGTAGCTGACGGTGCCGCGCGCCAAGCGGCATGGGCCTTATCCGGAAATGCCGAAGCACCAATTTGGAATTTTGGTGAGGTGCAAACGGTAAATGCACCAGAAACGCCTTCGGTATTTGCTAAGTATCAAGAATTGCGCGATCGCACAGCAGATTGGGTTTCTTGAATTTTATTTAAGAATTTTGCTTGAAAGTCTGTATGTGAATAACCAGTCGGATATGAGCCATTAATAATTAAATGAGCAGCAACACGGCCCTGTGCATCGGATGACATAGCAGAATATCCATTACATCCAGTAGCCACGTAAAGCCCTTCATCAACCTGATCGATATAAGGATTGCCATTTGAAGTTCTTGAGATGACACATGGTTTCGTGGTTAAGCTTTCAAATTTAACATTCGGGAGTAATTTAACAAGTTCGCGCTGCAGTA
>JACCDP010006522.1_pt1 | contig 10976 bp, 15 predicted proteins | sample 7445841 | NCBI WGS metagenome assembly JACCDP01 (sample SAMN15323441, study PRJNA562643) | freshwater metagenome | isolation source: river surface water | place: USA:Blue River Watershed | collected 2017-08-17
AAATGCTCTTCTCTCGGAAAACTCAGGCTGCCATCACTGCCGCCCTCCTCTTCTACGTGATCTCGTCCCCGTTCACGTATCGTATGGTCGATCAGGTTGTAGGAGGTATTGTTTCGGCGGTTGCCCCTCAGTTCTCTTACATTTTCAAGATCGCGGAAGCTGGTTGCCCGACCAACTACGGACTTGCGGTTCACGCCGTTGTGTTTGGACTTGTCTCTTACTACCTGATGTCTACGTAAAATGAATTTACTAAATCACCGTTAGGTACATCTAAAGGATGAGACTATGTATCTTCGATACCGAAACAACCGGTCTTCCAAAATCAAGACTACCATCATTTCGAGGACCCAACAACTGGCCACATATAGTGTCCATTTCATGGGTTATTCTTAATGCAGTTACAAACATCATCGACTCGAGACGTCATTACATTATCAAACCAAATGGGTGGACTATTCCTCAAGATGCTATTAAAATTCACGGAATTACAAACGAAAAAGCCCACGAAGAAGGGGGTGACTTGGGAAATGTAGTTGATGAGTTTCTAGCACAAGATTACGATGTTTTAGTTTCGCATAATTTAGACTTCGACTTCAATGTTCTTGACAATGCTATTCGATGGGATCTACATCGTCCTTGGTCTGGGATTCGACAGCAGAAAATGTGTACTATGGAACTAAGTCGTGATCTGTGTAGAATTCCTCGTCCTCTAGGTGATCAATACAAAGCTCCAAAACTTATGGAACTTTATCAACACGCATTTCGTAGAAAGCCTGTGTCTGCTTCTCTTCATAATTCGTTATATGATACGTTAATCCTCACAGAAGTTATTCAACACTGTGATGGACTTCGGTTGAAAATGAATTTACCTCCAAAACCAGCAAATACAGTAGAGAATGTTAATCCAAAAAATGACAAAGGATTCTTACCCGTTTGAGTTATCGACAATTGATTCAAAAACTATTACAAACATTTGGGCTAACGACGGTTGGTGCTATGTGCCTGAATTACAAGTTCGTCGTAAGTTTCAAATGACGTATGAAGATAATGTGTTTGAGATAACTGAAGAGCGTTGGGGTGGAGTCACTCCGCTGTCTGAGTATTCTGAGGCTGTTCTTTGGTCTCTGTATTCTGAGTCTCCGCGGATTTGGTCTGAGGAGGCGCCGGGGTTCTGCGAGATATACGTAGAGAAAAGTCAAACCCAAGGCAGAAGCAAGAAAACATCCGGCCGTCGACCTGCTCTACAATCCCAGAAGTGATATTGTCAAGAACAGCTTTTACACGAGGATCGTCGTCGATTTTATCAATAAGATCGGCTACAGGCTTAACAGCTGAAGTAACTACTTCATCAGCAACTTTTTGCGTCGTCTCTTCGACACTATCAAGTACCTTATCAACAGTTTCCTCGACTTTCTTTTCAACTTCCTCCGATTTCTGTTCAAGTTGTTCAACAACCTTTTCAGTTACTTGAACCTTAATTTCTTCCATTGCGTCTTTGCTGAACGTCTAGAAACCTTTCTGTTCAACAAATACGATGGTTATACTCGATGTTTTTTATGTAGCACTCGCGACAATTGCAGTTGTAGCAGTTCTTCAACTTGTTACCTTTGTTTTAACTCGAATGATGTATCCACCTGAACCAAAGGTCATCTATAGAGAGGTACAAGTCCCCATGCCTCCCCCTCCTCCGTCTCAACCCGAACCGCCTCTCTTTACCCAAAACGGACCTGCTTTCACGCAACCCCAACAACAACAAGTAGAACTACCTCAGTATGAACCTCGCAAGCCAGCTTCAGACTCGCTACGAGTGGACCCCGAACTTCCGGCTGGTCTTCAAGAAACCCGTCCCCCCGGAACTTAAAACGTTTAGAGTACCTCAAACAACTGGAACCCCTGGCTGGATCATCTTCACATACGAAAACGACATTCCTGTGTGTCTCTGGCTGAACACACACGAATGTAAAAAGATCCCTTGTATTGTCGATGAACGTATTTGTGGAGATACATTTCTGCGGGTCGAAAAGTTGGGAGATCTTGAGTTTGTTATTTCAGATATATGGCTTTACAATTCAAATTGTATCTTTATGTGCTCTACATTCTCACAAAGATACGAATGGATTAAAAAGCTCATGAATACTTTCATTGGACAAGCAGACGGATTTGCTAAATTTATTCACAAAGCAGACTGTACTTCACATATTCGAGGTTACGAAGACTATCCTGAAGAAGTGGGAAAGTCTGGTTACTTTACTGAAAAAGATGATTCCGAAACGGTAACAGTTATTAAACTCAATATTCCCGATTGTTACGAAATTCTAGGAAAGAAGGCTTACCTTCGAGTTCCAGATATCTCCATGTCAGCCTATCTACGTTCAAAAGGCGAACGATTCACTTGTAAGTGTGTACCTTATGATGATGAATTTTGGGACATTGTAGAAAACATTCCCAAGTAGAAGTAAATGCATCGCAAAGGACACACTAAGAAGCACAAGACATCCCGCCGCAAGCAGCGCGGTGGTTATTATGGAGCGGTAGGTGCGATTGCTCCCGGAGCTATGGGATGGGGGCGTGGATCTGAGATGGGTGACTGGGCCATTTCCTCTCGAGGTGGAAATACTCAGTATGGATCCGGAAAGCGTCGGACGAAGCGAAAGACCATGAAGCGCAAGCACCGTGGGGGAGGTAAATACGGCGGCGTATCTGCTTCATTCCAGGGAACGGGTTCTCGTTCTATTGCTGATTACAAAGCTATCAATACTCGAGATGGAACGGGTTCCCCTGCGGATGGATCATTTAACAATTTTGGAGCCCAACCCGGAAGTGGATTTGGAAGTTTTATAAAGTCTAACTAAAATTCATCAGTGTAAAGAATAAGATGAAAACCGACACGATCGCGGCGTTTTTACTATTCAGCATAGTTGCTGCCTATCTTCTCCAAAAGAGACTTGGATCTGTAATTATTTGGCTGATACTTGGAACCTTTGTTGGCTCTAAGGGTCTCGAGATGTCTAACACAATGTCTGTAATTACAGGCATTGCTACCGTATATGGAGTGTCTCTTCTAACAAAGAATACCTGGGAAGGATTCGAGAACGAAGAAACTGAGCCCGAAGATTCCAAGAAACCAGCCCCCGCTCCTCCGAAAACAGGAGATCCTCATGTAGATGTTGGAACTACTATTCTCCACGCGTATCGTAATCTGACTCCTGAACAGATTGGAGGAATGCGCCGTGACACCCGAGAGCTACTCGAACTCCAGAAGGAACTCATGGGCTCTTTATCTGAAATGAAGCCCGCTATCGAACAAGGTGCTGAACTACTTCGTACGTTTAGCACGTTCTTTGGTGACCAGGGATAAAGAATCGTGAATTCTCTGCATAGCATCTGCGTATACAAACATGTGGTATTCGGCATCATTTGTGGCTATAAACGGCCCGCCAATGGATTTTACAATTTGAATCCATTCGCGTATCATGATTCGAAGCTCTCTCATACGTGTCCAATCTTTCCAGAGTTGGAAACACTTATGAAACGATAGCATAGTGAATAAGTCCGGTAAAGTCTTTTTGAATATGTTATAGACTATGGTAAGAAGTGGGCTTATAATCATATCAAACCATATTTCTGCCTTTTCCAAAAATGATTCTTTTACAAATATTTTTTGAAGAGAAACATACTCATCCGCAAGAGCAAAATAGTTCGAGGGGTTGAGTATAATATATTGAATTTGTTTTTGAGTAAGACGCTTGTAAATATCCGAATTATTCGGAATCATTCTATTGTTAATCCTTCCAAAGGGATTTCTTGCTCATTTAACGTTACTGGATCAAGATAGAGCCAACGATATACTGGATAAATTCCAGTAAGGTGTTCTAAGTAATGATTTGTAACGGTATCTCCAACTTGAACCTCTTTGTTTACTTGGTCAGTAATAGTTACTATTTTTCCAGTTCGAAGCTCAGCTCCTAGCCATAACCATGGGAGTTTTGTAACAGGTACTTTTCGAAGAGATTGTTTTTCTTCTGTCATAAAGTATTTTTCAATTCGTCTCTTACAGAAGAATCCTAGTCTATACGCATAGACTACCCATTGAAGTAGAGAGTCCATTTATTCTTTAATACAAAGAAGACGTTGAAATCGGTAACGCATCCTGCTGCTTGAGCTGTGTTACATAAATATCACGATTCTTTACATTGTCCGCAGTAAGAGGGGAGAATCTTTCAACAACATATTTCGACACCATTCTGTCAAGTCCAAGTCCGAGAGAAATCGTTGTCGCAAGAGCTACCATTATGAACGGGGTAGCTACGATGGCCCAGGATACAATTCCTAGATCAACGCCACAAAGAACGTCTAGGATAACTACACCAGCAACACCCATTACAACCTTCGCGGCGGCTGTAACCCAGAGTGACAGAGAAAGATCAAGACCGACCTGAACTACGATGTAGAGCAGGTAGAGTAAAGCAGGAGGGCATAGGTTTTCAATAAAACGCATTTTAAGCTATTTACATTTGAAACAATAAAAAATGAGTGACCCTATTGAAACTATCTGTAATTTGACAGGTTGTACTCGGGAAGATGCTCAAAGGGTTTACGATGAAACGAAGGATATAGTCGAAGCAGTAGATAAGCTTTTGGAAAAAGTCTCATCTCCTGCCGAGAAATATATTAAAAAGAGAGTTCGTCAAGTAACCCCAGAAGAGGAACTTATGGCACCAGTTCGAAAGATTATGAAGGCTTTTGATGAAAATATGACTACTTCGTTAAGTCAACACGGACACGTGGGACAAGTCGAGCAGATAGCCCCCCACGAAGAAACGGTTCAACAAAATAATTGTTCTCAGAAATGTCAGCTGCCTTCTCTGCAATAAGAGGTTCGAACACAGGGAATTGTTTGTCAGTCACAGTCTGAATGCTCTTGCGATTCGCTGTAGAATGACCAAACATCACTCGGCTCTGATCAGGAATGCTTTCAATCGAACCCATACCAAGGAAAGGGGTTGTAGCAAACGGGCGGGCGAAGACTTGTTTGGGTCCCTTTGTGCGAGCAGTTCCAGGAGCACCCCAGAGTAGATCCGATTGTAGATCAATCGCACATCCTCCAGCAGGGCTGTTGCCGTAGCCACCCTGCGGAACTAGTCCGGGGTGATCGCCATTGTTGTTCATTCCACAGCTTCCTCCAAGGAAATGAGAAATGGGAGACCATAGGTTTGAGCCGGCGCCTCGAAGGTCACGAGGAGCTTCTCCCTGGCGAGTCGACGCGTAGAACTGATGTAGTCCAGAATTGGTTGCCATATTATATGGATACAGGAAATGAAAAACGGACAATAACTTTGTCATTGGCCATAAATTAGTAACAAATGGTGATTGTTCAACCTTGTGACTGGCAAGAATCGACACAAAACTATAAGTATGTTGTAGACGTATTTGGAAGAACCAAGGATGATGATGTTGTAAAAGTAAGACTGACAGGATTCTCACCTTACTTTTACATCAAATATGATGAGTCTATTTCGAAAGAAAAGATGATATCTATGCTAGAAGAACAGGCTACAAAGAATAACAGTCGATTCAAAAATTCTAAATCAGTTCGATTCATCGGAATGAAGATTCTTCTTGAATCAAAGCTCGATGCTATGAATGGATTCAACGGACTGAAACCTGTCAAGGTCTGGAAAGTTGTATGTACCTCGCTTTGGATGTTCAAGAACGCAGGAAGAGCTGCTGAGAATCTTGGATGGACCACTTATGAAACCGATCTTCCTCCTTATATTCGTCTGTTTCATGAACTGGATCTATCTCCTGCTTCACCAATTTCATTCGAGGCCGATCCAGAAGATGTTCCTGAAGATGTGAATGTAGATATCTGTTATACTGTTGATTATCAAGAAGTAGAATCCTGTCCAAATGAAAAGGTTCCTCTTTATCTGGCAGCGTATGATATTGAAGTCTATTCTGAATCAGGAAGTTTCCCAGTTGCGACAAACCCGAACGATGAAGTTATCCAAATTGGTGTAAGCTTCCGATATTCGGATGATATGTTGAACTCTTATCGCAGACTTGTATTTGTAAACGGAACTGTAGAGCCATCTGCAGATTCCAGTGTCGAATTCATCCCGTGTGCGAACGAACGAGATCTTCTTCTGAAGTTTGAAAAGTGTATTCGAGATGAAAATCCCGATGTTATCTGTGGTTACAATACGTTTGGTTTTGATGACGGATATATCGCAGAAAGGGCTATCCGACTGAAGTGTGCTCTAAACTTTGGAAGAACTGTTGGAAATGAATGGGATGAACATGTAAAAACCGAGAAGAAGAAATTTGAACTTGCTTCTGGAACTTTCGCTGTTCGATACTTCCACGTTCCTGGAAGACTTCCGATCGATCTTATGCTGAGCGTACGTCGTGAACAAAATCTCGATTCGTATAAGCTTGACAATGTAGCATCTACGTTTCTACGAGACAAGGTTACAAAGCTAGAACGAATGGATTCAACTCGAGTAAAGATTTCTACAAAGAACACTCGTGGTCTCTTTGCTGGAAATCTAGTACGATTTGATGTCGTAGGAAATACGATTAATCCTTATCAAGATGGCCGCAAGTTTCCTGTAGAAACAGTAGAACCGAAATACTTCGTGGTAAAAACTGACGATGAAATTCTGAATGATGTGGATATCACTAAGCTAGAGTGGTCGTTCACTAAGGACGACATTACCGCAAAGGATATGTTTGCGTCTCACCGTGGTAATCCTGCTGATAGATCAATCGTGGCAAAGTACTGTATTCAAGATTGTGATCTAGTTCTTACTCTTATTGCGAAACTTGATACTCTAGTCAATGCTCGAGGAATGGCCGATGTGTGTCGCGTACCTATTCAATACATCTTCCTTCGAGGACAAGGTATTAAGATCTACTCTGCTGTAGTTTACAACGCATCCAAGAGAAATCAGATCATCGTAACTCAGGAGAGTGTCGAAGGAGATACCACTTATGAAGGTGCTATCGTTCTTCCTCCGAAGATTGGTATGTATCTAGATCAACCCATTCCTGTTCTCGATTTCAATTCTCTATACCCTTCGAATATGATTGCTTTCAATCTGTCTCCAGATACACTAGTCTATGTGAAACGATACACAAGTGAAGGAAAGCTTCTCTCAATGAATGGAATTGATGGAAAACCTTTCAAAGACGCAGGATATCAGATTGACGAGATTCGATTCGATGAAAAGATCGGAGAGGCGACTGTTCGAACTGTATGTGGATTTGCTCAGCCTGTATCTGGAAATCCCGAAACAGTAGGAATTCTACCACTTACTCTGGATATTCTTCTGAAGAAACGAAAGGAGACTCGAAAGCTCATGGAGACCATCGATGACGACTCTCAAAAGTCGGTACTAAATGGCCTTCAGCTAGCCTACAAAGTAGTAGCAAACTCTGTATATGGCCAATGTGGTTCTAAGACGTCTCCAATCCGGAAGCTTGAAGTTGCTGCATGTACAACTGCTGCGGGACGGGACCGTATCCAGTTTGCCCGAGGAATTGTTGAGACTGAATTTGGAGGAAAAGTCATCTACGGTGATACCGATTCAATCTTCATCCGATTCCCTACCCGAAGCCTTGACGAGTCTATGGAACTCGCAAAACGAGCAGCTGATCGAATTACTAGCCTCTGTCGGAAGCCCTATAAGATCGAATATGAAAAAACCTTCTATCCCTTCATCCTGTTCTGTCGGAAGCGATATGTCGGGATGATGTACGAAGACGATACTGTCAAGTGTAAACGTAAGAGCATGGGTATTGCTCTGAAACGTCGAGACAATGCTCCTATTGTCAAAGATGTATTCGGCGGTGCGCTCGATATTCTAATGGAAAAGCGAGACATCAAAGCAGCTCAGAAGTTCGTTCAAGACATGCTCGTTCAGGTAATGCAGAATAAGATTCCACTGGATAAATTTGTAGTTACGAAACAACTTCGAGATGATTACAAAAATCCAGAACAGATTGCCCACCGGGTTCTAGCCGATCGAATGATTGATCGTGATCCAGGAAGCGCTCCTCAAGTTGGAGATCGTATTCCTTACATCTATGTGGCATCTCGAAAGGACGAAAAGAAGCAAGGTGATAAGATTGAACATTACGATTATGTGAAGGAGAAGGGACTGAAGCCCGATGTAGAATTCTACATCACGAATCAAATCCAAAATCCAGTCGCCCAAATGTTCGCTCTTGCTATTGATCAACTTGATGGATACAAAAGCAAGGTGAATTACGATAGACTTCTCAGTGAATATATCGAAGCGGGTATGGATGAAGAAGACGCTACTCTCGCTGTTCTTAAACAAAAAGAAAAGGAGCTAGATTCTATGATGTTCACAGGAGCACCCTATCTCACGAAACACAAACGTGGTCCTATGGATGCCTTCCTTGGTCGCAAGTAAAAAAACGAATATTTTTGAATGAAAGTTATCTATATAGGAGAAAGGCAACCATGGCTATCGGTGTTCGCTTGAAGATGTGGAAGGTCAAGTACCTTGTCGCAGTCGGCGTACCGATCATGGTTGCCTATGAGACGGTGTTTGGTTTGATGTGAACCAAACACTATTTTTAATTTTAATAGTGGTTGACACCTAATAGAAATGGACGAACATATACTAGAGATTATTGACAATCTTATTAGTAATCAATCAAGCTTTTTTCCTTTGATTCAACATTTTCCTGAAAATGTCAGGGCACTAACTTTCAATCGACAAATTTCTTTTCAAGAGAAAGCTCTTGAACTGATCAACCGCGTATATCAAACCAACCTACAAAATACTGTAGCATCAGCTATCCTTGCCGTAAACATTCCTCGGAATTTCTCAGATCCTGTTCCAGTTACTCCGAGCGCACAACAAATTCGAGATGCAACTGAAGATATCGCGTCAAGTGCTACGAATTGTGCGATTTGTCAAGACGCAATTTCCTCTTCCGGTGTGCGGATTCGCCATTGTGGGCACGTTTATCATCGTTCGTGTCTTGCGAGTTGGTTTTCTCTAAATTCTCGATGCCCAGTCTGTCGCCACGATATTCGGACCCAATCGGATCAAGCAAACCGAACGCCTTCTGTCGAAGGACAAACGTCTTCTCAATCGGAAGACCGGTTGGAGGGAACGAGTACTTAGGGAGACTATCGGATTTGCCATACTGAATTCGATGGAACATTCTTCGAATATCGTGTTGACATTCTTTCAACAGCTCTGCTACATTTTCATTTGGAAACAATGGTTGAATATCCGAGGCTTTTTGTGGAAAACAACGAATGATTTCAATATCTTCAGCATTTCGTTTGAAGATAGTGGGAACCTCATTGCTGGTACAAATAATAGGAACCTTTCTGGTTTTATCCTTGATCCAATTAACCACTCGATTTTGAGCATGTGGGTCGCTTCCATCAATTTCATCAAGAATTACACATGTCTTTGACTGGAAATCTCCTCGAATAAATGAATGAATATTTACTGCAGAACGACATGCGTCTTTTATTTTTTCAACATCTTCGAAACTACGAATTGCTTTGCTGGCGTTAATCTCAAGAGGATCGAAACCATATGTTCTAGCAGCCGCGAGAGCTAGTGTTGTTTTTCCAATTCCAGGAGAACCTGTTAAAAGAATAGCATTTGAAAAATTCTTTGAGGAAAGATATTTCTTCAAAGAATCTTTTGCGTCATTGTGTCCAATTACTTCATCTAAAAACGTAGGTCGATATGCCTCTGAATACATTGTATACTACAAAGTTCTATTCATTAAATAGAACTTCTGAATTGAGTGGGAGTGCTTTGAGTAGAACCATTCGAAGAATAAGCGCTTACTGTAAAGTATACAGAACCACTTGACCCCCCAGTTGGATCATATGTAAATACAACACTTCCAGCATTAGAGGCCGTTGATGCTTCTACTACGTTGCTACCAGAGCTCCAACCCGCATCGATATTGAATACCGCGGTACAGCTATTACATCCGGGACTCTCTGAAAAATTAATAGTCGCTTGCCCTGGTTTAGGCCCGGCAGTTATTGATGAAATTGTAATAGTACCAGGCTGAGTATAACGAGGACGTGTTAAGTTTTTATAAGTTAATCCAACTATGAGTCCAATAACCGTAATTACTAAGACGGCTATTCCAATATACATCCAGGTATTGGTTTTTGTTTTAGCCATTTACATGATATAAGATAAGTAAAATTGCTCCAATAGCTCAGTTGGTAGAGCATCGCTCTTATAAGGCGGTGGTCGTGGGTTCGAGCCCCACTTGGAGCATTCCTACCAAAAAATTGGGTTATTCACCCACCTCCTACTCATCCAACAACATGTCCTCCAGGACGTCATCGATCAGCTTGTACAGCGGCTTGTAGCGGTACTTGTCGCCACACATCCACACCTTCTCCTGGCACTGCTTGAGAATCTCGGTCAAGAACGTCAGGTGCTCCACAACAGGGAGCATCTCCTTGCAGACATTGCTGTAGATCGCCTCCACAACCTTGTCCCAGGCACCGTTCTTTCCGTCTTTCATTGATGACTTGAGAATCATCCGCATGAGCATGATGTCGACCTTCGTCTGGGAGTCGTTCCTCAGAAAGGTCTCGACCTTCTTGAAGGAGTTGAGGTACCACGTGTTCGCGTTCTCGAACGCAATCATCGTGCGGACCATCTCCTTGTCAACGGTGATCGCGGAGGCCATTTCGTCTGCCTCAGTCTCACCAACTAATGTTCATAATTTTGATACAAAAAAATCCGTTTTAGATCACTCCAAACGAGGCTTCTTGGTCGGCCGGTAGATACACATCTCCTCCTTCATTCGCTGAAGGAGAGTGTGCGCATGCCGACACTTCTGCCAGTAGACACACCGACACCCAATGTCCTGAAGTTCTTCCTCGCACCAAATTGGTGGGAGATTCATACACACCCACGTGTAGACGCGATCGAACTCCTCGTGAT
>JACCDP010754583.1_pt1 | contig 10975 bp, 10 predicted proteins | sample 7445841 | NCBI WGS metagenome assembly JACCDP01 (sample SAMN15323441, study PRJNA562643) | freshwater metagenome | isolation source: river surface water | place: USA:Blue River Watershed | collected 2017-08-17
GTATCTGTTTTACATTCACTACAACAAACAGGAGTAGTTTCTTCTGGTTCATTAAAATTAGGTATTGCTTTTCCGCATCTACATCTTTTACTTTTAACATTAACCATAGTATCTGTTTTACATTCACTACAACAAACAGGAGTAGTTTCTCCAGGTTCATTAAAAGAAGGTCTAGCTTTCCCACATATACATTTTTTACTTTTAACATCAACCATAGTTTCTGTTTTACATTCACTACAACAAACAGGAGTAGTTTCTCCTGGTTCATTAAAAGAAGGTTGTGATTTTCCGCATCTACATCTTTTACTTATAATATTAATCATAGTTTCTGATTTACAGTCTTTACAACAAATAGGAGTAGTTTCTTCTAGTTCATTAAAAGAAGGTCTAGCTTTCCCACATCTACATTTTTTACTTATAACATTAACCATAGTTTCTGTTTTACATTCACTACAACAAATAGGAGTAGTTTCTCCTGGTTCATTAAAACAAGGTTTAGATTTTCCACAATTACAAATACTAGAACATAATTTCATATTTTCTTTATGGATTTTACATCTTAAAGGAAAATTTCTTTTTAAACCGTAAGAAGCACGATTTTTACAACTTCTATATTCGCATAATTTAGGCATTTTTAATTATATATAATTTATAATTGTTTAAATCAGTTTATGTCTTTAGTTTTAAAAGTAAGGGCATTTTATATTAATATTTAATAACTTTCATCAGAAGAATAATAATCATTTTCTTCTCCTTCTTCATAATCGCTATCGTCTTTTTTTACTAAACGCAAATATTCAGCTTTACGGAATTCAGGGGATTTAATCATATATCCTTGTTTATTACAATATTTTGGTTTAAAATTATCTTCTTCTTCATCCTCTTCTTCATTACTTTCTTCTTCACTTTCTTCCTCTTCTTCACTTTCTTTATTTTCCTCATCTTCATTACTTTCTTCATTATCATTTTCATCATCATCTGAATTTTCTTCATCTTCTTCAATATTTTCAATTTTACCTTCTTCTATTTCTTCATCATAATCTTCTTCATCTTCTATTTCTTCTTCGCTTTCGCTAAAAGATTTTTCTTTAATATATTCTCTCTCCCAATTAGTTAGCCGTTCTTGTCCTGTAATTAATCCTCTTAATTTTGGATATAAAACATCTTTAAAAGTATTAAAATGTAAAAATATATTTTTAGTTGTATTTACAAGTTGAACAGTAGATTTTGTAAGAGTAGAATTTTCATCTCCATAAAGCATTCTATCACTAAATTTATTTAATCTAAACTTTAATATCTTACTTGAATAGGCTTTCTTCCAAAGATCTTTAATAGGTAATTTAACCATTTGATGAGTTAATTTATCACATACTTTAAGTTCACATTCCGCATCGTCAAAAATACCTGCTTGAATAATACCATCTTTTCCATTTGATAAATACATAGCATATATTAATAAACAACCTTCTAATCCTTTTGAGAAAATTTCATAAACATATTTTTCTTCAACTATTCGGTCAAATCTTTCCTGTGTTAAATTAATAGCTTCATAGTTATCTGTATTAAATTTAAATTGTTTAGGAGTATTAATACTAGTAAATATAACATCTAATTTTCCAGATAAAACTAATACTTTTTCACGCAATTTTTGATTTTCATCTTTAAGCTTTTGATTTTCTTTATTTAATCCAGTAATATCTCTTTTATATTTACTTTCACTTTTTAGTAAAGCTTTCTTTATATCTTTATAATCATTATTTCCTACTTTTTTACATTTTCCAGAATGAGTTTCTAGAGTTTGTCTTGTCTTAAAGAAGTGGCGACAGTGCGGGCAATACCAGCGCTGAGGTAATAACTTAGGTCTTCCTAATTTTTTAGGAATTTCAGGCTCTTCGTATTGTATTTTACGAGGTCTTCCTAAAATTTTTGGTATTTTAGGCTCTTCGCAAGGTAATTTACGAGGTCTTCCTCTACCACGTTTTACTTCATTATCTTTTTTTTCTTCCATTAAAAAATAATATAAAAAAATATATTTTTTTAAAAAATATATATTTTTAGTTTATATATTTTTATAGGTATTTATAATTTATTCTTATTTTTTCTCAAAAAAATTTTTTTACGGTTAAAAAATGTTGTGTGATTTTTTTTACTTTATTTAATAAAATTGTATTTTTTAAGGGTAAATGTATTAGGGAAAATTAAAACTTTTAAAAAAAATATATAATATTATATAAGGGTATTTTAGCTTTAAATTGTATTTTTTAATATTATTGTAAATAAAAAAGCCTGTTCAAAATGAATTTTGTTTTTAATTTTAATCATAAATAATTCAAGTTAATTAAATATTGACAAAAAATCAAAATTTTGTTCAAAAAACGTCATTTTTTCGTCGTTTTTCATCCATTTTTTATCACTTTTGAAAACAAAATTTTGATTTCTAAATCAAAATTTTCAATTAATTTTCTTCCTTATTTTTCTTAATTTTCAGACAAATTTACAAACATTGACATAAAATTTTGGAATTGATCTGAAACTATATTTTTCATACTATTTAATCCGTTTTTTAAATTTTCATACCTTGTTTTAAACTGATTTAATTCTTCTACCTTCTTTGTTAATTCATCTATAACTTTCTTATTTGCCTTCTCTTGAGGATCATTCTCTATCTTTTTTATTATAGAAAAAATCATACTATTTACATCACCTTCAAAATATTCTTTACCATAATCTATTCTCTGCTTAAACTGCTGCTTCATCATCTTTAATACATCTGCCTCTGCTTTAATTGCACTTGAAACCTTTATTAAAAAAACCGGTTCGCTTCCTTTAGGATATTCATCAAAACGTCGTATTGAATTATTTATCTGCTGCTTTGTTCTTCCAACTTTATATACATTATCATTTGTTCTTATAAACTCTCGCTCTCTTATCAAATATATATATTCTGTTTCATCAACTACTGAAGATAAACTCGGAATTACTTCTTGTGTTTCAGAGAATGAAGATCTGGATTCAAAGACCGGAACTGATGAGTCAGGTAATTTATTATTTTTCTTTTTTGATTCGGAAATAGACAATACTCTCTCTTTACTAGAAATTCCCTCCCTTGATTCAATAAGAGATGATACAATTCCATCGGTGGTACTACTATTGATAACTTGCACATTTGTTGGAGATAATTCTTCATTCTTCTTTCTACGAGAACTTGATTTCATTCACTAAATCTTACTATTAATTAAAATACTAAGATTTAAATCTATTTTAATTTTTAATCTTTTCTAACCACTCTGGAAAATTTACTCCCAACCAAAAATTTGTATTTTTACACTTCTCTATTACTTTATCACTTACTTCTTTCTCACGAATAACTCTTCTTTTTTCTGTCTCATTCATCTTTATTATCTTATTATATAACTCCTCATTGCCAAACTCTACCAACATCTCATTACTCATTAATTCCTTCTTTAATTCCCTCTCTAACAAATAATATTTCATACGATTCTTCTTATCAACTATCACACTCCCTCCAAACTTAGCTTTCAATCTCTGGATAAAATCCACATAATCCTTCTCTTGTAATAATCGACGCATATCTACCGGCTCGCATGTATTCACATTTCTATATATATCCATCACTTTACTATCATCCTCATTTCCCAACTCTATTATCTCAAACTCCACACTCATGTTAAAACTCTTATCCTTTCTTCTTACATTACACAACGCATTATATCTATGCTGTCCATCTATTATCGTTAATTCTCTACGACTTGGTATATCACACAATATTATCGGATGATACAAATATCCCGTCTTTTTAATTCCACTCTCTAACACTGTAATATGCTTTGACACAACCTCCCGCTGATGTCTATACGAATTTAATATAAAATTATCAAACTCTTTCAACTCTATATTATACACTGTCTTATTTCCTATTTTATATAATGGACTATTAAAAATCTTACTCTTCATCTCATTATAACTATCAACCTCTTCTTCTTCATTATTAACATTTTGTTCATCGGTTTTCGGGTCCCGGCCCTCATCATTTTCATCCTTCTGAGATTGTTCAGAAGATGATGAAAAAGGATAACTAGTTACTGATTTAAATAGTTTTAACATATATATTAAAATTATTTAAACATTTAAATCATTTTGATTTTTACTTCTTATTTCTTCATATGTTTTATCCAAACATTTATAATACCAATCTACTATGTTTTTATCCATATCCTCCACCTCTATTAAATAATATTTGCCCTCATCCTTTTCAGCCTTTCCTATTAATTTTAAATTCTTAGAAAATACTACATTTGTCTTCGTATGCAATATATAAGTATCTTCCTCTGTTTTAATTCCTATACAATACCAAAAATCTCTATCAGAAAATGATACTACTCTATCATATTCTTGAAAATTTTCAGCCTCTTCATAATTATAAATTTCTCTATCCATTAATTTTTTATTACTATTTATTTTTTCACGTTTTAACCCATTTAATAAAGAATAAATTTTTTGTAAATAATAGTACAACATTTGTATATATTTTATGTTTTTTCTTTTAAATCAATTAATCTCTTTGGAGGAACTCAAAGAGTTCCGGGCTCCATCACTTCGTGATGGGGAGCGAAGCGATGCGGAGGAAAGAATATATTTGTCATTGGAGAAGATGATGGAAATTCCATGTTTTTAATATTATTTTTCATCTTTTGTTCTTTCATCTCTTTATCAACATTCTTCAAATATGGCAATGTATGCTTATACTCACAACACTTCTTTCCAACACCTTCTTTCAAAATACTCTTTACAATAAGTACAGCTAAAGGATGAGATAATTCAATACATTTGTCGTGTTGAAAAAGCTCATTTACAACTAATGCGATAACATATTGAACACTTTTACAAATGCCGTCATTTAAATATAAAGTATTAAAATTATTTAAGAAAACATTTAGTAAAGATCTTGGAGATTTCTTATATTCACTGTAAATAAGTTTAGGAGATTTAAAAGAAGAAATAAAAATAAACTTATGTTTGAAACACAAAAAACGAATTAACGAACATTTATAATAATAATGTTCATTAATCTTTCTAGTCATTGGATGTTGTCTTCTCTGAAAACGAGTTAAAACCATTTTATTTTATTTATAAAATAAAATAATTATTTAAGTTATATATTATAAATGAGTATTGATTTTGAATTAACTCAGTTATTTAAGCAATCAAGCTTTAAAAGGAGTAATTATTATGTTATTCTTCAGTATGTTGAAGACGGATATTCTAAAATTCCATTAAGAGATTGGAAAATAAAAATAAATGCTATGACTCCATCTATATATTTATCATATAATCCAGATCTTCGACTTAAAAAACACAGATTCTTAAATCTTCAAAAAGATGAAGTATTTGTGTTTTGTCAAACTATAAAAGAAACAAAACAATTTTTAAAGAAATATTTATCTACTTTTATAAATTATCCTTATAGAATAGAATATGTTGATGAATTGTGGAAATTTTAAAAAGACTCTCTTCGTATATATTCATAAATAATTGAACGCATTTTTCCTTCAACAAAATCATGATGTTCTTTACAAAACAATGAACAACCATTTATTTTATGTTTTCGTGAAATTTTATTTTCACAATTTTCTGTATATTGACATATCTTTGGTCTAACATGAACCATATAATTTTCTTTATGTTTTTTACACTTTGTAGGAGTTCCTGTTATACGATTTGAATAATAAGCCTTCTTCTCACAACTATCACATACTCCAATTTTAATCATATCATCTTTTTTATGTTTTTCACAAGATTTGTAATAACCATTCCTAGAATAATATTTAGCATTATTTCTACATTTTTTAATCCCGGGCCCGGTATTTTCTTCGTAACAACATTTACTGAAGACATTGGGTCTTCGACTACTCATTTTATATATGAATATATAAAATAACTTATTTCTTTAACTTTATTCTTCTTCAGTTGAAGACTTAATATTTTCAGTTTCATCTTCCTTCTTAACAAAGAATAAATCAATTGCAAAGTTAATAGTTTTAATTCTAGCTCTTAAATTTGCTATTTCATCTTCAAAAGTCTCTAAAATATATGGGTCTACGTCAGTATATCCAGAATCATATATATTTTGAATTCCTTCTTGAGATATTTTTCCATCTATAATATAACTATATAAGAAATCTTCTGTAAAAGTGTAGTTTTGTTTTATTAATGCTTTTAATAAGTTATTTGTTTGTCTTCTAGTTATTTCAGACAATAATTTACTTATATCTATCTTTTCTTCTTCAAATAAATTTATAAATTTAGAATCTTGTTCTATTAAACTAATAACTACGTTAAACATTTTATACTCTATATACTTCATAAATGTTTCATCACTTATATCTAATTCATTATAATAATTATTTATTATAAAAGTAGTAACTGCTAAAAATTTTTTTTGATTTAAAATATCTCTATAATTATTTTCATCAATAACTTTTGGCGAAGTTTCTACAATATCTTTTATATTCATATTTAATTTTTTTAACAATTTATCAAAAGTTTGTTTATCCTCTCTACTTAAAACTAATTCAAAATATTTTTTTTCCATTTCTTTATTGTTGAAAATCATATTTTTATATGTATCAAATGGATAAAACATATTATATTCTACATTTTCATTATATATAAAACCATAATTAATATAAAATTTAACAGCATCAGGAACACCTTCTAAACGAATTCCAAATAGTCTCGGGTCTTCTTTATGAAACTCAACAACTTTATCTAATATTAGTGTCCCTGTTCCTCTATAAGATTTATCAGTCGCTGCTCTTGAAGTAAGATAATTAACTACTATTGTATTATCTTGTATCTCAGTTTGAGCAACTCCGCAAAGTTGTTCTCCTTTTTTATCAGAATAGTTTATAGCTATAAAATAATATAACTTTTTATTCCAACAGCCATCGCTTTCTAAAGTTAAATACTTAGTAAAGTGACCTTTTTGAGATTTTTCAAGTTTTTGATACTTTTTTAAAAGTTTTACATCACTTGCTTTTGAACAATCAAGTGTTATAACATGACATACTTTCTTTAACATTTATTTATTTTTATTATAATCATAGATAATAAAAATATTTTTTTTTAATTTATTTTTACCTTATATTACCATTCAATACATAAATATTTATCTGTTTCATCATATAATGTTTTAATAGTTGGATAATCTAAACTAAAATAATTTGTAATATTTTCTCTTAATTTATTTATTTCATCTTGTGTAAGATTATATTTACCTAAATAAAAATCAGTTCCTTTACACCCTACTAACTTTTGGTCAAATTTACATCTTCTAGATATATCTGCAAATAAATAATTATTATTCATAGTCCAAGATATAGATAAATTTTTTCCAATATAAGCATTATTAATATTATGAAATAATTTACAATTTCCTGGAAGTAATTCTTCTCTTCCATAATAACGTATATTAATATTTTTAATTCTATTATAATCAATATTTATAATCAATTCAAAAAGCAAATCTTCTTGTTTGTTTGTTAAATTATATTCATCTAAACTAAAATCAATTCCTCCATATCCTTGTGTATTATTCTTTTTTATATCATTGTAAATTTTTTTATAAATATAATTAACGCTCATTTTATTTATAAAAATATATATTTTTATAAATATTAAAGATAACTACAGAAAATCAGTTTATCCACTTTTTAATTTGTTTTAACTAACTCTTCTATCGCTTCATCTAACACTTCATCTTTTACATTTGGCTCTTGATTCTTAACAAACTCTCTAAATTTCTCTCCAATTTCTAACTTAATATCTTTGTACTTACGTTGATCTTCAAAATTCATAGTCATCTCTTCCATAATTTCATCATATTCTTCATCGGATAGTTCTCCTGCAAGTTCATCCATCTTTTCAGACAACATCTTAGAATAATTATTTTTATAATTTTCTATTATCCATCCAGCATCTATCTCTTTTTCTTCTTTTTCATCTTCTTCTTCTCCTAAAGATTTATCAACAATATCTTCATATCCTCCTAATGTATTAATTAAGCGTGTTGCCCAACCTGTTGAACATATTCCTTTCTTAACACAATCACTCATTTCTTCTTCCAATCTATTTGTCATTTCTTCTTTAACTTCTTTGTCTTTAACATTTCTAATTATACTCCATATTACTTGGAATAATTTACAAGCTGATACTTTTTTATCTTCTGGTAATCCTCTTACGATTGCTTGGTCGTGAATATCTCCAAACCCATAAATCTTTTCTTGACATTCATATATATCATTTGGTTTAATTCTTCCTTCAATTTTTTTACTGAAAGTTTCAGCTGCTTCTTCAAGTTCCAATATATAAGGATATTTTAATAGTTTCTTAATTTGTTTATCAACCTTTTTAACTTTTGCTTTTTGGTGAACACTTTGTTCCTGAGCCTCAACAGGTAGTTGTCTAAACCATTCAGGGTCTTGTTCTTCTTGTTCATCATCTTGTTCAACTTCAGGAAGACCAAGTTTTTGTCTTATACGTCTCTTAATTTCTATAAACATAGGATCTACATCTCCTCCTCCTTGTAGTTCTAAAACAAGATTATTAACACGAACTAAAGCGCTTAATCCTCTTTCATTTACAAAAGCTAAATTAAGTTCTTCATTAGTAAAATCTAATAATCTATCAGTAATATCTGCTAATCTAATTATAATAGAACCAATTAAAGCAGTAATTCTTACCTGACCACCACCAGCTAACTGAATGAAATATAAATTATTTAATTTGTTAAATTCAGCACCACGTTCTAATAAGTTTAATATAGCATTTTTAAATCGTCCTACCATACAAGCAGATATAGGAGAATATCCCCATGTATTATTAAGAGGTGGATTGTCTAATAAATTATCAGCTAAATCCCAATTAAAGCATTCTATTAATAAATTCTCTAATCTATTATTAATCTCCATATCACCAAATGTCTTTTTAATTGTATTACAAAATGCTATCAATTTCATAGAATTAGAAAGTAATGAATTACTCATTCTATAAATTGAATTAAAACAATATGTATTATCTGGACTAATATGATTAAAGTTTAATTGTTTAGGACCAAATGACATTAATTTTTCTACTAAATCTACATATTCAGGTAATGCTCTATCAATACGAATTACAGAAGTTAATAAAAGTTCTAATACTGTATATTCATAATTTATTGTATCTTTAGTATATTTATTAACAAAACCTATATTACATTTTTCACTATATTCATTTAATAACTTTAATATAACTTTATAAAGTTTTTCTCTTACTTTAATAAATTTATTTCTAGCTACTGGGTCTCGAATAATGCTTATGTCAATATGTTTCATTAAACAGAATTGTAAAACGGTTGATGGCTCATCGTTAAGAGATACAATAGTTTCAAAATTTAATTTATCTCCATATCTATCAATCATCTCTTCAGCAATATTCATATTTTCTTCAAATAAATTACTAATACAATTTTTAAATGCTGTTATAGTTATCTCAGAATAATATTTATCTTTATCTATATGACGAACATATCCAACATTTAATTCTTCAGCTGAAAAATTGGATAACTTTTTCCATAAATCTAAAACAATTTGTGGATAGTTATCTGATTTATGTATATTAAAAAACCATAAAAAGAAAGTTCCAATATGAGGTACTCCTCTATTTAAATAACATTCTTCGGCACCAAAAGAAAGAATTTTTGTTATAATATTATAGATTTCTTTATTATATGATTTATAACTATAATCTGAATATATCTTAACAGCAATATATAGTAAAGCAGAAATATTACCATTGTCTCCTCTTAAATTAAGCTCTTTTGCTGAAAAGTTATCTAACATATATATAATTGAACTATAACATTCTTTTAATGTTAAATGTGTGTTAAAACACTGCATTAAAGGAGTTGTATTAAATTCTTTAAATGTAGAAGTTTTAAATTCATCATTAATATTGTCATCAATCATTAAATCTAATCCAATTTTATTAGCTCCTATTCTTTTTCCAACTTCTAATAAAACTTTTAATAATTTATTATTTCTATCTCTTATTATCATATGTATAAGAGATTGATTAAAATCTAATCTGTTTTCTAAATTACATTTTTCAGGATACTTTAAAAGTATATACTCAACTAAATCATTTATATTCTTTGTATTTTTTTTGTCACGAAGTTGATTATAAATATATAAAATTGGAGTATTAAATAAAGGAATACCTTTCCATTTATATTGTAAAAGTTTTTTCTCTGACAAACAGTCTGGATATTCATCAATAAAATTTCTTATTACATTTAAATTTTGTGTTTTTTCTACTAAATCAAAAAAACTATTAGAAGAACTTTTTAATTTACATAAATTTTGAAAATCTTCTACAGAGCAATCTCTGCATTTTCCTTCTTTTACTAAGTTATTTATATGTTCTTGTAATTGGTCATATGTTATACCTTCTGTCTTACATTTTTGATATAAAGGACCTAACATTTCAATAAGGTAATCGACTGTTTTCTCTTCTTTTGCAGATGGTTGTCTCTTACTTTTTCTAATTTTTGGAATTTCTTCAACATGTCGAAAAACTTTGTTTTTCTCTTCTTCAGAATACTTAGATTTTTCATCTGTATCAGAATTATCAACTTCGTAGCATCCAGAATTAACGACCCAGTGATAAAGAGGAGGAACGCATTGAGGTTTATTTAGTTTATAAACTCTTTTGCCTAATTTTGGAGATGACATTTATTTTTATTATTATATAATAATAAAAATATTTTTTAATTAAATAAATTCTAATTCTACTTCTTTAATTTTATTTAAATTTTCTTCTACAAATTCTCGTCCATACTTTTCTCCCCATGTTCTTAATACTATATTATTCCATTCTAATGCTGCTTCTTCTACTGTTGAAAATACTTTTGAAC
>JACCDP010879813.1_pt1 | contig 10974 bp, 9 predicted proteins | sample 7445841 | NCBI WGS metagenome assembly JACCDP01 (sample SAMN15323441, study PRJNA562643) | freshwater metagenome | isolation source: river surface water | place: USA:Blue River Watershed | collected 2017-08-17
CACTTGGCGGTGAGGTTGGTGTTGGCGCAGGACTTGGACAGGAACGACTGGCCGGAGGCCGAGTCGCGGAAGATCATCGTGCGGTAGTTTTTCGGATGCACATCAGCTTTCATAGCAGCAAAGAACCGCGAATCTGAGGGAGCCCACCCGAGGAAACAAGACCTTATTTCGCGGAAGACGCTTCCGAACCCATTTCCAGTGCGGTCACGACCGAGGCTTTGAAGGTTCCAGGCGCTTCCTGCGCAGAAATCCTATGCCCAAGAGGGCGTGTACGGTTTAGCCTTCTGCAAAACTCATCCCGCTATGAAGCGCTACAATATCGGAGTCATCGGTCACGGTTGGGTGGCCTCGGCCCATATCCCAGCCATCAACGCCACCCGTCAGGCCCGCGTCACCGCCATCCACTCCCGGCGGGACCTGGATCCCGCGGTCGCCAGCGCGCAATACGGCTCACCGATCCGCGTGTTCAAGGACCTGGAGGCCATGCTGGCCGATCCGGACATCGATGCGGTGTCCATTTGCACCTTCCCGAAGGACCACGCCGCCCAATTCGTCCGAGCGGTGCAGGCCGGCAAGCATGTGATCGTCGAGAAGCCGCTGGCCCTGAACTCCGCAGATCTCGAGGCCATGGCGGCGGCCCTACGCGGCACCACGGTCAAAACCTGCGTCTGCTTCGAGGTCCGCTTCTCATCGCAGTTCCAGTCGATCCATTCGATGCTCCAATCGGGCTTGCTCGGCGAGGTTCACTTCGCTGAGGTCGATTATTACCACGGCATTGGTCCGTGGTACGGTCAGTTCCGCTGGAGTCATCAAAAGGCAGAGGCGGGGAGTTCACTCTTGAGCGCGGGTTGCCACGCCCTCGATGCATTGCTCATGGTCATGGGGGGTGAACCTGAAGAAGTGACCTCGTACGCCACTTCGTCCAAGAGCCCGCACTTCGCACCGTACGACTTCCCCACCACGCAGGTCAGCATCGTGAAGTTCCGCGACGGTCGGATCGGCAAGACCACTTCCTGTGTGGACAGCCTGCAACCCTATTACTTCCACACGCACATCGTCGGTAGCGAGGGGTCGATCTTGGACAACAAGTTCCACAGCCAGAAGCTGGGCATGCTCGACAAACACAAGTGGAGCCAATTGTCGTTCGCCCCGGTGGATTCGGGCGACGTGAAGGACCACCCTTACCAAACCCAGTTTCAGGCGTTCTTCGATGCCCTTGACCGAGGCGAAGACATGCCGCTGACCTCCTTCGCCGACGCGTATCGTTCACACCGGTTGATCTTCGCTGCGGATGCATCGGCATCCTCAGGCAAACCCGTGCGCCTCTGATCCGCTCCGGTGCGGCGACCTCCGCGAGGTTGAGGTCGTCGCTGCGGGTCACGTCTCGGTGACGAACCGTTTCACAGCCTTTTCTGACCGATCCCAACCGGTTCAAGAAGCCGTGATGCCCCCCGCCAAGGCCAGGGCTCCGATCGGCACGGAGTCTTCGCCCAGGCCCGCCAGTGCCACCTGCGGCCCGGGTCGAAAGGCCTCCATCAAATAAGTGGGCAAGGCCTCGGCCATCGCCGCACGCAGAGGCTCGCCCACCAGCGAGAGTCCGCCCCCCACCACGATGATCTCAGGATGGAACAGGTGGACCGCATGGGACAACGCGAAGGCCAGATCGTCGGCCACGTCTCCGAGGATTTTCCGGGCCAATGGATCTCCGGCATCGATGGCCGAGCGCAGATGGCGGGACTCCCCTCCCTCCGACGACTGAGAAGCGACAGCCTCCGCCAAAAAACCCTTTTGACCCACCACGGCCGCCCGGATGCGGCGATCCACCGCCCAACCCGAGCAGGCATCCTCGACGATGCGCCCGGAGCGATCCAATCGCAGGTGTCCGATCTCGGCCTCGCCGGGGCGCGCTCCGTGATACAGGCGACCGTCGACGACCATGCCGCCGCCCACACCGCTGCCCATGTTGATCCAGAAAACGCACCCGAAGCCCCGGCCCGCGCCTCGGAGCGCCTCGCCAAGAGCCGCGACATTGGCATCGTTCTCGACCGCCACCGGAACTCCGGTCAAATCGCGAACCCAGTCTCCGAGCGGGAAGTCATGCCAACCGGGCACCTGATGCGAGCAACAAATCTGGCCCGTCTTCGGATCGACCGGGCCACCGAAACCCACTCCCACAGAGGCCACGGAATGACGCGCCATCAGGCCTGGCACGACCGAGGCAATCTGCTCCCGGATACCCGCCCCGCCGCGGGCGCGATCGGCCACCAATCGATGGCACTCCAAGATGGTTCCGTCGGCGTTCCCCGCCACGATCTGGATTTTGGTGCCACCGATTTCAATTCCGATATGACTCATAGTGTGTGGTTGAATTCCTCAGAGCGAGCCGCCCAAAAACGCCTGTGATTCCGGCCTCGAGTGGAAGGTCTGCATCGCAATGCCCCTGATTGAGAGGGGACTGAGTCATCAAATCTCCGGCCTCTGGCAAGGGCGAGGGAATTTTCCGATCAGGCCACGCTTGAAATTCTCAGTGTCATGATGGGCGGCCACCATTCAACGAAACTCGGAATCATCCCTTCCATGAGCAATTGCACATATTGTTGAATACACACCGGGTTCTGTTCACCTTGCCGGCATGGCCAAGCGCGAGCAGGTGGAAGGTGTCTCCGCCGGTGAGATCAGTGATGAAGCCCTGGAGCTCATCGCGACTCGATTCCGAGTCTTGGGCGAACCCAACCGGCTCAAACTCATCCGCGCCCTCGAAGGGGGTGAGTTGTCGGTTTCTGCATTGATCGAAGCGACCGGCCTGACCCAAGCCAACGCATCCAGACACCTGCAGACCTTGACCCAGTCAGGCATCTTGGGCCGTCGCCGCGACGGTACCAGCGTGATCTACCACATCGCCGACCCCGGCATCTTTCGCCTGTGCGAATTGGTTTGCGGATCAGTCCAGACGCTTCTGGCCCGCCACGCGAGCGCGTTCAGCCCGAATTGAGGCGAGTCGTCACTCGGTCTCGAGCCAGAAAAAACCCGCCCTCGGAAATCCGGGGGCGGGTTTGCGGTCAGAAAACAGGAGCGGTGTCTTTCCGGATCAGCGCGCGGCCACGCCACCGGGGACCACGTTCACGGAGCACTGGAACTCCTGATTGATCTCGGTGCCGTCCTTGGCCTTCAGCTTGAACTTCACCTCGAGCTGGTTCACCGGGCGGAAGTCTTCGAGGTCGATCTCAACCGTACGACCGTCGGGCAGCAGACGGGCGCCTTGCACCGTCACCTTCTCACGGCCCTTCTTTTCGGGATTCTTCACTTCGTAGGTGGCCGATCCGTAGTTGGACGAACGCAGGTAGTTCCAACGACGGGCCGAGAAGTTCTCGGCGTCGGCCGCTTCCTTGGCATCCAAGGGCTGGGTGAAGGTCAGGCGCAGGCCTTTCGGGGTGTACTTGATGGCCTCGATGGAGTGCACCGGCTTGCCCGTGTAGCGAACCCGATCAAAGCCCGAGATCTTCACGGCCTTGGTCTGCCATCCCTGCAAGCCTGCCACGTAGAGCTGACCATCCTTGGCGTTGAATCGGGCGCGCATCGCCGAGCTGGCGAATTTCACCGGGAAGCGCACCACGCCGCCCTGCATCTGGCCGTTGCCGGCTTCCTCGTACATCACGAGGTACAAGGCGCACTGGCCGTAGCTCATGTGCAGCAGGCGCTTGGAGAACGGTCCCCACTTGTCGCTGTTGACCCACACCTGACCGCCACCGCTGTTGTCGTACTCGTCGTGCGACATCCAGGTCAGCGGCTGCTTGAAGCTCTTGACGTCGGCGCCATGGGCGAGGTCTTCCACACCGTAGAAGCCGCCGGGCTTGACCCAGTTCACCGGGCAAGTCGGCACCCAGGTACCTTCGTTGTCACCGGTGGTGATCTGTCCGTTCCAGGGGTTCACGCCGATGCCGTTCGGGGCGCGGAAGCCTGTGGCCACCGTCTCGAACTTCTTGCCGTCGGCGCTGACCTTCATGAGCGATCCGGCATCGCGGGAGATGGTCTCGAAACCACGGCCGCCGCCCTTCACCGGTCCGGCCTTGGCGAAGTAGAAGTTGCCTTCCTTGTCGGTCTGGAGATCGAAGAGGAACTCGTGGAACCCTTCGGTGGACGTCACCGAGTTGTTGAAGTTCTCGTAATAGTCGGCCTCGCCGTCGTGGTTGTAGTCGTAGTAGCGGGTGAGTTGATCGCGACCGGAGGTGTAAATCTGGTCATTGACGATGCGCAGGCCCAGCGTCTCGTACATGCCCGAGGCGAAGCGTTTCCACTTGAGGTTCTTCAGGCTCTCGTCGATGCCTGAGACGATCCAGATGTCGCCATCCCAGGTGCTCACTGCAGCACGGGTGCCGTCGGAGAAGAAGTCCATGCCACCGATGCGAAGGCGGCGCTTCCATGGGTTGTCGATGGGCGGGGTGATCTGGTCGACCACATACGCTCCGTCACCCTTGCCAATCACACCCTGGGTCTCAACCACCTGAGGCCAACGGGCCGGTCCACCATTCTGGAGTTCAGCGAAGGTCGGCTTGCCCGCGAGCGCGCTGGAGGCCTGGGCTACTTCAGTAGCGGAACCGCTGACCACCGCCACTTCGAAGACACCGCCAGTCGGGGTGCCCGACAACACTTCGAGTTGCACACGACCGCCGTCCACCTTCAGGGACGCGCCCTTCGGCAAGCCTGTGGCTTGAACCCGCGTCGTGACGCCGTTGGCGCTGACAACGGCCGCACCATTGTCGATCTTGCCGCTGCCGCCTTCGATGTCGGCCAGGAGCAGCGAGAACGTGGTCGCCGTCTTGGATTTGCGGGCGAAGAGTCCTCCCTTCTTGCCACCACCCATCTGGAAGGTGCGGACGTACACGGTCTGACCGCCCGCCGGGCGGGCCGAGGGTTGCTCATGGATGGCGATGCTGCCGGCCACGGTGTAGTTCAACTGAACGCGATCGCCGGCCACGTGCAAACCATCCCAGCGCACCACCGAAGCGTCGGTGGGTCCGAACGGTTCCTTGCGGGCGTCGGTGAACACGCCGGTCAGGGAAACACCCGGTACCACTGCCGTCCCGAAGGACTGCTTGCCGACGATCGAGGGATGTCCGCCGTGGGATCCGTCGAAGGTCACGCCACGGGTGTTGATGTAGCCGCCGGTCCAACCCGCCGCCATGCGGCACAAGTCGGTGTCGAAGAGCATGTTGGCGTCGGCCACCCCGGGAATGCGGAGGGCCAGGCCTTTCATGGCCGTGTTCTTGGCCGGAAACGAGGCGCTGATACAGGCGCCCTGGAACGGGAAGTCCTTTTGGAGCAAGGCTTCGTTGATCTTCTCGGCCGCGGAAACCGAGACGATGGACAGCGCGAGCGCGGCAGCCATCCGCAAAGTGCGAGGATTCATTCGTGATTCGTACATGGAAGCAAAGAGCGGGATGGATACCGGAGTGTGGTACCGGAGGCCAGACGCAATCGTCTGGATGGAAACTTTGTAACAACCTTTTTCACAGACCCTGAAAGCCCCGTCACCCACGGACGTTTTCCCGGCCCTTTCCGAATCCCGTCTTTGCTCAGATGTGTTCCGGGTTACGGTCTTCTCACCAATGGAACCGCAACGTCCGGCCAAACCGATGGAACTCAACGTCTTGGGTGAACGCTTGGAACCCTGCTGCTTCGCGCCGCAAACGGGGTTTTACCGCGACGGCTACTGTCGCACGGGCCCTCAAGATCTCGGTCGCCACATCGTCTGCGCCGAACTCACCCTGGAATTCCTGGAGTTCACCCGTACCGCGGGAAACGACCTTTCCACTCCCCGGCCCGAATTCGGCTTCCCTGGCCTGCGCCCCGGGGACCGATGGTGCTTGTGCGCGCTGCGTTGGAAAGAGGCGTTCGACGCCGGGTGCGCCCCTCCGGTGATTCTCGAGGCCTGTCACCAGCGAGTGCTGGAACTCATCCCGCTGGAAGCTCTCCAAGCCCATGCCCTCTGACCTTCCCCCGGCGGGTTCCCGCTTCGGATGGCGCTGGGACAACTCCTACGCTCGGTTGCCCGAAGGATTCCACAGCCGCGTGGATCCCACCGCCGTGTCGACACCGCGCTGGGGCCTCTTCAACCGGCCGCTCGCCGAGTCGCTCGGGCTGAGCGCCGAATCGTTAGACCGCCACGATCACGCGCAGTACTTCACCGGCAACCGGCTCTTCGAGGGATCAGAACCTATCGCGCAGGCCTATGCCGGGCACCAGTTCGGCAACCTGGCCCGACTGGGCGACGGCCGGGCCATCCTGCTGGGAGAGCACCTCGACCCCTCGGGCCGGCGCTGGGACGTACAACTGAAGGGGCCGGGCCTGACCCCATACTCACGCGGGGGGGACGGCCGCGCCGCGCTCGCCCCGATGCTTCGCGAGTACCTCATCAGCGAGGCCAAGCACGCGCTGGGAATTCCGACGACCCGCAGCCTGGCAGTCGCCCTGACTGGCGAACCGGTCTTCCGCGAGACCACCCTGCCGGGCGCAGTGCTCACCCGGATTGCCGCCAGCCACATTCGCGTGGGCACCTTCGAATTGTTCTCGGCCCTCGGCGACGTGCAGGCCCTGAAGACCCTCGCCGAATACACCCTGCTTCGCCATTTCCCCGACCGCTCCGGCGAACCAAAACCCGGAAAAGCCCTGCTCGAGGCGGTCATCGAACGACAATCGGCCCTCGTGGCCCAGTGGATGCGGGTCGGCTTCGTCCACGGCGTACTCAACACCGACAACGTGGCTGTGAGCGGCGAAACCATCGATTACGGCCCCTGCGCCTTCATGGATGCCTACGACCCGGCCACCGTCTTCAGCTCCATTGACCGTCAAGGACGCTACGCCTTCGGCAACCAACCCAAGATCACCTCGTGGAATTTGGCCCGCTTCGCCGAGGCGCTCCTGCCGATCCTGGATGATCACGAGTCCGCCGCCGTCGAGGTGGCACAAGCCTGTCTGGAATCCTTCCCCGCCCGGTTCCGAAGAGACTGGCTCGCAGCCTACCGCGGCAAGCTCGGACTCCTGACCGAGGAGGACGGCGACGCCACCCTGATCGAAGAGCTCCTCGGCTGGATGCATTCAACGCAGGCAGACTTCACTCGAACCTTCCGCACGCTCCAGCCCATCGACCCCGGCCCGAGCAGATCGACGGCAACCCATCTGAATGCGGATGATCAAAACCTGACCGAATCGAAATCCATCACCCCGGATCCGAAATTCCTCGACTGGCATCGACGCTGGACCGAGCGGCTCGATCGCCAGGGACTCCCCCGACCCCGGGTACTCGAATGCATGCAGCGGCACAACCCCGTGATCATTCCGCGCAACCACGAGGTCCAGGCTGCACTCGATGCGGCCTCTCAATCCAACGACTGGAGTGCGTTCCACGCCCTTCTTGCAGCCTTGCAGTCTCCTTACCAAGAGGCCGGAGCGCCGGATTCCCTCCGCAATCCACCCCCTCCGGGCACGCCCCGCTGTCGCACCTTCTGCGGAACGTGACCGAGGCCGGGTTCCTCAATTGGATTGATGCCCCGGCTGGGCCCGCCGATGGTCGAAGAATGCACTGGGCCATCTGCAACGAGATCTTCAAGGAATGGCCTCTGGAGAAGGCTTTTCCGTTCATCGCGAAGGCCGGCTACCAGGGGGTTGAGATCGCACCCTTCACGCTGGCGCCGTTGATTACCGATATTTCGACAGAACGCCGGCGGGACATTCGGCAACGGGCCGAAGACTCCGGACTCGTCGTCTCGGGCATTCACTGGGTGCTCGCTTTCACCGAAGGCATGCACGTGAACCATCCGGATCCGGCCTCGCGCCAACGGGCTGCCGACTACCTGCAGCATGCGGTGGATTTCTGCGCCGACCTCGGCGGCACACGCATGATCTTCGGCTCACCCAAGCGCCGGGACATCTTGCCCGGGGTGACGCCCGACCAAGCGCGGGCCTGGACGCTGGAGACCTTTCGCCCAGCGACGCGGACCGCCGAAGAACGCGGCGTGGTGATTTGCCTCGAGCCCCTCGCGCCGTCGGAAACCAACTTCCTGAACACCGCCGCCGAGACCCGCAGCCTGGCTGATGCCATGGGTTCACCGGCCTTTCAAATCATGCTCGACGTGAAGGCCGTGTGCTCCGAAAGCCGGCCGGTGGCCCAGACCATCGAAGCCTTCGGTGGGCGGTTCTCGTACTTCCATGCCAACGATGAGAATCTCAAGGGTCCGGGCTTCGGCGACACCGACTACCGGCCCATCGGCCAAGCCCTGCGCAACACGGGTTACGAAGGCTGGGTGTCGGTTGAAGTCTTCCTCTTCGATGAGGGGCCCGAAGCCATCGCCACCCGAAGCCTCACCCACCTGAAGGAACACCTCAGCTGAATCCGCCCGGAACGCCCGACTAACCGAATCGTCACGTCCTCAGACCGCGCCGAGCCGAAGGAATCCCTCCCCATGCCTCACCAAACCTGCCGGATCACCGGCGTCGCACTGTGGTTCCTGCCGGTCACGACCCGGGTGCCGTTGAAGTTCGGCACCGAAGCCCTGACCAGTGTCACTTGCGCCCGGGTGAAACTCACGGTGCAGGGCCCGGACGGGCGATCCGCCTCGGGTTGGGGCGAAACCCCGCTCAGCGTCCAATGGGTGTGGCCTTCGACCCTCCCGTACGCCCCGCGTCATCAGGCGCTGCAAGATTTCTGCCAACGCTTGGCCCATGCGTGGAACACCTTCGATGAAAGCGGCCACCCGATGCGGTTGGGCAATGCGTTCAACGAATCCATGCTCCCTCGCTTGCAAGCCGCCTTCAACGCGGAGCGCACCGCCAAAGGGCTGGATCCCCTCCCCCATCTAGCGGCCTTGGTTTGCAATTCAGCCTTCGACATCGCCCTGCACGATGCCTTCGGCCACCTGATTGGGCTGAGCGCCTTCGACCTTCTGAAGCCTGAGGCTTTTCCCGAAACCCTTGAACAGTTCCTCTCGCCCGCGAACCACTCGGGTGTGTCGTTCCAGGGACAAACGCTTTCTCAGTTTCTCCTCCCGGCCCGACGCCATTCGCTCGAAGCCTGGCACCTCGTTGGCGGTCTGGACCCGATCGACGCCTCGGAGCTCAACGGCTCCGAACCCCACGACGACCACCCCGTGCTACTGGCCGACTGGATCATCCGCGACGCCCTCCGCTGTCTGAAGATCAAGCTGCGCGGCAACGACGCCGACTGGGACTACCAGCGCCTCGTCCGCGTCGGGCGTCTCGGACTGCCGCTCGGGGTCACCGACCTGACGGCCGACTTCAATTGCACCGTGCGCGACCCGGCCTACGTGTGCGGGATCCTCGACCAACTCCAACGCGACCATCCCGACCTCTTCCAGGCGCTGACCTACGTCGAGCAACCCTTCCCGTATGACCTCGAGGCACATCCCATCCCGGTGCATGAGGTCAGCCGGCGCAAACCGCTGTTCCTCGACGAGAGTGCCCATGACTGGCGCTTGGTGCGTCTCGGGCGCGAACTCGGCTGGACCGGCGTGGCTCTCAAGACCTGCAAAACCCAGACCGGTGCCCTGCTCTCGGCCGCCTGGGCCCAGGCTCATGGAATGCAATTGATGGTGCAGGACCTCACCAATCCGCGCTTGGCCCAGATCCCTCACTGCCTCTTGGCCGCGCACCTGCCTACCCTGCGGGGCGTCGAGACCAACGCCATGCAGTTCTACCCCGCTGCCAGCGACCTCGAGGCCACGGTCCACCCGGGCCTGTACCAACGTCGCAACGGATGCGTGAACCTCTCCAGTCTCACCGGCCCCGGCTTCGGCTACGCCGGTGCTGAGACGGTCCGCGAACTGCCTGCGCCTGCTCTGCGTCTGGGATCATCCTGAATCATCACCCCGGATTCGAAGCAACGGGGTACCGATGAAAAAAGAGGCTCCCGCCGCGCCGGCTTCATCGTCAGCCGACTCCGGCTCTGGTCCTCATGCATTGCGAGGCCCCGATCCCTGAGGCCCCTCGGAAAACACGATCCGATGGCTAATGACATCCACCGGTGATTGTCCAATCCGCTCCCAAGATCCCCCAACCCCAGCAGCCCGAATGCCCATGTTTGAGAACTTCCCTTCACATCAAGGGTCGTGATAATCAATCTGAAGTTGCCAATATGAATCTCAGGAAGACTTTTCTTCTCGTTTTTGCAGGCATCCATGCCCTGATCGCCGATGGCACCATCGAAGGCAAACTTTCGGTGGAGGCGATGAAGCCCTCACCCTCCCTTCCGGGCTACGTGCCGTCACCCACCAAGCAGCCCGTGCTGAAACCGGAGTCCGCAACGGCCATCGTCTATCTCGAGCGGGATGACGGCCAGTATCCCAACAGCAAAACCAACGAAACGGTTCAGATCCGGCAATCCGGCTACCAGTTCCGTCCGTCGATGGTGGCCATCCAAACGGGGACCAAGGTTGATTTCCCCAATCTCGACGAGGAATTCCACAACGTCTTCTCTTGTTCCAAGGCCAAACACTTCGACCTCGGACGTTTCCGCAAGGAAGAAGCCAGCCCCGAGGTGCTCTTCAACAAACCGGGCGTGGTGAAGATCTACTGCGAGATCCATCAGCACATGCGCTGCTTTGTTGTGGTGCTCGACACGCCGTGGTTTGTCAAAACGGACGCCGAAGGAAACTTCTCCCTCAGAAACATCCCGCCCGGCGATTATTCCCTCAAAGTCTTCCAACCGTCCGAGCGACTCATCCAACAGCGCGTGACGGTGATGGACGGACAGACCAACTCGGTGAACTTGACCCGCTGAACCGGCATGAGTTTCCGCGCGAGGCTTCTGCTCACCCTTCTGACCGTCGTCATCCTGACCACCGGTGCAGCGATGATCATCGCGCAACGTCAGAATGGAGAGATGGTTCGAAGTGTCGTGGACCAGTTGTTCGAAGCCCAGATGCGGACCTTCCGTCAGACTCAGGAACTACCCATCGAGGC
>JACCDP010746781.1_pt1 | contig 10972 bp, 13 predicted proteins | sample 7445841 | NCBI WGS metagenome assembly JACCDP01 (sample SAMN15323441, study PRJNA562643) | freshwater metagenome | isolation source: river surface water | place: USA:Blue River Watershed | collected 2017-08-17
ATTTTCTGGGGTCATACAAGCTAATGATGAGTTCTCCGTCTTCAAGAGCCTTCTTGACCAGTTCGGCTAGTTTAATCCTATCTTTTGTTTTTAAACCGAGTTTTCTTCCTACGCTGTTATTCCACAGGTCCATATTTGATCCGCCGGCTGGGGACCCAATAGAACTAAATTCATTTAACCAACCTAGGATGTTGGCAGCTTTATCGCCATGTTCTTGAGTAAACACGCCGCTGACGTATGCATGACGAAATGCGTCGACATCATTATCAGCAAATTCAGAGGAAAATTCATTGAGTGAATCGTCAGGATTTTTAGGAAGGCTTCTAATATTTTTATCAAAAAAAGATATCCTTCGATTTTTGCTTCATCCTTTAAATTTGCTGGCCACCACTTCATTTGAATTTTACTTCTCCATTTCGGATGATTAAATATGACCAAATCGCAACAAAAAAGGCCAACCAGCCCATTGTACTAAATGGAAATCCAGCTATCGATGGTGACATCAAAAGTGAAGGCAGTAACAAAACGTAAAGAGTCTTCTTGTGTCGCAATCCCCATTGAGTTGTCGATAACCACAGTCCAATGACGTATAACAAAAACACCTTGGGAATCATTGTAATCATAGTTCTGAGAGCAAATCGTCTATATGCATCAGAATCAGTGGAAAAAAGGAACCACTCGTATGTTAGATAGACAGAAAAAAATCTTGCCGTCCAAAAATGTGCTTTTTTGAACGCAAGCAATCGCAAGCCTTGTGTATTAATTTTTGCGGGACTATGAGTCATCTGAAGTCTCAAAATGAAATAAAGCGATTGCTTACGCGATTGATTTTTGAAACGAAAGCTATCGAGAACTTCTTAGCAGAAGATTGGCTGCTTCGAAATCATAATCCGGATCCAACACAACCATGATCATCTCCGGATGTTTTTCTCATATTTTCAGGACATTAAAGACTGCAAAGGATTCAAAGTTGATTATCAGATATAATTGACTTTATTTACATAGTCAGTATTGAAAAAATAAGAATATCCCTGCTACATCTGACAAGAGAAGTGCAGGGACAAATCTCACCGCTTACTCATTCGAAATCTTAATACCTTGCCGTCTCACCCGCTGCGCTGGGCCTAGGAGCAGCCGCAATCATTTCTACTGGTAGGTCAGGGGAGGGGAGGTTTAAGGAGATCGCCATATTTTGAATCACGCGCCCGATTTCCGTTTTATTTCTATCAATAGGAAGCCAGATCTCGCCTCCAGTCTCGCCAGCTCTACTCAAACTTTCTACGTTATTGTAGATCATCATCTCGACGAAGTTAGGGGCGATCTTTTTGAGATGAAGCGATAATTTATTACGATGCACGCGATCGTCGAGATAGTAGGAATCCCACTCCGTCGTCACAAGTCCGTTCGTCTTATCGGCGATTGATAAGTTGTAGTTTTTGAGTAAGACATCGAGCATCGCATCCCAAACTTTTTCATACGAAGCTTGAAAGCGAACGGTTCCTGGATCGACCATGACGACGGCTTGTCGATTCAACTTTTTAGCAGCAGCAGTACCGGGTCTGATTTCCTGAGTCGGAGATCGCTGACGATACTTTTCAAGAAATTGCGGAACACAGGCAAATGAAGCACTCTGTAAGGTCACAATCAGAACACAGGGGCGCAAGGCTCCCATCCATCGCTTAAGCATGGTTAGCATACCTCCCAAGTATGAAAGCGAAGCCCTGACACAAGTCAGGGCTGGACAGAAAGCGTCGTGAGGATCTTAGCCCAAGAGATCTTTAACAACTTCACGTTCGTCTAACAGTTCTTTGGTCGTGAGACCGATCATCTCTTTTGCAAATGGAGTGAGGTTTACACCTTTTACGATCTCGTACTTGCCATTGCCATGTGATCTGATGGGGAAGGAATAGATCAATCCATCAGGCACACCGTAAGGATTGCCATCGCTTGGAACAGCTGCTGAGAACCATTGTCCATCAGGAGTCTTGTTCAAGAAGTGTCTCACATGGTCCATACAAGCCGATGCTGCGGAAGCTGCTGAAGACTTACCGCGCGCAGCGATGATAGCAGCGCCACGCTTTTGAACGGTTGCAAAGAAATCTTTTTCGAGCCAGTTACGGTCGGTGATAACGGATGTCACGGGCTTACCAGAGATTTTGCCATTATCGAAGTCAGGAACCATAGTAGAACTGTGGTTGCCCCAAATCGCAAGATTTGTCACCTGACCGACATTCACACCTGCTTTGAGAGCAAGTTGAGCACGAGCGCGGTTTTCATCAAGAGCGGTCATGGCTGTGAAGCGTTCTGCAGGGACTTCGCGGCAGTTACGCATAGCAATCAAAGCATTGGTGTTACAGGGGTTCCCAACAACACAGATACGAACGTCAGAGGCAGCACGAGCAAGTGCACGTCCCTGAGCAGTAAAGATAGGACCGTTGTCACGAATGAGATCGTTACGCTCTTGACCTGGTCCACGTGGCTTCGAACCAACCAACAAGGCCCAGTTGACGCCCTCGAAACCCTTTTCTGGGTTGTCGTGGATGTCGATACCTTCGAGGGTTGAAAAAGCGCAGTCTTCTAATTCCATAGCCGTCCCCTCAGCGCCTTTGATAGCTGCTGGGAGTTCTACGAGGCTCAAGCGCACCGGAGTATTCGGTCCGAAGAGTTCACCCGATGCGATGCGAAAAAGTAAGCTATAACCAATTTGACCTGCAGCTCCTGTGACAGCTACGCGAATAGGCTTTGTCATACCACGGATCTCCTTTGTGAAAACCTATACCACACCTATGTCTACTCCTCGTCGCGCCAGAGAGCTAGCTCATTCCGCGAGTCGAGCGGCCAACAGAATCAGCCTTCGTCGGGAATTAACTCGATCGAAGGGGTTTGATAGGTCGGCTTGCGCCGATTAAGATCCCAGTACTGCTCCAAAGGCTTATAGCCTTCGCAAAGAGACCAATGTACTGGCCGACCCTTGTCCATGAAATAGAGTACCTTAATTTTCTTGGTAGCCTTCAGTTCTGCTATACAAATGTGACAGCCATAGACCTTCAGCTTAATGCCTTCGACTTTGATAGAAGCTGCTTTGAAGTAGGCCCGCATAAAAGGTCTCGAGCAAAAGTAGCAACCCTCAGCAGGCGGAGCCGTTTCGGCTTGATACTGAGGCAACAGATGCGCAAACATGGGGCGCTCTTCGATGGAACGCTTAAATTTCTTGTAGGTTTCTTCGATCTTAGTCTCGACGCGCTTGACCATCGGTAGAACCTGACTGAATAGATGTCGATCGGTTCCAAAATTGGGTATGCGATTGAGAGCCACCAGCAGCGTTTCCATCATCCTCAAGGCGGACTCGTACTCATCCAAAACGCGAGCGTTACGCACATGGGGGACAAGGTTACCGAGTGAGTTGAGCTTCACAACAGCCAGTTCGATTTGAGCCACGAGCTGAATGTAGCGTCGCCGATAAGACGATGCCTTTTTCGGTATCTGACTTAGCATATAGCCGCGTGTGATCAGAGCTAATCCAGCTCCGATAAAGATAATCGCCAATATCCAATAGCCCATAGAGGCCATAGAGACTCCTCTGATTCGTATCCTCATGCTAACAAGGTCAGATGGGCGAGGGGAGTGTCGCCTTAAACCTATTCAAATCGACTATATCCTCAAGTATCTGTGAAAGTGGCCGAAATACCCTCGTGATTGGGAGGGCTTGTCCGCCATGCTACAGTACGAACAAAGGCGCGAAAATTTTAACAAAATCCTCGAATCTTATCTCGACTACGTCGCCCTCTATAAGCTTTTCAATAAGGGGAGCACAAAGGGAGTGACCCCCTTCAACATCTTCTACTGGCGCATGACAAATAAAGCTGAGGATGGCGAAGCGACAGGTCGTCGCGCTTAATCGCATCTGTCAGTTGATTAAATGTAAAGAACACATCAAAACCTGCCTATATGACTTGACCATAGCTACAGCGCGGTTATATAAATCAGGAGACGCGTATACACAGAGCAGCGAGTTTTTATGGAGCTCAGCGGGACAGATATAGGAAACTGGCGCCTACGCCAGACAGAGGATGGGATTCAAGTTGAAAATTCCATTCTGTGGCTGGATGCGCGCTTTACTGGTGGTCTGTCCTTTCTCTCCTGTGCCCACGGCCTCTCTGGGCGAACCGATACCAAAGTCATCACGACAGAAGAAACGGTAAAGCTCCTCGCGATCAATCACATCAAGCTTAACGCGCTCGTGCGGCCCTATAATCAGCCTATCTCCATTGGCAACTTACGTCTCGAGCTTTTGCCCTCAGGAGCAGCGCTTGGGGGAGCCTCTCTCTACGTGGAAACCCGCAACGGGACTCTCCTCTACGCACCACACCTACAGGCACAAAAAACTGGCATTACCCGGACAATGCAGCTGCAACCAGCTGACACACTTATCCTTGGGGCTAACAGTCCTTTTCCGGAGCAGAATTATCCAAGTCGGAAAAAAGAAAAAGAGCGACTCTTGTTGGCTGTTCAAGCCGCTGTGGAAAAGGGCGTCTATCCTCAGATCGTCTGTGAGCCTTACGCAATCGCGCAGGAAATCTGTAAGCTGCTAAGCGAAGCTGGGCTACCCCTCGCTGTTCACAAGTCTATCTATCGCATCAACAAGATCTATGAGATGTACGGCTCTGATCTGGGCACCTATCATCTCCTGCATCGCAGGCTCAAGGAGCCTCACGTTGAGATCTTGCCATGGACACTGAACACCCGTAAACAGTCTCCCGTGCCTCTTCCTGAGGGTACAATTTTTACGGTGGAAGAATCGCTAAGCGAATCTCTTCAGCTCGACCCTCAGACATCAATCTCCGAACGCTTTACGATCGGTAGCAGCTGTGATGCACGTGACCTAAAATCTGTGATTCAAGCTGTCAAACCACGAGAAGTGTATTTTACAGGCCCTTACGCTAAGCAGTATGCCGATGAATTGCGAAGCAGCAAGTACATCGTCCGCTCCCTATACCCTAGCCACCTTCCTACGCTCTTCTAAGTTCCCCCTTTTATGTAATGAAGTCCCACGCGTGTCAGTTTTCTGGTCACCTTGAATCGCTCAAATATTCAATGATTTCATAACACTAAGATCTAGCCCACCAATTGCTCTCAATTCAGCAGCTGTGTTGTTGCGGAATCTGTTGTGTGGAGCTCAATGTATGAATCAGGTGACTTTTGATAGCGAAGCTATTCTTGCGGAGCAATACTCTCAACCTGACTTTCTCCCTCCCCTCTGGCGAGTCATCTTTCAGGAAGCCATGCGCGGCCATCACATCCTTTTCCCGCGCGCTATCGTAGACCTTATGCAGGACCCTGAGTCGTATCGCGATCTCTCTACACCAGCTAAGGACCTTGAAGAATTCTGCGTTCATTTATTTGCAGCTCCAGACCTCAAGGCCATTCGCACAATGATTCACTTTTTAACGATACCTGAGCAAAAGCAGCTCTTTATCATCTATATACAGCTGATGAAAAGCATTCGAGAGGCTCACAAAGAATCTATGAATTAACTCGCTTGAGCTAGGCTGCCATTTACCTCAAGCCGACTGAATTTTGCTACCATAGAACGTAGGCATTCCCCCCCGCAGGAGTCCTTATCTATGGCAGCACCATCCCAAGTCGCAAGCTCAGACGGTTTTTGGCAGAAGCTCAAAAAATTTCGCTTTATCCAACCCAAAGATGGCTATAGCCAAGAGCTGGTCTTCCTTTCCATCCTTGCCACCACTATTTTTCTCTATCTATCTCTGGCGAGTTTTTCACCCTATGATCCCTCGCCCTACAACTACAGCTTTCCCCCAAGGATGGCCAAGAATCTGTGTGGGAGCCTCGGGGCTCACCTCGCGGGTTTCTTGATCTATCAGCTAGGTTCGCTCGCTTATATTCTCCCCATACCCTGGCTCTGGATGAGCCTGCTCAATCTTAGAGGACGAGAGGACGCTTTCCGGAAGACGCATTTTTTTGCAATTTTTTTGCTGTTTTTGAGTGTAATGATGGCGGGTCAGCACTGGGCACCAGAACTCTCGTTCGAGTCTATTCACTACCTGCCGGCGGGTGCGCTTGGCTATTACCTCCACGAAGCGCTCTATGATGTCGTTGGCATCGCTGGTTTCTATATCCTTATCGTCAGTACAGCCCTCTTTGCTCTTCTCATGCTCAAGCAAGAGCCTATTCTCAAGCCTACTTATCTTGCGATGCGCAAGCGCTTAGCTACCATCAAGGGCAAGGCCTCCTCTAAAGGAGAAGCTAGCCCAGCTGAGCCCCTCTCCCAAAATTCTCTCATCGTGTCCCGTGAACCAAAAGCCGAACCCATTCCTGAGGCCATGCCCGTCAGCATTCCGATTACCGTGCGTATAGAAGAGCCTAAGGAGCTTGATTCGGAACTCTTAGCTGAAGAACTCGACCCCGAAATCTCTATGCAAGGTGATTTTGAAGCAAGCGCCCTCCTTGTCCCTGAGAACCCATACCAAGCTCCCTCCGCTACGCTCTTTCGTGTAAGCTCAAATCAAGCTGCCATGAGCGAAGAGCAAAAGCGTGAATTCGAACAGACCGCCGAGTCGCTCGTCAAATCATTCTCTGAGTTTGGCATCGGGGGCGAAGTGATCGCCATTCAACCTGGTCCAGTAGTTACAGTCTATGAGTTTCAGCCGCATGCAGGAACCAAACTAGCTAAAGTCACAGGTCTCGTCGATGATATCGCGCTGGCCCTAAAGGTAGACTCGATCTTTATTCATCCCGTCTCCGGAAAGCGGGCCTTAGGCGTGCAAGTTCCCAATAAAAAGCGTGAGACCGTGTTCCTAGGAGACCTCGTACAAAACCAGGTCTTCAAGGATATGCCTTCTCCGCTCACATTTGCTTTAGGGAAGGCACTCAATGGCGAGCCTGTCTGTTGCGATCTTGCATCGATGCCACATCTTCTCACAGCAGGGCAGACGGGAGCAGGGAAGTCTGTGGCAATCAATGCTTTGCTATGTAGCCTCATCCTCAAATCAAGTCCCGAACAAGTCCGTCTCATTTTAGTGGACCCGAAGATCTTAGAGCTCAAAATTTACGAGGGCATTCCCCATCTCCTCATGCCTGTGATCACCGAACCGCTCAAGGCCTCACTTGCTCTGAAGTGGGCCTGTCAAGAGATGGATCGTCGCTACCAGCTTATGGAAAGTGCATCTGTCCGTCATATTTCTGGCTTCAATCAATTTTGGGACCAAGCTTCTCCCGCTACTCGAGAGAGTCTCAAAGATAGATTCCTAAACTCTGATATCGGAAAGCTCCCCTATATCGTCATCGTTATTGATGAGCTAGCGGACCTCATGCTCACAGCATCAAAAGACGTAGAGAACTCCATTCAACGTCTCGCCCAAAAAGCGCGTGCGAGCGGAATCCATTTAGTCCTAGCCACACAGCGCCCTTCTGTCGACGTGATCACGGGAGTGATAAAGGCAAACCTACCTTGTCGCATCGCTTTTAAGGTCTTTTCTCGCATCGATAGCCGTACAATCTTAGATAGCATGGGTGCAGAGCGCCTCTTGGGCAAAGGCGATATGCTCTTTCTCAGACCAGGCTCAACCAAACTGGAGCGGATTCAAGGCGCCTTCCTTGCTGACGAGGAAGTTCTGGCTATGGTTTCCGATATCAAAAAAACCAGCTCGGTTGATTACGACGCCTCCGCTATGGAATGGATCGACGAGGAGTATCAACGACAAGCCTCTCCCCAAACAGATGCAGGCGGTGATAGCCCGGGTCAAGCAGACCCTAAGTGGAATGAAGCTATTGCGATTGCCCAGCGCCAAGGAGCAATCAGTGCTTCTTACCTTCAACGTATGCTCAAGATTGGCTATAACAGAGCCGCGCGCATCGTCGAAGCCATGGAGGCTCAAGGACTCGTGGCAAAGGCTGACGGATCTAAACCGAGAGCATGGATGGGAAGCTAAAGAAGGCTGCTAAGACAGCGATCCAAGTCTTGACCCATTCGCTCGAGGGAAAATAATTTGCAAGCTTCCTCCGAGCGAAGGAATCGATAGGACTCATCTTCCAAAAAAGCTGATAACAGTTGCTTTTTCAGAAGCTCTGCAAGTGCGCGCGGGGATTCGTCGCCATACGAAACACCAGCGAGACTCGAAAAAATGCACTCTGAAAGAGTTCCTGCCGGAGATACAAAAAGGGGACAACCTGAGAGTAAAAACTCTTCAGAAACCCGACAAATCACTTCAGACCCAAGACTCGGTACAACCCCTAGATGCGTCGACCGCAATCGTGCAGGCAGATCAGAGACTCTCTCCGCACAAAGCGACCAGTCTGCCGATTCACGGAGTCCATTCTCAGCAGCAAAGGTCTTTAGCGTTTCAATAGAAATATTCGCAGGCTGACCGATGACTTCTAGAAAAGGGGAGGGAACATCCTTCGGCCAAATTTTGAGCATCTCTGCATAGATTTGAAAAAAGACTCTGTGACCTTTGATAGGATCTAAACGGCCTACCATGCGCATAGTTGGTCTAAAGATTTGACGCAGAGCATCCTTCCGAAAAGCGAACTCTTGGGCATCCAAGCCAAGCACCACACTCCAGACCGGCTTTGGCTCGAGCACGGACTGGAATCTTTTCTGCAAAAGAGTTCCTGGTGTTAGGATGGCAGAGCAATGACTCAAACCAAATCGCGTTCGCCAAGCAGAGAGATCACCTGCAACATCACTGTCTTGACCCCTAAAACGGACTTTAGGAATGGCTGAGGCCGCACCACGACTTAAGAAGGTCTCTGGCCCACCAAACAACAAAATAGTGCTGGGTTGTATTTGACGCAATTCTCGCATGAACTTGGGCCAGGCGGCGGGACCAAAATCTTCGAATGATGGCCCAAAAAGTCCCATCTGAATAGCGCGCTTTGCACCTGGGCTCTCTGCAAGTGGGCTGAAAGCAACACTCCAGCCTTGTCTTTGGAGGGCCTGAGCGCTGCGGAGCGCATACTCTGTAATAGCGCTATTCCAACGATTCGAGCATAGGATCCATGCCCGTTTCCCACTCATAAGTGCTCCTTCAGCTCGCGGAGCTTAGCGTATTTCACATAAGCATAAAGCGACGAAATAAGAGCATAGGTGTATCCAGGATATCCATCTAAGAATCCAAGCCTGAGAAAATAGCGTGAAATGAACTCAAACCAAGGTCGAAAGACATGCCCCCAAATCCCGACACGCTTGCCCTCTCGCGCATGACGCTCGGCTATGGCACTTGTATAACGATTAAAGCGCTGGAAGTAATCGCTGAGATCTCGATAGCTATAGTGCCACAAAACCCCTGAGGAGAGCTGCTCTGGGCTCCCAGTCTGGAGCTTTATTTCTTCGTGAATCGAGCCCTCGTAGTGAGCTAACTCTCGCTTAAAAAGCCTAAGGGGTTGATCTTGAGTTTTGCCATAACGCATGCGTCGGCCCATAAATACCAAACGGCGCGTCAAATAAAAGCCGGGGACAGAAACCTCTGTTTTAACGACGTTTGTAATGCGTGATCGTAGTTCTGGACTCAGCTCCTCATCTGCATCAATAGCGAGGACCCAGGGACGCGTGGCAAGGGCAAGAACCGCATTTTTTTGTTCGGCAAAATTGGTGAACACGCGCTGTTCTACTCGAGCTCCGAACGAGCGGGCGATGTCTGCGGTTTTATCCGTGCTGTGAGAATCCAAAACAAGAAGCTCAACCCCTTTTGGCAAGCTGTTAAGACAGCGTGCGAGGTTGAGCTCTTCGTTATAGGCTATGATTGCAACGGACAGGGGTAGTTCTTCAATCTGTGCCATGCTGTCCCTATTGAGGACGACCAGAGGCTCAGAAGGGAGCTGTCGTAGCCGTCCAATAATCTTGGCTTTCATTGATACGAACCATCGCGGGGTATCCAGCCATCGAACCCTCTTTTGGGTCAGAATGGGTCAACACGACTATGGTTCCGACTTTTCCTTGTTTCACCACTCTACCAACCCCAACGATGTAATTGTACTGATTCTTGATCTCGATATAATCGCCGACAGTACCGAGTTTGGGGGAGATAGTGCAAAAGACGCGCTTATCCTGCGAAAGTTCTGAGGAACTATCAACCGAATTATCTTCCTTGAGCTTCTTGCAGACCTTGACTGCAGCTCCAAAGGAAACCTGCGAGAGAAAAAGGGAGGACAGGGTAAGAGCGAGACCAACACTCAGGGTCCAGGACAAAGAATTTTTCAATAAGCGCATAAGAACTCCGCACAACACAGCCATACCAGGGATTCTGAGCCTTGAGACTCTTTCAAAGGAGCCTCTTGACGAACTTTTAACCGATCATGCAGAAATGTCTTGGCTTGAAATTGCGGTTGTCGTGTTTTCCTTTAAGTATCCGTAAATATTTATTTTTTAAATAGTCGAAACACTTTGCTAAAAGGGCCTACCCATGAATTTTGCATCTGCAGCCGAATGCATCGAAACACTTCGCCTCCTACCTCATCCCGAGGGGGGACACTATGCAGAAACCTATCGCTCTTCTGGTCACATCGAAGGCGATGCCTTGCCTTCGGGCATGTCAGGCCAAAGATCTTATGCAACTGCGATCTATTTTCTTTTGCAAAGCGGTGAAGTCTCGCGCTTTCATAGAATAAAGAGTGACGAGCTCTGGTTTTTCCATGGTGGCTCGCCCCTTGAAATCTCTGTTATCGACGAGAGTGGACGCCTCAAGCAATTGTATTTAGGCCCTGATCATAGCTTAGGTCAGCGACTCCAACACGTAGTCCCAGCAGGATCTTGGTTTGGCGCCAAGCTTGTCCCAAGCTTTGTGACTCATACCCTGGTCTCTTGCGTAGTCGCACCCGGATTTGATTTTAGAGATTTCGAGCTAGCGCGAACGAAGGATCTCGAAAGCTACCCCGCGATGCGCAAGGTTCCCGAACTCTGTCCCTTCCTGGATTCCTAGCATTTCTGCGCTGTCCCTGGACAATTACCTCG
>JACCDP011039758.1_pt1 | contig 10972 bp, 9 predicted proteins | sample 7445841 | NCBI WGS metagenome assembly JACCDP01 (sample SAMN15323441, study PRJNA562643) | freshwater metagenome | isolation source: river surface water | place: USA:Blue River Watershed | collected 2017-08-17
CCCTTTCAAAAAAGCTGTCAATTGAAAATTTAATTATTTTTTAGATACTTATCAAAGTAAGAAATAGTTTTTGCAAGACCTTCCTTTAACTGGATTGTTGGAGTATAGTTTAACTTTTCTTTAGCCAAGGTTAAGTCGGGTCTCCTTCGAGTGGGGTCATCGGAGGGTAAAGGAAGATAGATTATTTTTGACTTAGAATTTGTCATTTGTACTACCATTTCAGCCAATTCTTTTACAGTGAATTCCCCATCATTTCCTAAATTTACAGGACCCAAAAATTCGGAATGATTCATCATTGACATAATTCCATTGACCAAATCATCCACATAACAAAATGATCGTGTCTGGGATCCATCCCCATAAATTGTAATATTAGTATTTTTTAGAGCTTGTACTATAAAATTACTCACAACTCGACCATCATCTACATGCATACGCGGTCCATAAGTATTAAATATTCTTATTACCCTAATATCAACTCCATTGTATCTATTATAATCAAAACATAGTGTTTCAGAAATTCTTTTTCCCTCATCATAGCAACTTCTTATTCCAATCGTATTTACATTTCCCCAATAGGTTTCTTTTTGAGGATGCTCCAGTGGATTTCCATAAACTTCACTAGTAGATGCTTGTAAAAGCCTAGCTTTAACTCTCTTTGCTAGTCCCAACATATTTATAGTTCCTAGCACATTAGTTTTAATAGTTTTAATAGGATTATTTTGGTAATGAATAGGGGATGCTGGACATGCTAGATTATATATCTGATCTACTTCTAGTAAAATTTCCTCTGTGATATCATGGCGTATCAATTCATAATTTTTTAAATCTAATAAATGAGCTACGTTCTCTTTACTTCCAGTATAAAAATTATCTACACAAATTACTTCATGCCCCTGAGAAAGCAAGACATCGGATAAATGTGAACCAATAAAACCTGCTCCTCCAGTTATTAAAATTCTTTTTTTATTCATGAATTCCTCGATTTAAATATTTTATATTTTCTCCTGATAGCGGCAGTCCGTCTAAATCCTTTCCTTTTTCTAAAAACCAGTCTGCAACATCTTTTGGCACATTTCCTTCATTTACAAGAGAGATCATTTTATCTATTCTTTTTTCTCCCGTCTTTTCACCAAAGATTAAATATCTATTAAAAATGAAAATAATAGCAGCACTTAAAGCATACCAAGCTATTCCAATATTCATGGCTATATCTCTTAAAGTACTACCAACTAGGCCATTATCTAATACCCATGCAGCAAAGATTCCAGCATCCGTTATTTTAGGATTCATAAATATATCATAGATATCATAGACTCCATACAAAAGTAAGGTTAACCCTAGATATAAAGTTAAAAGGGATGATACAACACCACCTATCAATGCACCTATATTAAAAATTATACCTGTAACTATAATATAATTATAGAAAATTTCTTTTGGATCTAAAAAAAACATTGCTGTTATAATTATCCAGTTTGCAGACAAAAAGGAAATAATCCTATTTTGCTTGTATCTGAAAGCTTTACTTAATAAAAAACTACCAAATATTATATTGCCTAAATATCCCGCAGATACCACTATCGGGATAGCAATACTAGATAAAGACTTCATTTTTGTTGTTCCTGACTCAGGAGAATTTAAAACTATAGAAATATCTTTTCCTCCCAACAAAAAGCCTATTATTGCATGAAATGATTCATGTAGAAACACACTTAGCGTTTTCCAATATAGCATAAAAGAATATTCCCAAATTATTAGCATAAAAATTAAAATCGATGAAATAAAAAACAATTTTTGAGTTTCAATTCTCATTTTCTAATCCCGAATCTTTATAGATTTTATATCTTTAATAAAATAGTAATAATTTAAATTATTATCGGTAATTTCTATTTTGTGAAGATTTTCTTTTTTATTATAAATTATTGAAAGCAATTTATAATCTTTTTTGTTTAGTTGAAAGCTTGGGGTTAATTTATCATCATTTTCAGAGTAGAATATATAACATATTTCCTTCCCTTTAGATGTTGTTTTTAAAAGTTCTTCTGGTTCGTAGATATTTGATTTAATAATTTCACAATTTTTTTTAATATATTCTTTATTATTTATAAAAGATTTAGGTTTGGCTACACATATTTTACTATTGTTAGGTATTTCTAAATAAATATCTAAAATAGGTAATTGAAATATAGATTCAGAAAAGATATTATATGAACATAATAAAAATAAGATCAAGAACCTAGTCTTTAATTTCATTTAAGTACCTTTTAAAAATAAAATTATAATCTTTTTTAGCATAAAATTTTATCGCTGGTAAGATATTATTTAATTCCTTATTACGATCTTGGTCACAATAAATTTTTATAAACTCATCAGATTCATTATTAATAATAATTTTTTTTTCAGTAATATTTTTACATGCATCAGTAGAAAAACCTTTTATGTATAAATTTTTAGATATTTCAATAGTTGCTTTTGGATAGTTAATGGAATTTTCATCCTTTCCAAATGAATTGGACATTCTATAATATCGTATTGCTTCCTTAAACCTTTTTATCTTACTAAGATGCACACCATATAAAAAAAATAATTCTTTTTTAGTTTCGTCTGAGTTATTCATATTATAAACTTCATCTATTCCTGATTTTAATTTACTTGAATTTATTTTTACGTAATAAATTATCTTTAAAATTGGATTGATATCTGTTATATTATTTAATATATATTGTATAGATTCATAATCATTAAGTTTCAGCTTGATTGCAAAAATATAGCTGAGTATATATTTATTTTTATCAATATTATAAAGTTCAATTAAGCTAATTAAACTGTTACTATCTTTTTTTATTGCTAATTTACTCAAATTTGAAATTGTATCTGAAGAAATTCCAAAAGAATTTGAAAGATGTATAAATAATGCTTCTAATCTTTTTTTTCTTGTTTTATCAATTTTATGCTGTTCTGTTAAAATAATGAGATCGTCATATTTTTTATTCATTAAGTATAAATCAAATAGCCTCCCCACCACTGCTTCAGAGTACTTTTTTGGGGGATTATTTTTTAAAAACTCTTCATACAGAGGTATAGATAAAAAAGAAGATACTCTTTCTGTTTTTAATGCTTCCTCATAATAGTATAAATCTTCTTTTCCAAATAAAAACAATGGAGTTACATAAATTATGAAGATTAGGAAAAATAAATATCTAGATTTATTCTTTTCATAACACGTACTTTTTTTCCTCATGGAATTATATTATTAATAATATCTTTTTTTTCAACACTGTGAGATATCTTGCAATAAGAGGGCCTATGGTCTTCTAAAAAAATATCTGTTCTCTTCTCAGGGCAGTCTTGGGTTGCCAATTGACCACTTGCCTTACAGGTCACCAAAGAAATAGGATGTTTTGAAAATTTAAAACTTTCTTCTGGTAATAATTTTTTCTCTTGAAAATTTTTTGCAATTTTTCCCCAAAGTGGAGCTGCAAGCTCTGCTCCCATTCCGATTTTCCCCATCCCATAAGATGGATCATCATAACCAATCCAAATGGCCATCGATAATCCAGGTTTAACACCTACAAACCATGCATCAATATGATCATTTGTAGTACCCGTCTTACCTGCGAGGTCTCCTTTGTACCCAGTACCACGAATACCAGAAGCATTGGCACTACCCCTCATCAAACTAACCATTATTTCTGCAGCTTCAGGGGAAATTACTCTTCGATCCCTAGGCATTTTTAAATTAAATTCATCTCTGTCATCCGAACTATAAATTTTCTTTCCATCAGATGCGTATATGGCTTTTACTAAAAAAGGTCGATGGATCATTCCATCATTAGCAAAATTTGAAAAAGCAGATGCCATTTCTAATGGAGATATTTCCAATGATCCCAATGATATGGATAGATCTTTTCTGAATCGTTTTCTCTTTTCTTCGGGATCATAAAAAAAGTATTTTGAATAATAGTTTTCAAGCACGTTTAGTCCCAATGTATCCGCAATTTGGACAGCAATAGTATTTTTTGATTTAGCTAGTGCATCTCTAATGCTAATTTCTCCCTCATATATCTGACCAAAATTATCTGGTGACCATTCAATGTTTCCTTTTGCATTTCTAAATACCAATGGTGTATCCAGCATTTTCATCGACGGGTAGACTGCTCCCGTATCAACTCCTGCGGAATAGAGAATGGGCTTTATCGCACTCCCTGTCTGACGCCTCATCTGAACTGCCCTGTTAAACTGATCTTCCGTATGAAATCCCTCAGCACCACCATGCATAAATATAATTGCTCCAGTGAGAGGATCCAACCCTATAATGGCAACTTGTACATCACTTTCGGGGTCACTTTTTGAATTTGACTCTTTTAATTTTGTTTTTTTAATTTTTTTTAGAGTTTTTAACTCTAGTAGATGAGCAGATGTTTCTTCAGGAACAATCTCTTGTGCTTTTTTAGACAATGTAGTTTCTACCTTATACCCACCCACATCATAAATGTTAATATCAGGATCAATTGATTTTAAAACTTGTCTTACATGTTCAGTTACATAAGGTGCAGAATCATACCTTGCTCCAAAAACTGTTTGAAAAGATGGTTCCTTAAGTGAGGAAAAAAAAGGTTCTATCTTTGAAATAAATTCATCTGATAAAACTTTTCTAGAAATTAACATGTTAGTTATGTTACGAACTCTCTTCTTTGCCAAATCCTTGTTTTTAAAGGGAGAATATTTATGTGGTGCAGAAGCTAAGGACGCTAATAAAATCATTTCCATTGGATCTTTGAGATCCTTTACTTTTTTATTAAAATAGTAGAGTGATGCATTTTCAATTCCAAATGCTCCATGTCCTAAATAAACTTGGTTAAGATATGCTTCTAAGATTTGGTCTTTATCCATTTTTGATTCTAGTGCAATTGCAACCATTGCTTCTCTGTACTTTCTTGAAATACTCTTTCTCCTATCTTTGAGTAAAATTCTTGAGAGTTGTTGAGTGATTGTGGAAGCACCTTGGGAATATTTCATTGTGACCATATTTTTAATTCCTGCTCTGACCAATGCAATATAGTCGATACCTCCATGATCATAAAAGCCTCTATCTTCCACATTTAAAATTATTTCTTTCATTAATATGGGATATTCTGATAGTTTCGTAGTTCCAATTTTTTTTTGATAAATTTCTGCGATTTTTTCCCCATCCCTATCCAAAATTAATGATGGTTTATTTTTATTCAATTCTTGGAGTAGTTCATCCAATTTTGATTCTGTCTCTCTATATGTTTCTAAAATGGGAATTCCTAGTGATACAAAAAGAAAAAATAATAAAAATAAAAAAGCAAATAACCATTTACTTTGAAAAAAAGGAGGTAAATAATAAAATATTGTATCAGTTTCTTCTCTTGTAGTACGAGATGGATTAGATTCTGGATTTAAAACACGAGGTGTTACTTTAACTTTGTTTACTTCTATGAAAGGTTTCTTTTGACTTCCTTCATCTGGAATTTCTGAAAATATTTTTGGCTTTATTGGATTTTTATTTGAGGGAGATTCCATTCCAGATTGGATTCTTTCATTTTCAAATGGATTAAGATCAGGTTTAGATTCTACTTTGTGAACTACTTGGTGTTTACACTTATAACAAGTAATCTTATAAACACCTGGAATTTCTGGGATTTTCGATACCTTAGACCTACTCCCACAATTCGGACAGGTAAAAGAACCTCCCCCTGTTAAATATACTGAAGATTCTTCCAAGTACTGTCCTAAAAGCCGGGTTTTCTCTTTTCTAAAAATGCAGAGAGGCCTTCTCTTGATTCAGATCCACCAAACAAACCTGCAAAAGCTAATTTTTCTGATCTAAATCCTTCAATAGAATTTAAAGAATTTCCATTTTTGATGACTCTCTTAGCTTCTCTTATGGCAATTGGTCCCCTCGAAAGAATTGACTTTGAAACTGAATAAGTTTCATCCATTAAACCTTCAGATGTAGTAATACGATTTATCAATCTTACCCGATAAGCATCTTCCGCCGAAATCATATCCCCAGTTAAAATCAACTCCATAGCCAAACCAGACCCCAATAATCTAGTGAGCCTTTGCGTTCCCCCAAACCCAGGGATCAAACCCAAAGAAACTTCCGGAAGACCTAATTTTGAGTTACTACTCGCAATTCGAATATCACATGCCAATGCCAATTCCATCCCACCTCCCAAAGCAAATCCATTGATAGCAGCAATGGAGATCAAAGAAGATTGGTCTATTCTATTCATAGTTGCCTGTCCAATAGATGAAAACTCTTCAGCCTCTTTGCTTCCAAATTCTTTCATAGAGGCTATATCAGCCCCCGCAACAAAAGCTTTCTTACCTGCTCCCGTTAGTATGATGACCCGATAGAGAGAGTTTTTTTCTAGTTCCGAAACACATGAATCGAGTTCTTGCAATATTTTGAGATTGAGAGCATTGAGAGCATCAGGACGATTGATTGTCACAAGTGCAGCACCTTGAAAAGGTTCTTCCACTGTGAGAAATTGATAATTCATAAACTCTCCTAAGGGTTTTTCTGGATTATGTCAACTTTTTAGGAAATCCACTATCCTGTAAAATAAAATACTTAGGATGGTTTTCTGGTTTTTAAAAATAAAGTAGAATGAGTATAAATTGGCAGTGGTCTAAAGAGAACGAATTTTCCCTTTTTTATGAAAAACTAGATGAAATCTAATCCCCCGGATATCCTACCCCTAAAAACCATAGCTACTTCATTTTTTTTTAGAGAAGGTAAATCATTTTAGATCATACTTTGTTCAAATATTTTAAATAGTGAAACGCACACTCCTCTTAATTGTTCTTCTTTACTTTTTATCAATAAGTATCGATTTGATAAATAAATACAATGGTTTTGCAATTGTTTGCAGTAGGAATGATGTTTTGTTTCAGTTTGTAGCAGCTTACAAAAAACCTTTTAATTTTTTTTTAATCAGAGGAACACTTGAAGATAAATCTAAAACGAATTGACTCGGGATTTCATTTTGAGGCAACAAACGAAACAAATAATAAGGTTTATATAGATGCATCTGAGTCTATTGGAGGCGGACAAAAAGGCGCTCGCCCGATGGAACTCCTTATTATGGGCTTAGGATCCTGCAGTGGAATTGATATCATAATTATCCTAAAAAAACAAAAGCAAATAATCACTGATTTTTTTATAAATTTAGAAGCTGAAAGAGATAGTGGTAAAGAAGCAAACTTATTCACAAAAATTCATATTCATTTTGATATATACGGGCAAATAGAGAAAGATAAGCTTGAAACAGCAATTAGTTTATCACTAGAAAAGTACTGTAGTGTTGCCAAAACGCTCGAAAAAACAGCTGTGATTACCAATAGTTACTCAATCAATGGAAATAAATTATGACAAATAAATTAATTCAACCCTCCGTTCTGAAGTTCAATAAAGAAGCCATTGTCCTAATGGAGGGAGAAAAAAATCCAGGATTTATTTATATAGTGAAATCAGGCTCACTCAGAATAGAGTCCAAGATTAAATTTAAAAATAAAGATATGAATTTTTATTCCGACGGAGATGTGTTTGGATTTGTATCTGCAATACTTAAACAACCACATTCCCATAACCTAGTCACCCTGACTGAGTGTGAAATCTTTAAGCTCACTGTAGGACAATTTTTAATATTCATACGCCAAAGAACAGATACTTTTCTAAAATTTCTCTCCTACTATACTGAGAAGCTCCGAATCCTTTTAGATGAAAATAAAAATATTACTAAAATTGGTTTTACCGAACCTTCTCCCGAACAACTCATTTTAAATGCAAAAATTTTCAAAGACTTAGGAATGGATAACAAGGCTTGCTATTCTTTAGCAAAGTATATAGAAAAAGATTTTTCCATTAAAAAAAGACCTGAAAAAATAGAACTTGCAAAAAATTTATTGAATGAGTATGATCCCAACTACCAAATACCGAAAATAAATGAAGTAGATAACAATTGTATTATATGTGAAGATGGGCAAATTGTTTTTGTCCAAAATGAACCTGAAGATTTTATGTATCTCATTGAGGATGGTTCTATAGTTATATCTAAGCTGAAAGATAATATGGAAGTAATGGTAGATACAATTACTAAAGGTGAAATTTTCGGTGAAATGGCAATTCTTAATAAAAAATCAAGAATTGCTTCTGCTTGTGCTAAAGGTAGAACATTTTTAAGAAAGTATACTATGTCTGACCTACTAACCGAAACAGGTGATGATGTATTAATTAAAATATTTTATATACTTGCGAAGAGATTTAACCAAGCCAACCAAAGAATTTTAATTCGAAAGGTTGATGATCATAATGTAAAATTCTATTTGCAAATCTATTTGCTTTTATTTGATAAGATAAAGCCTGGAATGTTAAAAAAAGAAGAAATTTCAATTGATTTTACTCTTGATCAAATAGGGAATATGGTAGGCGTACAAGCAATTGAAAAAGATAAAATTTCAGAACTTATCAAAGATAAAAGTATAAAATTTACTGATTCCTCAATTATCATCGCAAATGTAGATGATTTTGAAAATAAAATTGGCATTATGCGAAATAGACTCAATAAACTAATCAAAGAAATGCTTATTTAATGATGAGTGCAGCTCTAGAAACTAAAGAACTACCTAATGAAGGGAAATATTCTGATTATATATATCAAAAATCTAGTTACTTAGGAAAGTTTTCCGAGCTAATTAGATTCATAGTCAATCTAGCAAATAGCAAACAAAAAAATACTTCCAATTTATCCGTATCGGATAGTATATCTCTCTATTATTTATCTCTAGATCAATTAGCTATAGAAATTAAAAATACAAAGAGTATTACAGAAAGCTTAAAAAAAAAACAAGCAGTTGATGATGTATTAAAAGAAATCCTAGATTTACCTCATAAAGGACAACATAAAGTTGGATATTTATATCCAGTACTATATATAGACAATGGAAAGCTTGTCTGTAAAGTTAATATATTTGCAGCACTAGAAGAAAAAACTCTTATCCAACCATATAGAACTAAATCATTTAATTTTTCAGCCCCAGTTATTGATATGCTTCTATCAGGTAAAATTAGGAGTGTAAAACGTTTAAAAGAAGCAGAAACACCTGAAAATATAGTCATAACAGTTTTAAAAAATAATAATTTGTCATATAATCCTTTAGGAATCTCTTTTGAACATGATATTGAATCTCTCTTAAGAAAAGCTTTTGTACCTTATGATTATATACCTATAAAAGATTTTGTTCAAGATGCAATCAATTATGGTTTAAAAGTAGATCAGTTAGATGAAATTAGTCCTGAGTATCATATCATAAAAGAAGAAGTCGAACTAGATGAAATGGGAAAAATTAGCAAGTATCCTGAAGTTTTTTTTCATTATTGGGGCCACCTAAAAGCTATTAATAAAATTTTAACCGAAGATTTACATAGAATCGCAAAAGAATCAAAACTATTAGACTTAGATGCGAGTATTACAGACTATAAAAATAAATATAAAAAAGAACTTGAATCAGACCCATTTAAAGAATTAGAAAGGGTAGATGATATAATAAAAATAATAGATAGGTACCCCATTCAAACATCTTTCAGTGAGGGGATTAAAAATCTAATTAATTCCACACAAGAGGGAGGTAGATATTTAAAATTATTCAAGGAAAAAATTTTCACTATTTATGAGGATGGAAAAAAGAATCTAATTGAATCCAGTTTAGAAAAATTTGGAACTCGAATAAGTAATACGTCAAGAGATAAAAAAATAGTCCAAACAATTCGAATTAACCAAATTCCAGAAATGGCATCTTTTAAAGAACCATCAATGGCAAAAGAATTTCAAACAAAAATTCTAAATTATATCCATAAAAATCTAGGTGTTTATGAAGAGATTGATTCAGAAGGAAAAAAAATCTACTATGTGCTGGATCCTGCATTTTATTCAGCCATACTATTAAATCACGGTAGACTTGCCTCTAATGGGGAATCATCTAAAAAACTTTATGAGATAGTTAAGAAAATTCATACTATCATGTTAGCTAAAAATATAAAGCTAAAAGTCGATTCACGAATACACTACTTGGAACTTCAGACGATTCGTGAAGGATTATCCGAGCTTGAGAAAGGCTTTATACGTGAAAAAGTAAAGGAAGTTAAAAATTCAAAGTTTAACATGGGAATTGCGATTTTTACCTTTTTCTTCTCGCTATTACTATTCCTTGGACTCCTAAAGTTATTAAATAACCCCTTTATTTTAATGCTAGGAACCCCTGTTAGTGGATTTCTAGCATACTCTTTTGGTAAACTTTTTAGGAAGGAAGCTAAAAATATTAAGATTGAATCTCCCGATAATTTAAAAATCGGAAAAAAAGTAAAAGATAAATCTTTAAACCCATATTTTGAATTAGCAGAGAGCATAGTTTTTCCTAATAGTTTCAAAACGATTGAAGAGAGAATAATCACCCGAAAAAAATTAAGAAAAATATTAAATGATACATACCCTTCCTTAAAAAATAAATCTTTTGAAACATTTAAGGATATGACTGATGAAAAAGCCATAAGTCTTCTAGAGACAACGATTACTGAAAATTCTGTAACTATTGAGGTACCGAGTGAGTTCGTACCAAAGAATGAGGCTAATTTATTTTTTTTCTCAAAAACAGATCTAAGGTCACCCCTATTAAAGAAAAAAATAATCGATTACTTAAACCTGGAATCTTCAAAAAATAAAAAATTAGAGAAATATTATTCCTTTTTAATTGTAGAAATCAACAATGAAGTAAACTCTATTTAAATACTGCTGTTGTTCGATCCCTCATAAAAATAATATAAACCCAACTATTTAGTATAATAAAAGTTAACTTCAATCCGATAGACTTAAAAGAAACGCATTTTCTATAAGATATCGTTCTTTTAAATGGTAGGTATTAAGACTTGATACAAACAAAG
>JACCDP010306181.1_pt1 | contig 10969 bp, 8 predicted proteins | sample 7445841 | NCBI WGS metagenome assembly JACCDP01 (sample SAMN15323441, study PRJNA562643) | freshwater metagenome | isolation source: river surface water | place: USA:Blue River Watershed | collected 2017-08-17
GCGGTCTCCATCACGCCGCTGTCGCGGTCGTCGATCGGACCGTCGAGGAGCACGCGCGGATAAGTCCAGGTCGCGCCGTCGTCCTTCGAGGTCATCGCCTTCACCTGCCCCATCGGACAGACATGCGCATCACGGCCGCCCGACCATGTGACCCAGAGCTCGCCGTTGGCCCGACGAGCGAGCGTCGACCAGCCGGCATACGGTTCTTCCGGCGGAGTGATGGTCTTCGTTTCGAGCACCTGCGCCGTCTGCGCGCAGAGGGCGGACGCGGCCAGCAAGGGCCAGACACGACGGAGGAACGAACCTGGGGCGGGATTCATTCCTATTTCCTATACCAACCACCCTCCCCCGCAATCCCAACCCTCCCCACCCTAAACTCGATACTCCATACTCGATACTCTACCATCCCTTGCCCACGTGCCCCCGTGTCACCTTGCCCCCTGGATCAAGGCATCTCCGCCCCGCGGGCCGCGGTGACAAGGTGATACCACTCCTCGCGGGTGAGCTCGAGGTCGGCCGCGGCGGCCAGCGCCTTGATGCGCTCGGGCTTGGTGCTGCCGACGATCGGGACGATCTTGGAGGGATGCTTGAGAACCCAGGCGAGCGCGACGACCTCGCGGCTCACGCCGCGCTCCTTGGCGATGCGATCCGCGACGGCCAGGACGGCGGTCGGATTATAATGACGCTGGCCAGGCAGGAGATCCACGCCGCCAGACCCCAGCAGGCCGGCGCCGAGCGGGCTCCAAGCCAGCGGCGTGACCTTCTTCTCCTGGCACTGGTCGAGGGTGCCGTCATGCAGGGCGTAGAGCTGCAGCAGGCTGACTTCGACCTGGTTCACGACCAACGGGAAGGACAGCGCGTTCTGCAGCAGCGAGAACTGCGAGGGGCTGAAATTGCTGACGCCGAACTCGCGCACCTTGCCGGCGGCGCGTAATTCGGTGAAGACCGCGGCGACCTCAGCGGCGTCCATCAGGTAGTCCGGACGGTGCAGGTGCAGCAGATCGATGGTCTCGACGCCGAGCTGCTTGAGCGAGAGCTCGCACTGGGCGATCAAGTGGGCGCGGGAGAAGTCGTAGCGCACCGGGGCGCCGGCGGGGCGGTTCTTGAAACGGATGCCGCCCTTGGTCGCCAAGGTCATCTTGGAGCGCAGGCCCGGGTTCTCCTTGAGGATCCGGCCGAAGACGCGCTCGGCTTCGCCGTCACAATAGATGTCAGCATGGTCGAAGAGCGTGTAGCCCGCATCCACGGCCGCGAAGACCGCCGCCTTGGCCGTGGCGTAATCCGCGGCGGCGTCGCCCTTGGTGGCGATGCGCCAGCAACCGTAAGCGAGGCGGCTGGAAGTGACTTGGCTGCGGCCGAGGGTGACGGTCTTCATGCGGCCTCCAGCAAGCAAAAGCCCCCGCCCCGCCGCAAGCCAATCCCCGGGGTGGACAGGCCAGGCGACCCGGCTAAGCTCGTAGCATGGACTTCTCCCAACTGCTGCAACAGGGCACCGCCCACGCCTGGCTCTACGTTCCGGTCGCCATAGTCCTCGGCGCCCTCCACGGACTGGAGCCCGGCCACTCGAAGACCATGATGGCGGCCTTCATCATCGCCGTGCGCGGCACGGTCTGGCAGGCCGCCCTGCTCGGCTTCTGCGCCGCCCTCTCGCACACGCTCATCATCTGGCTCCTCGCCGGCCTCGCCCTGAAGTACGGCTCCCATTGGAACGTCGAACAGACCGAGCCCTACCTCCTCCTCATCAGCGGACTCATCGTCATCGGTATGGCGGTATGGACGATCATGCGCCTGCGCGAGGAACAGGGACACGCCCACCACCATCACCACGACGAAAGCAAGTCGCTCCGGACCGCGGATGGCGAACTCACCCTCGACATCTTCGAAGACGGAGTGCCGCCCGTCTTTCGCGTCGCCTTCCCCGCCCGGCCAGGCCTGACACCCGTCTCCGTCCGCACCCTCCGCACGGATGGCTCCGTCCAGGTCTTCCGCTTCGTCGCCCAGGAAAGCTATTGGGAGTCCGACGCCGCAGTTCCTGAGCCGCACGCCTTCCAGGCTGAGGCGACCGTCCGCGGTCCTTCGGGCGAGACCGTGATCGCCCTCACCTACGCCGAATCTGACCATCATCACGCGCACGACGAGCTCGAGGACGAAGACGCCCATGCCCGCGCGCACGCGGAGGAGATCCGCAAGCGCTTCGCCGACCGTCAGGTGACCACGGGCCAGATCGTCCTCTTCGGACTCACCGGCGGACTCATGCCGTGCCCCGCCGCGGTCTCGATCCTCATCGTCTGCCTGCAGGTGAAGCAGTTCTCGCTTGGCTTCGGCATCGTCGCCGCCTTCAGTTTCGGTCTCGCCCTCACGATGATCTCCGTCGGCGTGCTCGCTTCGTGGGGCTTCAAGAAGCTGGCCGAGAAGTCCGGCTGGTTCAGCCGCGTCGCCCACCGCGCCCCTTACGTCTCTTCCTGCCTCCTCATCGCCCTCGGCCTGGCCTTCGCCTTCCGCGGATTGGCGCTGATGAAGTGACGAAGGTGTCGGCGAGGTGACGATGGTGACGGCCCTCCGCGTACCGTGGCGGCGAGATGGCGGATTGCGCGACCGGGCGTCGTTTCCGTGTCGGATGTGGCGTTTGCGGCGGATGCAACCTTTGGGTGTATGACGCTCCCGTCACACGCCGGATGCGGAGCCGTAATTATTATGAAGTAGGGTGCGTTTCCCCAACCATGAAAAACATCGCACGCTTGTTCCTCGTCGCCGCGGCCACCACCGTCTCGCTCTCCGCGCAGAGCCTGATCCAGGGCCCGTCCAGCAGCCAGACCTCTTACCTTACGCCCACCGCGCAGGGCTGGTCGGCGACGGCCATCATGACGGTCGGTGACCGCGTCGGCGGCCTCCCCTCCGGCTACATGTTCGCCGGTATCCCCGACGGTCTCGGTGCTTATGACAACGGCGACGGCACGATGACCGTCCTCGCCAACCACGAGATCGGCAACAACTTCACCACGGGCGTGCTCCAAGGCGCCGTCCGCGCCCATGGCGCCGCCGGCGGCTTCGTCTCCAAGTGGGTCATCAACACTTCCACCTGGCAGGTCATCTCGGGCGGCGATTTCGTCACCTCCCGCCTCGACCAGATGATGTGGAACGGCACGACCTGGGCCGCGCCCGCCGCCGCCTACGCCTACCTTCGTCCCTGCTCGGCCGACCTCCCGAAGCTCGAAGCCTTCTATGACAGCGTCTCGAGCACCGGCTACAACGGCCGCATCTTCCTGAACGGCGAAGAAACCGGCGCCGAAGGCAAAGGCTTCGCCTGGATCGTGACCGGCACCGAGGCCGGCAAGGTCTACGAACTCCCCCACCACGGCAAGTACTCCTGGGAAAACGCCCTCGCCCGCTCGAACTACGGCCTGAACCCTGGCCCCTCCAACCTCCTGCAGACCGTCGTCGTCGGCACGGACGACACCACCCCCGGCGAAGTCTACGTCTACATCGGCACCAAGACCAACACCGGCAACGCCGTCCAGCAGGCCGGCCTCGCCAACGGCCTGACCTACGGCATCAAGGCCAGTTCGAACGTCGGCTACTCCGGCGCCATCGCGCTCGAGAACGCCACGGGCATCAACGGCACCTTCACCCTCGCCCAGATCTTCGATAACGCGACCCTCCCGAACAAGACCGGCGCCCAGTTCCAGACCGAATCGACCCGTCTCGGCGTGACCCAGTTCGCCCGTCCGGAAGACGCCCATTGGCTCGACCATGACTCCCTGGTCTTCGCCACCACCGGAGCCACCCTCAACAGCGTCGCCGTCACCGCCAAGATCTACCAGCTCGACTTCAACAGCGATGACGCCAACGGCATCCTGACCACGGGCGGCAACATCAGCGTGGTCATCGACTCGAACAACATCACCGGTCTCGACGGCCAGAAGGCCCGCAGCTTCGACAACCTGACCATCGGCGACGACGGCATGCTCTACATCCAGGAAGACCCGGGCAACGTTGCCTATGTCGCCAAGCACTGGATCGTGAACCCGACCCTCGGCACCCAGTCCGCCCGCGAGCTGAGCGCCGTCCAGATCTTCGAGTCCGACCGTAGCCGCTTCACCACGGGCGCGACCCAGTTCCAGACCCTCGACGAAGAACACTCCGGCATCATCGACATCACCGACATCGTCGCTGACGGCATCGTCGGCAGCCAGTGGTTCCTCGTCGCCACCCAGAACCACGCCGCCGCCACCGGCGCCAACGCCGCGACCCTCGTCGAAGGCGGCCAGTTCATCGCCCTCAACAAGCGCCTCGGCTCCAATGTCGCTACCGGACCTGGCGCCATCACGCTGGACAACGGCGGCAGCATCGTCGTCAACGGCCTGAACATCACCGACGCCGTCACCCTCACCGGCACCGGCGGCATCTTCGATGTCACCGGCAGCTCGACCGCCTCCGGCGCCATCGGCGGCACGGGCGGCCTCTGGAAGAACGGCACGGGCACGCTGACCCTCACCGGTACCAACAGCTACACCGGCAGCACCAACGTCGAAAAGGGCAAGCTCGTCGTCAACGGCTCCCTCGCCTCCTCGGTCCGCGTCCTCAAGAACGGCACCCTCGGCGGCACGGTGAGCATCGCCGGCAACCTGACCAACCTCGGTATCCTCGCCCCGGGCAACTCCCCCGGCACGATCACCGTGAACGGCAACTACCTCGAAGCCGGCACGCTCGACATCGAGGTCTGGGGCCTCACCGCGGGCACGCAGCATGACCAGGTGGTCGTCTCCGGCACCGCGACCTTCCAGGCCGGCAGCGTCCTGAAGGTCACCAAGACCGGCGGCACCTTCGAACTCGCCCGCACCGAGTCCGTCCTCGCCGTCAACGCCCTGGCCTACTCGGGCGCCTTCACCACGCTCGACCGCAGCACGCAGTCCACGCAGGTGTTCTTCAACAACGCCACGGGCCGCATCCACGGTTCGGGCCTGACCGAAGCCCAGACGTTCGCCGACCTCACCGTCGACGCCAACCGCAAGGCGATCGCCACCGCGCTCTACGCGGACGGCCTCACCAACGGCACGGTGCTCCGCGCCAACGCCGGCGGTTCCGCCACGGCCAAGGCCTTCCTCGCCTCCGGCGAGATGGGCGCCGCCACGGTGGCCTTCCTGAGCGCCGCCAACGTCGACACCGCCCTGGATGCGCTCTCCCCTGAGCCCTATGGCACCTCGCTGGTGATGGCCTCCCGCGGCTCGCTCTCCCTCGCCCGCGCCCTCGCCGGCGCCCAGGCGGTCGGCGAGACCTGGAACGCCCAGATCGGCTACGACCAGCAGCAGTCCACCTCGAAGGCCTCGACGACCTCGCTCAACGGCACGTTCGACCTCACCACGACCTACGCCCTGCTCAGCCGCAAGATGGGCACGGCCTCGGTCTTCTCCGTGCTGATCGCCGAGAACAACGGCAAGTCCTCCGCCTCCGGTTTCGCCTCGGAAGCCTCCGGCCAGTCCTACGGACTCGGCTTCGGCACCGAGACCGACCTCGGTCGCCTCGACTTCGGCCTCGTCAACGGCGAGCTCAAGGCCAGCGGTTCCCGCTCCGGCCAGTCGTTCAGCAACCAGGCCATCAACGCCACCACGCTGTCGGCCCGCATGAGCTTCACCAAGCTCGGCGCCTTCGTCCCGTACGTCGGCCTCAGCCGTAACATCGCCGAAAGCGACGCCTTCGTCGAGTCCGGCACCGGCGCGAACCTCAGCGTGGCCTCGGCCAAGCAGTCTGACGTCACCGCCGAGATCGGCATGGGCTACGGCGTCAAGGTCGGCGAAAACCTCACGGTCTCGCTGAACGTCGCCTACGAGCACGCCCTCTCCAACGACGGCGGCAACCTCAACGCCAGCTTCGCGGACGCCGCGGCCCCGACGACCTTCACGGTCCGGACCTTCGGCGCCGCCCAGGACCTCCTGCGCGCCGGCCTCGGCTTCAACCTGGGCCTCGGCGAAGGTCGCTCCGCTGCGCTGAGCTACGACTACCACGCCGGCTCCGACGTGAAGTCCGCCCACCAGATCAAGGCCAGCTACTCCTTCCGCTTCTAAGCGGTCGGCAATGCCGGTCCGAAGGCCGCCCACCCGGGCGGCCTTCTTGTTATCCCGGGACCCAAGCCTCTCCCTCCTAAGTGAGACCGGCTCAGAGCCGGATGCGCAGGCGGGGCGAGATAGGCGTACCGGCGTCGCGGCGGGGAGCCTTCGGGCCTTTGCCGGGCGCTTCGTCGTCGGCTTCCAAGGCTTCCTCGAACTCCTTGGGCATCGGGGCCGTCGCCTTGAACTCGACCTTCGCGCCCTGCCAGTCGAAGGAGAGCTGCGTCGATTCGGCGTGCAGGAAGAGGCGCTTGAATCCGCGGGCGGTACCGACGGCCTTGTTGAATTCGAAATCTCCGTAGGTGCGGTCGCCGAGGATCGGGTGGCCGTGCGCGGCGGTCTGGACGCGCAGCTGGTGCGTGCGGCCCGTGCGGGGCTCGAGCTGGATAAGCGAAAGCGGCAAGGCGCCGCCGGCCGATCGCTGCCAGGCATAGACCGTGACCGCGGGCGCGCCGGCACCGGTCTCAGACCGCACGCCGCCGCCGGGCCCCTTCGACTTCGCCATCTGGTCCTGCCACGTGCCGCGCGGGGTGCGCAGGCCGCGTCCGCGGATGAGCGCGACATACTTCTTGGAGACCTGCGAACGGGCGAACATCTTGCGCACGAGGTCGGCCACGCCTTCGTCGAGCGAGAGCAGCAGCGTACCGCTGGTCGGCGAGTCGAGGCGGTTGAGGAGATAGACCCGACGGATGCCGCCCTTGCCGTCCCGGACGTGGAACGCTTCCTCGTCGAGGGAGTAGTTGCCCGTGATCAGGATGGTGCCTTTCTCCGCGACTTCGCCGGGATTGGGGTGCGAGAGGATGCCGTCCGGCTTCTCGACCGCGATGAGCCCGCAGGCATGCGTGGCCACCACGCGTACGCCGCGTCCGAACGGGATCCAATCAGTGGCCAAGGTCATCAGAAATAGTGGAAGTTGATCGTGACCGTGTCGCTCTCGCCGTACATGGCGACCATATCCGCACGCCAGACGTCGTAGGGGGCGGGCGCCATGACGGCGTCCTTGCAGGCCAAGGTCATGACCCGGGTGACCTCGCTGCCGAGGACCTGGGCGTCGGTGACGGTGCCGTCGCGGTGGAGCCGGAAACGCACCGTGACCCGTCCGCGGGTGACGCCTTCGAACCGCGAACGCTCGATGATGCTCCACCAGCTCGACTGGATGGCCTCCATCATGCGCTGGGTGTAGTCGCCGTAGTTGCTGAAGCGGGCGTCGATCGCCAAGGAGCCGGCGCGGCTGACGCCGACAGGTCGACGAAGCAGCAGGCCGTAGGTGCCGGACGGCGTCGTGGCCCGTGGGCGGTCGGGATTGGCCGCGACGGGCGCCGGCGCCGGCTGGGCGACGACCTTCTTGCCCGGGCCAGGCTTAGGCTTGTCGGCCGAAGGCGGCGCCATCGAGATCGACGGCTGGGCGACAGGAGCGGCTTCGGATTGGTCGATCGACCGGGGCTTGCCCTGCGTGAGGCGGACCTCCTCCGACGTACCGGCCGACTTCGGGAGAGGCGACTGGGTCGGCATCTTCTCCGGCACCGGTTGGGCCGCGGTCTGGTTGCGCGAAGACGTGAACGGCGCGGTCTGCGGGACGGCCTGGTTGGCCAAGGGATTGGTCTGGGCGTAGCGCAGTTTCGGCGGCAGACGCGCTTCGTCGATCTTCACCGGAGCGGTCGCCACTTCCACCGGTCGGACCAGCGCGACGACCTGGCGACGGAAGGTGTCGGGCAAAGCCCAGAGCAGGAGCAGGTGCAGGCCGAGCGAGACCACGACCGCGATGGTCGCGGACCGGATGTCGATGGCTTCTTCGGACCGCACGCGGTGGAAGTTAGGCAGGCGCGGCCCGACTTCAAGCGTAGGCGGGGACGATTATCGGCCGGCGAACTCCTGCGTCAGCGCCGCCAAGGTCCGGCGGCAGTCCTCACGCGTCCCGACCACCACGTAGAGCTGGAAGGAATGGTCGCCAGGCTTGATCGGCTCGGACTGGCGCAGGCGGAAGACGCAGTTCCACTTCACGACCTTCTCGCGCTCGAATTCGAAGCGGCCATAGCCGACGGGCGGCTGGCCGACCGGCGGACGGTCGGGAGTGAACACGCCCATGGCATGCGAACCGGAAGGGGTCGACAGGACGATCGGCTCGCGGATCTCGCCGTTCTTGCGGGGCACCGGCACGAGCGTCGAGGTCCTGGCCTCGAAGCGATGCTCTTCGCTGAAGGTCGCCGGCATGTAACCGGTCAGGGCTTCGAACTGGAGAAACCGATGCGGCCGGTCCGCCGGCACCGTGAAGGTCACCTTGTAATCCAGCACATGATCCATGCCCGGACGGCCGATGCGCACCTGCTTGGCGAGGACATGTTCCGAAAGCAGCGCGGTGTTCTGCGCCAGCTGGCCGTGGGACTTCATGCCGGGGGCGAGCCAGAAGGCCATGCGCGTGCGCGTGGACAGCAAGCCGTCCTTCACGGAGAGAAATTCAAGGCGGCTCGTCGACTTCGGGCCGAGCGCGTCGACGACGGAGCCCGCTTCGGTCGGGTTGTAACACTCGACATGGAAGACCCCGTCGACGTCGGCGTTGAGGGCCGACTGCAGCTGACGGCCATGGTCATGCGAGTCGATGAACTCGACGCCGTCCCATTTCACGGAATCGATGGCGCCGGCGAGACGGCTGGTCGTGCGGATCACCAGCGGCTTGCCGCCAATCGCGCCCCACAGTTCGGCGTCGCCACTCACGACCGGCGCTTGCGCGACGGCGAGCACAGGGAGCAGGAGCAGGAAGGCCTTCATGCGACGAGCCTTTCCAGGAGGCCGAGCGCGGCGAGGCGGGCCTTCACGAATTCGACCGGCAGGCCCATGATCGTCGAGATCGGCTGCTGGAAATCGGCGATGATGATCTCCTTGCCCTGCTGGATGCCGTAGGCGCCGGCCTTGTCCAAGGTGTTCACCAACGACTGGTAGCGGGTGATGTCGTCGTCGGACAGCTCACGGAAGCGCACCCAAGCCGTGACGTCGTGGGCCTCGTCGATACCGAGGGCGGGACAGAGCAGGCAGACGCCGGTGTGGACGGTATGCTCGCGGCCGGAAAGACGCCGGAGCATCGCCCGGGATTCGGCGAGGTCGGCCGGCTTGTTGAGGGCCTGGTCGCCGAGGGCCACGGTGGTGTCGGAGCCCAGCACGAGTGCGTCCGGATGGAGGCGTGAGACCGCGGCGGCCTTGAGGCGGGCGTTGTGCAGGACCATCTTCGCGGGGTCCGTCGAAGGGTCCTCGTGCTCGGTCACCGCCGCCACCACGACCCGATGCGGGATGCCGGCATCGCGCAGCAGTTCGGTCCGGCGAGGGGAAGCGGAGGCGAGGATGAGCGAAAGCGGCGACGGCACGCCCTCATCTGAACGGACTACCCCGCGGATGACAACCGCAAGAGCCTTTCCGCTTTCCTTCATTTTTAACTCCCGCCATCCTCCCCTACCCCCATCCCTACCCCTTCTTCGTCATGCGCCCCGCCCTGCTCTTGCTGACGCTCCTCGCCCTGCTGCCGCGCCTGACGGCGGACGACAGCGCCCGCCGGTTCCTCAAGCAGCCGGACAGCTGGTTCGCGACCAAGGAGGCGAAGAAGGTCGCCGACATCATCCTCACCTACCAGGCCGACGCGGGCGGCTGGCCCAAGAACACCGACACGGTCAGCAAGGCCTACGACGGCGACCGCGCCAAGCTGCAGCCGACCTTCGACAACAAGGGCACCGTCGACGAGCTGCGCTTCATGGCCCGCATGGTCAACGCCACGTCGGAGGCGGCCTATCGCAAGTCCTTCGACCGCGGTCTGGCCTACGTGCTCGCCGCGCAATACCCCAACGGCGGCTGGCCGCAGTTCTTCCCTCTGCGCAAAGGCTACTACGACCGCATCACCTTCAACGACGGCGCGATGGTCCGCGTGCTGGAGTTCGTCCGCGAGGTCGGCGCGCAACCGACCTACGGCTTCGTCGACGCCAAGCAGCGCGAGGCCTGCCGCCGGGCTTTCGACCGCGGCGTCGCCTGCATCCTGAAGTGCCAGATCGTCGTCGACGGCAGACCCGCCGTCTGGTGCGCGCAGCACGACGAGAAGACCTTCGCCCCGGCCAAGGCCCGCGCGTACGAACTCCCCTCCTTCAGCGGCAGCGAATCCGTCGGGATCGTCCGCCTGCTCATGAGCCTCGAAAAGCCTTCGCCGGAGGTCCGCGCCGCGATCGAAGGCGCCGTGACCTGGTTCCAGACGCACAAGATCACCGGCTACCGCCTCGACACCGAGAAGGACAAGGACGGCAAAAATAACCGCGTCATGGTTCCGGATGCCAAGGCCCCTGCCCTCTGGGCCCGTTTCTACGACCTCAAGTCCGGCCAGCCCTTCGTCTGCGACCGGGACGGCGTCCCGAAGCCCAAGTTGGCCGACATCGGGCACGAGCGCCGCAACGGCTACAGTTGGTTCGGCGAATATGCCCGGGATTTGCTGGCTCAGGACTACCCCTCATGGAAGGAAGCCAACCGGTAAGGGAACCATCGGCCTCGGCTTGCAGTCTCAATCAACACCCCTCATTTAGAGGGGCATCCCCTGATGTCTTCGCGACTGTCCGTCTCCTTTGTCTTCATGCTGTCGGCCCTGGCCGCCGGGACGGCCGCCCTTAGCGCCGCCGACAACGACCAAGCCGAGAAAGCGGTCACCCTCCTGGACGAGCGCTGCTTCAAGTGCCACAGCCACTCCGCCGGCAAGAACAAGGGCGGCCTGGTCATGGACAGCCTGGCCGGCCTGACCACCGGCGGCGACACCGGCGCGGCCCTCGTCCCGGGCGATGCCACCGGCAGCCTCTTTCTTAAGCACATCCTCTCTTCCGATCCGGACGAGATGATGCCCCCGA